>Ga0157365_10000094_pt1 | contig 43280 bp, 66 predicted proteins | sample AttsexASBM3_FD_111478 | JGI IMG/M metagenome (GOLD analysis project Ga0157365, IMG submission 111478) | Fungus gardens microbial communities from leaf cutter ant in Ribeirão Preto, State of São Paulo, Brazil - Atta sexdens ASBM3 | ecosystem: Host-associated > Fungi > Mycelium > Unclassified ...
GGCGCGCCACTCGGGCGTGTTCCAGCGGCCGATATCGAAGCACAGCCCGGAATCAATCAGCATGGGCCTGCGCCGGTACCGCGGCCAGATCCAGCTCGGCGCCGTGGTCGCGCATGGCCTGAAAGACCAGGGCGAGCTGGTCATCGTCCAGGACCGACTGCGCGGCCAGCATGAAATGGTTCGCCAGGCTCAGCTGCTTGGCCTCGGGGCCACCCAGGTAGCGGCGGATCTTGCCCTGCTCGATGCCGACCAGGGAGGCGAGGACGCGAGAGCCGACCGCGAGCTGGTCCTTCACGCGGACCAGGTCATCGGCGACCGGCGGGCGGTACTGCATGACGCGGTACATAGGCGGCACCAAAGAGAAGCCCCGCCGAAGCGGGGCAGGTGGATCAGGACATGAACTTCAGCAGCACGGTGGTGAAGAGACCACCGGCGCCGAGCAAGCCGCCGGCCACCACGATGGGGTACCAGAGGGTCTCGTTCGAGATCTTGCGGGCCTCGGCCATGGCCTTAGCGGCGGCGGCGTTCTGCGCGGCGGTCTCGGCGATGAGCTTCATCACCTCCGCGTGGCGGCGGTCGCTTTCGGTTTGGTTGAGGTCAACGGAGTCAGACATGGATTCGATCCTTTCGGAGTAAGGGACCGCGCGAGCTGCGCCGTCCATGGGAGGCATTATGATCGGTCTGCCCGACCCGTTCAAGTCCCCGCAAGGGTTTCTTTTAGGTTTCTTTTAGGAATACCCGGTATATACCAAGAGCACCTAAAGGGCATACAAAAGGCGTCCCCTACTTGCGCGGCGCCAGCCGCACCTTGCCACACCGGCGGAAGAACAGGCCCTCCTGGGCAGCGCGCCGCTTGAACCGTTCGGCCTCGCGCGCGTGGAAGTCCACCCCCCGATGGTCGACAGGCGGCAGGCCGAGGCGTTCGCGGAGCTTGGCGTTGTCGCGACAGAGGGAGGTGACGTGGCCCAGCAGCACCACGCGCGCCTGCTCCAGGTCTTCCACCTGGTGGATCAGCCGGCCCAGCTCGATCAGCAGGCGGCCGTTCTGCGCGGCGTCCGAGTCAGGATCGAGCTGGTACCCGAAGTCGCCGAAGTCGAGATAGTAGTCAGAGTCGTCTTCCATGATTGCGATTACAGAGCACTGGACAGACAACCAGTATAGCCGACGCGCCAGGTCAGTCGAGCACGCCCCGTCATCGAGAGGGCAAGCCCTTGTTCTGGCAGGGAAAACGCACATGATCCGGCAGGCAACTGGCCGTGGAATTATTACCCCCCGCGCAAGAGCCAGAGCGGCAATAAGGATGCGCAAGCGCTGTCTAGCTTGCCTTTCTCTTCGCTGCGCTTCGAGAAAGGCAAGCCCTCCCGGCATTGCGCCAGGAAAGTCCGCCTTGCATCCAGCTTCGGTAGGCGCCGCAGCACCTTGCCCCCCTCACGCGCCTGGATGACACACCATTCGGCCTGCTGCGATTGCTGAGCCTACCCATGCAGGGCGCTCCCTCGGCGTTTTTAACGTGGTGCCGGTGTAATTCCCCTTGCCCACATGCAATAGCCCCTCGGACGCGACTCCGAGGAAGGCGTGGTGCGCGTCGCACGCTGGACCGTATGTGAGGTTCCCCGTTCGGTCCAACTACTGCGGCAAGGACAGCAACAATCTCTTGAGTCCAATCCGTCCAGCCACGCCAAAGGCGCCGAGGCAGTAGCGACGACGAAGCGAAGGTCTTAGAGGTGGGGCCTGGAAGGTCGATCATCGAGCGGACGCACGGAGGCTAGACAGAACCTTCCGGCATCGTCAGAATCTGAACTTACAGGTCTCGTCATCCACGCCGGCAAGCAAGGACATCCTCGAGACCACAGGCAGTGAGAGTTGGTAGCTCTGCACTGCCCGGCTAAAGCCCGCCTTTCGGCGGGCTTTGTCGTATCTGGGGTCGGAGATTACCGCCCGGTTACGGCACGTGGCAAGCATGGCGTGAAGAACCTGACGCATTGTTGCGCAGCGCCATGAGGGCGATTTTCACGTTCGGACAACCGATCTGGTGTCAATCCTGCGACGAACGCCCCGATGCCGGCGGCGGCCCGTCCGGCTATTTCCAGGGCAACTGGTAGAATTGGCACCAGGCCAGCACAGCCAGGTACCCGCCATGATCTACCGCCGCAAGGACTCCAAATTCTGGTGGATGACGTACACCGATGCCTACGGCATCCCCGTCCGCCGCTCCACCCAAACCGAAGACCGCAAGGACGCCCGCGTGCTTTACCAGCAGGTGGTCGCCGAGGTCTGGCGGGAGAAGCACATGGGCGTCCAGGCGCCCCGCACCCTGGCCCAGGTTCTGCGGCCATACCTCTATCACGCCCGCCGGCATCAACGGAGCTTCGAGAGCACCCTCTACCGAGTGCAGACCCTGAAGCACTACTTTCCCGACGACACGGTGGTCAACCGGCTGACCGGCCAGGACATCCGCAGCTACAGCGCCAGGCGCCTGGAAGCGGGCGCGGCGCCGGCGACGATCAACCGGGAGCTGTCTGCCCTTTCCGCGGCCATCAACTACTGCAACACCGAGCTGGACTGGCAGGTGCCGAACGTCATCACCGGCCGGCGCCTGCGCGAGCCGGACGGGCGCGTGCGCTGGCTGACCCGCGCCCAGGTCGAGGGCCTGTGCCGCAAGGCGGCCGAGCGCAAGACCGGCCAGCTCCTCGAGGACTTCATTCGGCTGGCGGTCCACACCGGCGGGCGCAAGAGCGAGCTGCTCGGCCTGGAGGTTAGCAGGATCGACCTGCAGAACAATCTGATCATCCTGGAGCACACCGACAACAAGAGCGACAAGCGCCGCTCGATCCCGCTGAACCACTCCGCCCAGGCCGCCATCCTTCGCCGGCTGGCCTACCGCGCCGCGAACTGCCCGGACAGCCCCTGGTTGTTCTGCAAGCGCGACGGCGACCCGGTGAAGAGCATCCGAACGGCCTTCGAGAAGGCAGTCGACGAAGCCGGCATCCAGGACTTCACCATCCACGACCTGCGCCACACCTGCGCGGCCTGGTTGGTGACCGCCGGCGTGCCGCTGATCGAGGTCCGCGACCTGCTCGGCCACGCCAGCATCGAGCAGACGGAGATCTACGCGCACCTGGCCCCGTTCCGGGTTCGCCAGGCGGTCAGCCAGCTCGACCTCCTGCTGCCAGACAACGGTGAGCTGTGGCCCCCGAGGGTGATCAGCCTGGACGAAGCGCGGGGCAAAAAGCCTCACGCCTGATTCACGTCCCGGATCATGTGCGTTTTGGCGTCCAGCGCCGACAGGCTGCGAGCGCCTCTGGCGCAGGGTATAGCGCCAGGCGCCGGCGGGAGGCGGAATTTACACGCACATGACACCCCATCATGTGCGTTTTTGCGGATCCGCGCCGCCGCAGGGTTTCCGCCAGGTTGACCAGGGCGAACCGGGCGCTCAGCCACCCCTCCAGAATTTCACGGCAACAGCCGACCGATCGGACCCGACGTGTGGATCGCCGGCGCACGATCATCCGCTAGCCCCGGAACATTGTTCCGGGCATGATGATCCCACCAGCCAGCCACGACGGCGAGGCGCCCCCGGAGCGACACGATGAAAAAGCAAGCCACCTTCCCCACCCGCCAAGCCGCAAACGCGGCAGGCTTCCTGGCCCTGAGCCAGATCAAGCTCGAAGGCGAGCCGGTCACCTTCCGCAACGGCCACCTGGTCACCAGCGACAGCCTGGTCCTGGCCACGGTCGCCACCGAGACCTTCAAGCTCGGCACCAACCTGGGCGCCCTTTTCCGCAAGGCGGACATCGACGCCGCCCAAGCCAGCCTCGACGAAGTCGCCGCCCTTTAAGGGCGGCACCCTCCGCCGCCCCCGCCGGGGCGGCCACCCCATTCAGGAGCCAGAGCCATGACCGAATTCACCTTTAAGCACCAGCACGGCGACGAACAGACCGACCCGGAATACACCCTCCTGCAGGACGGCGTTCCTACCCGGATCAGCATCCAGGACAGCACCAGCTACGGCGGCGGCTTCTCGGTCAACGTCGACCACCTCGACGACATCGACAATCCGCACATCGTCCACCTGCACCCTCACCTGAAGACGCTGGACCAGGCCAAAGAGATCGCCCTCGCCCACGCCCGCGCAGGCCTGCAGCCATGATGCCGAACGCGGAAACGCACTACCTGCCCGACCCGGAGTACCTCAAGCGGCTGATCGCGGACGCGGGCACCACCCCGCGTTTCGCCGCCGAGCGGATCGGGCTGACCGGGCGCGCCATGCGCTACTACCTCACGCCCCAGGTCGAGGGCGCCGATTACCGGGTGGCGCCCTACCCGGTCCAGTACACCCTCGAAACCCTGGCCTGCACCGAGCTATCCGCGCGCCATCTCGGCACGTACAAAAACCCCGACGTGGTCCTGGAGCAGGTCACCAGCCTGGCCTACCTGCTGGAACAGCTGCACCTCCAGTACGCGACGCCCAGTGACGGCACCCCGGAGGGAATGATCAAGCGCGGACGCCGGATGCACGCGCTGGCCATGAGCGGGCGCCAGCTGATCAGCTACCTGCTCTGGCTGGGCTTCATGACCGGCGACGTTGGCCGCAACCTCGATCAGCGCTTCTACCTGGCCCAAGGCCGAAAGGCAGACGATCCCGTCCACGCCGACGTCGCCGCCATCAAGGCGAAGTACAACCCCTGACCCTACGGCGCCAGGCAGACCTCCCGCACCCACCGCTGCAGGCCGATCAGCGCGGTGCGGTCGCGGGCTGCTCCAGCTCGGGCAGCTTGAACGTCGCGTCCAGCAGCTCGACTGAGTTCGACGGTGCCTCCATCATCCACGCCGGCGGCGCCGGCCGCGGCAGAGGTTCCGGGCACGTCGCCAGCACCTGGGGCGCAGCGCCCCGCGACCCGCAGCCGCTCACCAGCAGCAAGGCGAGCAGACAGCTCGCCGCTTTTCCGTTCTTCATCACGCAGCCTCGCGGTCATGGTTTCGTCGATCAGCGCCGCATGGCGCTGGGCCTGGGCGGCCTTGCCCTGGGCGACCAGGATGGCCTCGGCCGCCGCCCGGTTGATTTGGGCGATCAGGTCGGAGTGGTCCGCCTTCGCCTGCCGTAGGTCAGATTCTTTACCGGCGACCACCACCTGCCACCGATTACCCTGGATCCACCAGGCGAACGCGCCGCCGGCGATCGCGCCCACCACCAGGCTGGCCAGCACCAGGATCACGACCGGACGGACGCTGACCGGGTTCATGCGAGCACCAGGACCTCGGCGGCTCGCTGGCGCAGGGCGATGCGGGCGGCCAGGCCGAGCTTGCCGGCGTTGATCCGGGCGGTCAGCTCCTCGAACCGATTCGCGTCCGCCAACTGATTGAGCCCGTTCCACCACCAGAACAGGCCAGCGGCCAGCGCACCAGGCTCAGGCTGTTCGAGCAATTCCGGGCGCGCCTGCAGGGGCAACACCAGCGCCGACCCCATGGCCGCATAGGCCGAACGCCCGGTCACCTGCAGGGGACCGCGCCCACGATAGCGCCAGCCATCCCCCGAAGCCTCCGGCCCGTTGCCCATGCGCCCGCCATAGGCGGCGTTCGCGATCGCCTCCGGCCGGCGCGCCAGCTGCAGCGCGCGGGCATTGGGTACCAGGGGCCGCGCCTTCGGATCCACGGCGAACCGGCTGGGCCAGGTGCCGGCCAGGCCCTGGGCGGAATAGTTGAGGTTCTCCACTACCCGGTTGAGGTGATCGCTCTCATGGCCGACCTGGGCCAGGAAGGCGGCGATCCGCACCGGCGAGGTGATCGCATAGCGCTGCATGGCCAGGTTGAGCGCGGGCACCCACAGAGGGGCGACCGAGCGGGACCGCGGGAGGATCTGCACCAGCTGGTCCACGGTGATCGGCATGGCTTTCTCCAGACGAAAAAAAGCCCGCGCAAGCGGGCTTGATGAGGGAGGGAATTGGTGGTGGGTGCCCGGACGGGCGAGAGGATGCGTCTAGCAAAATTGACCAGCAGTCGGCAGAACGATGGGGGCCAGCCCTAGCCGTCACGAAAAATACAGGTAGGCTTGACCCGCGCACCCACCTGTCCGGGTGCGCCCTTCAACCTTCAGGAGAGACCATCGATGTCCCAGCTTTCCGAGCACCAGCCAGGCAGCGAGCGCCATCTGGATGAGTACCGAGCGGAGCATCGTCCCGATTGGCAAGACATGGTCGACGGCGACATCCCACTCAACCCGCTGCAGCGAATCTGGTTCGACGCCACCCCGCTCGATCGGCGCGACCCCCAAGAGGTCCAGGACTGGTGGAAGCGGCCCTACATCCAGACCTTCACCCTGGCGCAGCACCTGAACATGCTCCGCGAGAAGAACGCGAACGACGCCTACCTGGACGACCGGGTACGCGACTGCAAGGCGGCCTGGCACATGGCCTGGCCAGAGGGCACCCGGTATGAGGTGCGCGCCCTGGATGGCGCCGATGCCACCGGCTCGACCTGCTGGGGCATCACCGCGACCCTCGCGGACGCCATCCGCCTGGTGCGCGCCGGCCCGCGCGGGCTGAACCCCAAGGAACGCCCCTACTTCTGAGCGGCGCGGTACCGGGCGAAGCCGCCCAGGCGCACCCCGCACCAGAAGATGCTCGATCGCCAGGCGGCGGTCCCGTCGCCTAAGTGCAAGGCGCGGTAGTACAGGCCATCGGCCTGGCGCCGCGTCAGCTCCCCCCGCAGATACTCGTAGTCGTGCAGGATCGAGGCGCGCAGCCCGTACCCGGCAGTGAGCGCATAGAGCGCCAGCGCCACCAGGGCGACGACCAGGCCGAGCTGCTCAACCCAGCCCCAGCCGATCACCCAGGCAGCCAGGGCCACCAGCAGCGCATAGCGGCAGACCTCGCGCAGGATGCGGATAGAGGCGAGATCCGACACGAAGCCCGCCGGCACCACGCGGGTGCCCAGGACCGGATCCAGGTAGACCAGCGGCTCCACCAGCTCGAACACCCACCGCGAGCGCTGCATCACCACCGCCCGCGATTGGAATTTGCCAGAGCTCATGGGTCAGCCTGCAGGCGGCCAGCCTTCCTCGAGCATGGCATCGGTGAAGGTTTCGGCGTCCAGGGCGTCCAGCAGCGCCGCCTCCCGGTCGAAACAGGCCTGCACATGCCGACGCACGGCCATGGCCATGCCGATGACCGTCTTGGCGTCCAGCGCGACGAAGCCGGCGGCGGTCTTGAAGTTGAGCTTATAGGCGGGGTCGATCATGGCCTGGACCGTCGCGCCGGTGATCAGCGCCTGCGATTCCCGGTCGGTGGGTACCGGCAGGCCTTGGATCGACGTCCCGCCGGTCTCGGCCTGCCAGCGCCGGTTGGCGATGCGGGCGCGCGTTTCCACCAGGGCGGCTAGCTCCTTCACCTCGGCGGTCACCAGCTGCGACAGGTCAATGTTCGACATCGGGCGCCTCCTCTTCGGGCGGATCGAACGGGAGCGCCAGCAGGCCATCAGGCGGATCCAGCAGCGGCTCCGGGAAGGCGACGGCCTGGGAAGGGTTGCGGCCATGGGGCAGGATGAGCGTCAGCTCAAGCACTCCGCCGGCGCGGTGGATGTCGCCGGCGAGCCAGGCGGTGGCCACCGCGGTCGACGGCAGGCTGGCGCCCTCGGGAATGACCGAGAAGTCGAAGGCCTCGCCATTGATGGTCAGGACATCGCCCGCCTTCTGCACGACCAGGACGCCCTCGGTACGCATGGGTGACAGGTTGATTATCATCAGTAGTAGCACCGCCCGACAGCCAGGCACTGGATGTTGTGGTTCATCTGGTGCGCTTGATCGCTTTGGTTTTTGATGTAGATGCTGCCCATGTAGGTGGAGGCCTTGCCCTCGAAGCCCATGGTGTAGTCATAGGCCCAGCCACTCATGTTCTGCAGGAACCCGCACCAGTTCGAGTCGGCGAAAGCCGCAGGGAAGGTCCAGGTGTAGCCTGGAGAAAGCCCCTTGGGATTGGCCGCGATTGATTCCGTGGTGATCGTCCGCCAGCAGATCTGCCAGCCGCCAGCGAGCCGCACCCAGGTCCCGTTCGCGTTCGCACCGACCTCGACGATGGCAGTACCCGCCGATGAGACCTGCCCCAGCACTGGCAGCCGAGCAAACGCCAGGACCCCGGATACGATGTCCGCGGCCGTGGCCGCACGCCCAGCAGTTACCCGGCCATAGAGATCCGTGGCCACCACCCCCCAGGTGCCCTCGGGCATGCCCGTCTTGGGTAGGTCGGCCGCCTGCAGGATTCGGCCATTCGTGACCCGCCCCTTGGCATCGACTGTGAGCACCGCGTAGGTACCCGCAGTGACGCCGGTACCAGCCAGCGTCAGCGGGATGGCGATATTGCTGGACCCATCGAAGTCGACCGAGCCGCTGCCGTCTCCGTTGAGGCCGATGGAGCGCGGCGTGGTCAGCTTGGCCGCGCTGCCAGTGATCGACTTGATATCGGTGTTCGCGCCCGATGCGGCCTTGCCAGCCAGGCCGGTGCGCAGGGCCTTGATGTCGGCGGCAAGGGCCTGGGCAAGCGCGGTGATGCGCGATTCCAGGCTCATGGCTTACCCCCGGGCGGTGGTGTAGTCGGCGACGAAGTCGTGCTCAGGATCCCCGACGCCGATGTTGGCGCAGGCCTGCACCTTCTGCGCGGCGGTCAGGGTCTGCGCAGCATCGAAGCGCACCCGGTTACCCAGGGCGGTAGCGATGGTGGCGGCATAGTTCGGATCGTTGCCGAGGGCCTTCGCCAGCTCGCCGAAGGTATCCAGGGCGGCGGTGGCGCCGTTGGTGAGCTCGGTGCGCAGGGAGTTGATCGAGGCGAGGATCGAGTCGTAGATCTTGTCGGCGGACCAGGTGACCGTGGTCACCCCATCGCCGGCGGTATCGTCGATCTTGGCGCCGGTGTTGCCGACCATGCCGAACAGCTCGTTCAAGGCGGCCACCAGGTTGCCCTTGGCGGTGGTCTTGAGGGTGGTCAGATCACCATCGTTGGTGCGCAGCGCTTTGACGTCGGCGCCGATCTGTTGGGCCAGGGCGATGACGCGGGCTTCGAGAGACATAGGGGCTTACTCCTTGGCGAGGATGTAGTAGGCGAGCGGGTCAGGGATGAAGGTGTCGCGGACGAACAGCCCGCCATCGCTGCCGACGGTCAGGCGGTTATCAGGGTCGGTGCTGACCTCGGCGGCGCCGGCGCCGCGTGGACCAGGCTCGGAAAGGGCGACGACCGCGGGCGCGACGTCGGGCTCGATGACGACGGCGAAGCCGCCCTCCATCAGCATCACAGGCGGCAGGTCGGACTCGATCACGGCACCACCTCCGCATCGCCCTCGAACCAGCGCACCACGGTCCCATCCGGGAAGGTGAGGTCGATCCGGTAGGGCGCGGTGGACCAGGGCAGATCCGCCGAGGCCTCGATGCGCCGGCGCAGCGTTCCAGGGCCGAGCACCTGCAGGCCCTGGTTGTCGGCGTCCAGCTGCAGGAGCGTCTTGCCGGTGCGAGCATCGAAGACGCGCAGCACCCCGGTCACGCCGGCGAGATCCACCGGCGGCAGGTAGACCAGGCGCCCGCCCCGGGGCCGCATGCCGGTGGCATCGATCGCGTTGATTTCCAGGGTGTCGACGTCGACCACCCGGGCCGAGTGCGGGCGGCCAGAGCGCACCTCGCGGTTGAGATCCGGCAGGCCATCGACCCCGGAAAACCAGACCGGCCAGGTGCCGGCCAGGCCATGCCCGGGCACCTTGATCCGCACCGGCGCCGATGGCTCGATGGACTCAATGGGCTTGTAGACGCGGGACGGCTGCATGAGGCGCAGCGTCTCGTTGAGGGTCACCCCCCGAATAACGCGCAGGGGTAGGCGGGCCGGCTGCATGGCTGGCTTCTCCAGGGTGAGGGTTTAGACGAAGCCGACGAAGCCCTTCTCGCTGGTGGCGAGCTCGTCAGTGATCCGGTTGTAGGCGACCTGCAGGGGCGGGAGCACGGCAGGCTTGGCGTACTGCTTCACCTCGCCGCCGACCTTGTCGAAGTAGAAAAAGCGCCCAGCGCGGATGCTGGTGAGGACGTAGTCCCCCTCGTACCTTTTGACGATCAGCTGCCCAATGTTCAGCGACAGTAGCCGCAGGCTGTATTGCAGCCCAACACTGTCCTTGAAACTGGAGTAGTTCGCGTTTGAAGCGGGCAGATACAGATGGCTCGCGTAGGACCCCCGTGAGCTGCCCTCACCGCCCGATGCCGAGTGCAGCAGCACGCCATCCATGAAGGCCTTCTGCTCCCACTGAACAGCGTTCGAGGTGGAGAGATGGCCAACCATAGTGCCAGTCCAGTCATAGTCGATGGTATCGGTGAACTGCGCGTGTCCGGTGTATTTGATCGAGGTAGAAGCACCAGGAGCACTGACGCGCATCTCAGAGGTGACAGACAGAGACCCGGAGCCACCCCCGGACCACCTAGCACCGCCCTGCTTGGTCACCTCGAACGCCCAGTTCGGCGCGTATTGCACCCACTCCGTATCTTCCGAGTGGTCCCCACCCGAAGGCCCTGACATGGTGAAGATTTCGGCGAAGTCCACGTCGAAGCGGATGGGGACCGGCTTATCCTCCGCGTCATAGAAGTAGCCGCATGCCGCGTTCCGAACCTGGTAGGTCAGCCGATGGCTACCGCCCACAGTGAACAGGACGGACATGCCTGGCGCATTGCCCACGCCGGTCAGGGTGCCATAGGAGGTGTACCCCGCCCGCATGGTCTCCGTTTCCACGGTGGTTTCGCCACCCGTAGAGAAGGCTTGTACCCAGCCATGGTCGTAGTTATCCGAGTAAGTCTGGGTGCTGGACCATTCCAAGTTGATCTCGGTCAGGTGCGCCTTATGGGTGCGCTTGCCGGTTTCGTCATCCACCTCGGTGGAGATCACCAGCTCGAACCACCGCGCCCCGGGGCGCAGCTTTGTAGGCCCGCCGTCCGGGTCATAGATATACCCCAGGTACTGGTCTTTAGCCCCGCTCGACAGCAGCACCCGCGAGCCATCCCGAGTGGTGTCGGAGATATCCAGCTGACCCACATAGCCCCATTCCGCCTTCACGGTTTCAGTGAGCGGAATCTCCTCATGCCTCCATTGGTCACGCACGTCCTCCTCCGGCGAGCGCCGCAGGACGGGCTGCGGCGACAGGCGAAGCCTACGGGAGGATTCGCCCCCGAAGATGCCCACCATGAACACCTGCTCGCCGTCGCTATAAAGCCACTTCGGCAGAGTGGGAATGGACTGTTCCCATTCCGAGCGCAGATGCACATGCATCTGGGCATAGTCGAACAGCACATCCGGCCGCCACTCGATGCCACGCTTCTTGTCTTCAGCCTGCTGCTCAGGCGTGCGCTCGACGGGCTTCGCCCTGGGATCGCGGAACCACTGGCAGCCCTTCGCCGTGAGCACGTCACCGGCGGGATAGGGGACAAACTGCCCATTGGGCAGCCAGATGGAAAGCTCATATTCGCCAGGCCGAGCCTGCACCTTCCCATGCCACGGCACGCCGAACAGAAACTCATCCCCGGGCGTCCAGTCATGCAGAGCGCTATCGAACATCAGCCCTCCTCCTTTTTCTTCGGTATGGGCGCCTTGAACTGCAGCACCACCGGCGACTGATTCGCGTCGCGCATGGTGATGCTCTTCAGCGCCTTCACTTCCACCGACAGCACGAAGTCGTTGGAGTAGAGCCGAGAGACTTCCTCGTAGTAGGTGCGAGACGTCGACTTCGATCCGTCCTCATTGGTGATCTCGGTTTCAGTCAGCGGCGAGGCGATACCCGCGGTACCCGCAGCCTCTGGCTCGGTAAAGCTGCTTGTGCCCCGCTGCCCGGCCAGGCCGCCGCGGGCTTCAACGGTTGCCAGCGCCTGCCGGACGCGGGTCTGGATCAGCGCGTTTAGGTCATCGACCAGGCTCATGGGATCGCCTCCAGGGTGAGCAGGTCGCCCCGGGTGGCCACCTCAAAGCGGGCCGACGCCGTGGGCTTCATTTCATCGGTATAGGCCGCAGCGATATCCGGGGCAGTGACCTGGAAGCGCCGCGGGAAGGTGCCGCCACCGCTGGTGGTCATGGCGGCGGATTCTTCGGTAACCGTGGTGGTGGTGGTGTTGCCGTTGCCATCGGTCGAGGTGGTGGTGGTCGTTTCGTGCCCGAAAGAATCGACGTTCGAGGACGACGTCGAGCCCTTGGTATTCGGGTCGCCGCCAGGCGCCGTGACCGAGGTGGAGTTGGTCCGGGTGCCATGCACCACGCTGGAGTAGTTGCCGGCATAGCCATCCACGTCATCGCGATAGGCAGAGCTGGGCGTGCCCTTCTCGGCCAGCTGCGTGGCGAGCGGCTTCGTGGAGCTGAACGGCGGCAGGCCGGTCACGTCCGGCTTCGCCGGCTGGGCATAGGCGCTGGAGCGATCGCCGTAGCCCGCCGAGATGGCCACCGCCACCTTCACGGTATCGGCGCCGTTCTCCAGATCCCACTCGAAGTCCAGGGCGGCCACCTTGCCCTGGGCAGTGCAGCCAGAGGCCTGCGCCCACACGGTGTGCGACAGATCCAGATCCGCCGCCGGCACCGGCGTGGTGAACAGCGCGCGCGTGCCGCGGTGGGTGCTGGCGATCTTGGTGGCGGCCAGCGCGTAGGCGGTGGCGAGCAGGTTCGCGCGCAGCGCCGTATCGTCCTTGTCCAGGATCTCGTCCCCGACTTCATCGCGCCGGCCCCAGCCCGTCGACAGCACCGGCGGCAAGCCGCCCTTGGCGTAGGCGGAGGAATCCGCCGCTTGATCCATCGCCTCCCAGGCCGAGGTATCGAACTCGGATTCAGCCGAGTAGGTATCGCGCAGGATCTGCTCGCCCAGGGCGGCGATCGACGCCGAGTTCTGGACGGTGATGGTGTACGTCTCGGTGACCGACTGACCGATGCGGCGCACGACCTTGGAGCTCATGCTGAGCGCGAAAGGATCGTTGGTGTAGGGATTGATCCAGGCCCCCTGCGCACCCGGGCAGAGGTCAGGCAGCGGCGCCGACGCCGGCAGGGTCTGGAAGGTCAGCGCCTGCAGCGCCCAGCCGGTACCGGCCAGCGCCTCCTTGATCATCGAGACGGTCGGCAGATCCGAGGTCTTGAGCCGCCACTGGCAGAAGCCGCCTGCAGGATGGCCCCAGTTGTAGGAGGCCGAGCGCTGGCGCAGGCGGGTGTAGCGGTATTCGACGGTAAGGACGACCTGGTTGTAGAGCGATTCGGTCGACATGATATCGATCGAGAAAGAGTCGTCCACGATGGTATCGGCGCCGAAGTACAGATCCGGCGTGGCCTTGGGCTGCCAGGGCACCAGGCGAACCTGGCCGTCCACGGTCATATCCAGGGCGGCGGCCACCGATTCCATGCGTTGCTGGGCATAGTCCCAATGGCTCTCGATGGCGCCAGAGATCGCCTCCTCCCACCGGCCCCCGATCAGGGTGGCGATCGCCGGGACCTCCATCGCCTCCAGGGTGGCCTTCAGGGTATCGGCGCAGGTCAGGTGCAGGACGCCGGCATGCGGATCCCACTCGGGCGTGGCCACGACCCCGCCGAAGCGCTTGACCTCCTTCACCCGGCCATCCGCGTCCGTGTGCTGGCTGTAGATCGCCACAGAGCGGCCCAGCCAGGCGATCGGCAGCAGCGTCGACTCCAGGGGCACCAGGGACACCTCGGCGATGCGCGCAGCGCCCTCGGCCGCGGTGACGGTCACACGGCCCACCAGGCGCGCGGAGAGATCCACCTGACCGATCACCACGCGCAAGGACCAGCGCACGCTGGCGCCGACCTGAACGGGCACGCCGGCGCCCGGGCTGGTGCCAGGCGCAGGGTTGGTCGGATCCACGCTGCCAGGGTTGCCCGGGTTGGTGGGCGTGCCGGGATTTGTGGGCGTTCCGGGATCGGTCGGCGTTCCAGGGTCGGTCGGCGTGCCGGGATCCGTAGGCGTGCCCGGATCCACCGGCGCGCCACCAGACAGGCTGCCGCCCATGATGGGGCCGCTATTGATCGGGCCTCCATTGAGGACGGGCGAGCCGGTGCTGGTACCAGAGCCCGAACCTGAGCCGCCGCCCGAATTACCACCTGGTGGCGTTTGCTCAGCGGCCTCGGCGTAGCCAGGGGCATTGATCGGCCCGGCGTTGATCGGGCCGCCGTTGAGGACCGGCGAGCCGGTGCTGGTACCAGATCCCGAGCCCGAGCCGCTGCCGGCATTACCACCAGGTGGCGTTTGCTCGATCGCCTCGGCGTCGCCGGCCGCATTGATCGGCCTGGCGTTGATCGGGAAGCGATTCACCGCTGCTACACCACCCGCTCAAGGGGCTCGACGGAAACGGCGAGGAACCCGCTCGCTACGTTTTCCAGGACCACGCGGTAAAGCCCGTTGGTAGCCAGAGGCACAGCCCACTGACCGTTGATCTGCTTCACGCCGGAACCGGGTACGAAGACCACCTGCAGGTAGGACGGGAAGTCGAAAACCAGCCGAGGTGCAGAGCCTACGTTCTCCAGCAGGATGGTCATTTTGCGCCAAGCGCCCAGCCCATAGTCGGTGATTCTGATCACGGCGCCGTAGACGTTGAGGGCTTCACTCGCCTCGGTGCGCCACTGGAGCACGCCCCCGGTCGCCCGCCACCGAGCGTCCTCCAGGTCGAGCTGGTCCAGCAGGTTAACGCCCGTACCCATAAAGGCGCCGGAAGCGTCCAGCGCATAGCCAGTCAGCGCGTTCATCGTAGCGATGTCCCCGGCGGTCAGCGCCTGATACACCAGGGTACCCACCGGCCAATCGCGCGCGTCTCCTTCGCCGTTGTTAGCTTCGCTCCCCCGCATCGCGTAGATCTGATCGCCTTTGTAGGCGTAGACCGTGATCACCTCCCAGGCGCCGGTCTTCGGGTCAGCCAGGGTCAGGGTCATCGAGAGGGTAGGAAGCGTCAGCGTGTCGAGATCCGGCAGATTGTTTGCCTTGAGCTTTTCCATGACCGCCGCCGGGATCGAGATGTAGTTGTCCGCTGCTGCGCAGGCAGCGGCCAGGGTGAAGGTCAGGTTGTTGAGTAACAGCTTTTTTGCGGCCATGGGTCATGCCTCTTCGGCTTCAATCGTCCAGTCATAGGTGGCGGCCTCGAAGTCGAGCCCGACGGTGGGGTCATCCAGGTACACCTGCAGCAGCGGCAGCCAATACACCTGGTAGAGCGAACCGCCCTCAATCGCCTCCAGGGTCACGGACTCCACGCCCTCGGTGACCTGCAGGGGCCACCAGCGATCGCCGACCAGGCCCATGCCCCAGGGCGCCACATCCCGCCGGCGGTTGCTGGGCAGCGCGAAGACCTGGGAACTGGCGGACGACATCGAGCGCGGGTGGACGCACGCAAGCTCGATCGGCTGCGAGTAGTCCAGCGACGCCAGGGCCAGGGGCAGCCAGCCGCTGCCGCTGATGGTGGTGCGCAGCTTCGACCAGTGCGTGCGCTTCTTGCCGGCGCCGTTGGACATGCGCAGCAGGGTCGAGCCGCCCAGGGGCTCGTACTCCTGGCGCTGCAGGCCGGCATGGGTGGGCAGCGGGATGCCGCCGATGATCAACGGCGCTCTCATCCTGCCCGCCCCCGCCGCTTGGTAGCGCCCTTCTGCAGGGCGGTGATTCGGAAGTGCTTCTCCAGGCCCTCGACCACGCTGGCCGCGCCAGTCAGGGGCACATCGCCGTAGCCCGGGATAGCCAGGTTGACCGGCCGCCCCGAGGCGCCGGTGGCCACGTCGGCAGCCGACGCCAGGCCCCCCTCGGCGAAGCGCGGCATCTGCATGCCGTTGAGCCGCTGCAGGGCGCCGACGCCGTAGTGCTTCACGGCGGCAGCGTTGAGGACGAACTCGCCGTCCGACAGGCGCGCCAGGATGGAGTCGGAGGTGCCGGTACCCGGGCCACGGACGTGGCCGCCGCCGGCGAAGCCCGGGGCCGACTTGCCGGCCGGCGCCGCGGCGGTGCCGGTGTCGGAGACGGCCAGGGTTACCGGGATCTGGAACTGCGTCTTCAGCTGCTCGGCCAGGGTTTTCAGCTGCGCCTGGACGGCGGCCAGCTTGGTGTCGTCCAGGATCACGTCGACCTTGACCGCCTTCACCGCGGCCAGGTCTGCCTTCAGCTTGTCGATCTGCGCCTGGTAGTTGGTGACCTTCTGCTGCAGGGCGCCCTGGGCGTTCTGGTTGGCCGAGACCTCGATCTGCTGCAGCTCCTTGATAAAGCCCTGCAGGCCGAACGTGGACCCGCCGGCGGCCTTCAGACGCTGCAGCACCTCATAGGCCTGCTCGGCGAGATCCGAAGTCGCCTGGACGTCGCCCTTGGCGGCGGCAGCCCGGGCCTTCACCTTGAGATCCGCAGCCGCCGAATAGGTGGAGGCTTCCTCCTGGGGGCCAGCGGCGGCGAACTCCTTGAGGCGATCGCGATACTTCTTGTAGACCTCCAGCTGCTGCTCCTTCAGCGCCTTGATCTTGTTGGTGGCCTCGTTCTCCAGGGAGGTCTGCTTGCTGATCGCTTCCTGCAGGCCCTGGGCGACCGCCGTCTGCGCGGTGCGGACCTTGGACAGGTTGTCCTGGGTCACCTTGGCGTAGCTGGCCACCGATTGCTTGGAGCGCTCGTAGGAGGCGTTCAGCTGCGTCTGGACGTCGACCACCTTCGCGCCGGCGGCGGCGTACTCGCCGTTCCAGAGCTTCACCAGGCGATCAACCGTCTTGCGGTATTCCTCGATCGGATCGTTGATCGAGCCGGCGAAGGCCTCGCGGGCACCGGCCAGGTCGCCCCGGGCCAGGGCGGCGACGCCGGCGGCCAGCGCGCCGAGGGACTTGCCCGCGGCCTGGAACATGCCGGAGATGGCGACGCCCACGCTGGTGACCACCTTCAGGCCAGAGCCCAGCACGCTGGTCTGCTCGGCGGCGGTGCCGGTCTGCTTGCCGTAGTCCACCAGCAGGCCGGTCAGTTCGCGGATGGTCGGCGCCAGGGCGATGGCGACCCGCTGCTGGTAGTTGTCCGACACGGCGCCCAGGGTGGTGATCGAGGCGGTGAGATCCCGCGAGCCCTGCACGGCATCGCCGGACAGGATGAGGCCCATCTCCTGCGCCTGGCGCGACAGCAGGGCGAAGCCCTCGCCGTTGTTGCGCAGCAGGGGCAGCAGCCGCGAGGCGTCGTTGGCGATCGCCTCCAGGTAGAACGTCATTTCCGACTGGCTGAGATTGGCCTTCTCCAGGCTGGAGACGTAGAGCTGCAGGGCCTCGGGGCCGGAGAGGTTGCGGAATTCAGCCGCGGTCACCCCCACCTGGGGCGCGATGTTGGTGAAAAAGTCCTTCAGCTCGCCGCCGCCGGTGTTGATGAAGTCCCCGACCTTGTCCTGTACATCCTTGAAGATATCGCCGAGCTTCTCCTGCTCGATGCCGACCGAGCGCGCCCCGAACGCCAGGCCCTGAAACTCCTGGACGGTGGTGTTCGAGACCTGCGCCATCTGGTTCATTTCCAGCAGCGTGCGACTGGTCCCGTCCAGGAAGCCCTTGAAGGCGCCGACCGACAGCGCGCCGGCGATCGAGGCCCCCACGCGCGCCGCCTTGGTGTTCATATCGCCGAGCTGCTTATTGACCTCGTCGAAAGCCTTTTTGGTGGCGTTCTTGGCCCCGATGATGAACTCAGTCTTCGGATTCGACGGCATTAGCTCAGACTCTTCAGAATGCGTTTGTAGTCAGCAGGCGCCGCCTGGGACGCGCGCAGCAGCAACAGCTGCAGGCGGTGATCCTCGCGGCGCTGCCGGTCGATCTGTTCCAGGAAGGCCTCGATCTGGCCGAGGGTGTAATCGCCGACCGCCGCCGGCGGGTGCCCGGCGCCGATCAGCTGCTGGGCGACGCCCGCCCACCCAAGGCTTCTGCCAGCGCTGGGAGGGCCTGAGCGAAAAAACCCGTGTTCGCCCGAATGGCCAGGCAGAAGACCTGGAGCAGCACAGCCAGAGGCATGCGCCAGGCCTGCCAGCGGTTGAGGCTGGTGCAGCAGACCACCGCCCGCTGCAGCGCGCGGGCGTTGCGCGCAGCGAAGGCATTGAGCGCGTCCAGGTCGGTGCCGAGCAGGGTGACCACCTGCCCGGCCACGGCGCCGTAGACCTCGAAGTCCTTGAGGCGCACCGGCCGCAGCTCGACGCGCAGCCGGCCGACCAGGACGTGCTCCGGTTGCGGGAACAGCACGCCGAGGTCACTCATGCGGCAGCGCGCTCTTTCTCAATGCGGAAGTACGCGGACTTGCCGACGCCGCCCCGGGTGGTGTCCTTGAGGGATTCGGCCGTCACATCCAGCGCGGCGAAGTCATCGCCGATCCAGTTGAGGTCCTGCGCGGCGCCGATCTTCACCCGGTGGATGCGGATATTGGCGCGCTTGCCGGTACCGGCTTCGTTCATGCCCTCGAAGAACATCTCGTACACCTGGCCCGAATCGGTCAGGGCTTCGATGACGTCGACGCCGGCGCCCTGGTAGGCGATGGTCAGCTCGGTGTCTGCAGGCAGCGCCGAGTCTTCCGGGATCAGGATCCCGCCGCCGGTGGCCACATACGCGCCGTCATCGGCCTTCAGCTCGCTCGCGCCGTTCTTCACGGTGGTGATGGTCAGCGGCATGCGGTCGAGCACGATCAGGCCGCCAGGCGCTGCCTTGTGCTTCTCACCGGCCACCGCCTCGGGCTTGAGGTAGGTGCTGGTGGCGTACAGGACCTTCACCAGGTTGGAGACGGACAGCTCGTTCCAGGACATGGCGATCTCGACCGACTCGATGCGGCGGACAGAGTCGTACTTGCCGCCGCCCGGCGAGGTGTGGTCCGCCAGGGATATCTCGTTCTCGTTGATGTTGAAGGACAGCTGCTCACAGTTGCCGATGCGGGCGAACGGCGCGCTGCTGCCGTAGGCGCGAAGGGATACGTTGCCCGATCCAAGCCAGGTCTCGATTGCCATGCGGAAGGTCTCCTGCAGATGAAAAAAACCCGCGGGGCGCGGGTCGGGGTCAGTAGTTCTCGGAGTAGTTGAGCGACACAGCGCTCACCAGGCGCCAGGTGGTGGAGCCATCCACCCCAGGCGGCAGGTAGGCCGCCTCCTCCTCGTTGCGCCAGCCCGGGAAGGCACGCTGCGGCTGGGGCTTGCCCAGGCCGAAGGACCGCAGCAGATCGTGGTGGCACAGCTCCAGGTCGCGGCGTTCGGCGGTACCGGCGAAGACGACCTCGATCTCGTACTCGCGCACCCGCTTGGCGCTGGGGCCAGCCATGGTGTCGATCCGGTCCAGGTTGAGCCGCACCAGGGCATAGGGCTTGCGGGCATCCTTGGGCACCTTGCGGGCGTCCTCGTAGATGCCGAACAGCTGGGTGTGGAAGCCGGCGGACGGCACGATGCCCTCCAGGGCTTCCACCAGGGAGGCAGTCAGGTCGGTGCCTTTGGTCATGCGCTCTTAACCTCCGCCTCGATCTGCTTGCGGAATTCCTGCTGCAGGTAGGCGTTAACCCAGCGGATGAGCTGGTCGTTGGTCATCTGGCGGAAGAAGTACGCCAGGCTGGGGCCGAGGGCGGTGCGCGGCTGGGTGGCCGATGCGCGGGCGCCCCGGGTGCGCAGGGCGAGCTTGCGAGCAGACGCCGGGTTGACGAAGCCGGCGGCCAGCTTGCGGCCCTGCAGGGACCGCACGAAGATCCGCGCCCGGGTAGGCGCCACCACGCTGTAGTTCCAGCCGGCCCAGGACGGGATCGGGACGCCGGCCGAAGACGGGATGATGCGCGCAGCGCTGGAGCGCTTACCGGCCCGGCGGATCGAGAAGCCGCGGCGCAGCGCCTTACGGTCGACGAACAGCCGCTGCAGGGGCTTCACATACTTCAGCTGGCGGGTCCCCACGGCGGTGCGGTTGACGGTCTTTTTCATCACCGGATCGATCGAGCGACCCACCGACTCCAGGTGCTTCTGGACCTGCTCCACGCCGACCAGGCTGACGTTGACCTGCATCAGAGCGCCTCCAGCCAGACGCTGCGGACCACGCCATCGTCGCTGTCCTGGGCGAAGCCCATCACCCGGTACCGGGCGCCGGCGACGCGCAGCTGGTCGTCGACCTCGATCGGGCCGGTTTCCACCAGGGCGAGCTGGGCGCGGGTGCGGTGCTCGACCACCTGCTGCAGGTCATCAAGTAGCGGCGCGGAATACTCCAGGTATACCCGGCACGGGCGCTCGACGCCGGCCATGGGCTCGAACCAGGCCGGCAGCCCCACCAGCTCATCGGCGGTCATGACGAACTCGCCCTGGTTGCCCAGGGGCCGCACCTCCAGCAGATGGAACAGCCGGTCGTTGCGCACCAGGCGCAGGTAGCGCGACGCGGCCAGGCGGTCGACCTCCCGGGCACGGATGTCGGCCTTGGTGGGCATGCGCAGGCCTGTCTGCGCGGATCCTTCGGCGGCGTCCTTCACGCGGACATCCACCCACACCCGGCCGTGCTCGAGCACGGACAGATCCGGGCGCAGCTCCTGGATCATGGCGCGGCTGGTGAGGCGCCCGGCCCTCATACCCCCAGCCCCCGGCGGTAGGGTGCGAGGAACGTCCTGGAGCCCAGCGGCAGGGCCACCACGGACACGCCGATGATGGAGTCCTCGCGGTTGTTGTAGAGATGCCCCAGGGTCAGCAGGCAGGCGGTCTGGATGGCGGCATTGATCACCATGCCGTGCTCGACCGCGGCCAGCCGCGCCAGCTCCTCCAGGAACTGGTCCTCCAGATCCACCAGGCGCCGGCGGTGTTGATCCACCAGCGCGGGGCTGGGCATGTACATGGAGCCGCTGCCAGCACGCAGCCGCTCCTCGTATTTGGCGACCAGCGCCCGGCGGCGCTCGTCGATGTCGGCCTGGGCCAGAGCCATGGCCGCGGCGTCGGAGTAGAAGCGGCGCTGCAGGAACGCAACCGCCGCCTCCTCCGCCGCATCGAGGTAGGCCTGGACCAGTTCCCGATCGTCATCCTCCGCGCGCAGATGATCCATGGCGAGCTGGATAGCGATAACGGACATGGCGGGTCTCCTCGGCGGACCAGGGTTAGCTCGATTTTTTGGTTCGAGCCGTGGTGGTGCGGGGCTGCTTGGCGGCCACTTCCTGCGCCGCGGCTTGCCCGGGGCTGACGATGGCGCTGGTATCGAGGCCGGCGGTGCGTTCGGTATCGAGCGCCCAGCCATGCTCACCCAGCTCCACCAGCGGATCGGATGGGCCATCGTCATCGACGGCGTAGCCCTTCTCCTTCAGCTCCTTGCCGTGCGGATCCGTGGTCTTGAAGACCTGGCCCTCGCGCAGGACCTGGCCACCCAGGTAAAGCACCTTGGTCGTTTTCAGTTTCATGGTGATCTCCAGGGGCCGCCCCGGGGGGCGGCCAGGGTGGGTTAGGCGCCAGCGCCAGCAGCAGCGCCGGTGAACTCGCCGTAGACGAAGGCCTCGGGGCGGTACACGAACAGCGCCAGCCGCTCTTCGCAGCGGACGGAGATCATGTTGTCCTCGAAGTCGGTGGCGTTCTCGGTCGAGATCACCACGTTGGCCTGCTCGCGATCGAAGATCTGCGCGGCGCTGTTGAAGGCGCCGGTCAGGAACTTGCCCTCGAAGGCGGGCGCATCGGTGGGCACCACCGGCAGACCCCACAGGGTGGGGCCAGCGAGCTGCAGCGGGTTTGCCAGGATGTAGTTGCCGTTGGCGTCCTTGGTCAGCTCGATGCGCGCCCAGTCGATCATGTGCAGCACATGACCGGACGCCGGCAGGCGAGCGATCTGCGTCTGCAGCATGGCCAGGCGCAGATCGTCGATGCCGCTGCGGCGCTCGACGTCGAACGCGGCCTTGAAGTCCACCGCCTGCGGAACGATGCCGTGCAGGTGCTGGCCAGTGCCATCGCCGAACAGTATCTCGTCCTCCTCGACCGACTTGAGGCCGAAGCGCATCTCGGTGTCGATCTGCGACATCAGCGCCGGCATATCGTCCAGGACCTGCTTGGAGGCCTTGAACATATGCGCCAGCGTGGAGACGGCGGTCATCTTGGTGGTGAACTTGATGTCGCTGTAAGGCTTCTTGGTGCCTTCCGGGACCACCGCGGCGCGGTTGGTGAAGCCGGACTGCTGGACCAGCCAGAGCGCGGGCTTGTCGGTGGTACCCGGGGCCAGCAGATCGCGAACGAACAGCCGGCGCTTGGGCAGCACGTCAATGCCCGGCAGGCGCTGGGGCTCGATCACGCCCTCGGGCAGATCAGGCGACAGCAGCGCAGCCTGGACAGGGATGGAGATCCGGCGGCCACCTTCGATGGAGGCAGCGAACTCCTTCAGGGCCTGGCTTTTGATCACCTGGGCGCCAGGGGTCTCGCGCAGCGACTGAGGGGCACGGCCAGGCAGCGCCACCAGCTCCTGCTCGACTTCGCCCAGGCGAGCCTTCAGCTGGCGCTCGGCTTCGGTCAGGGTGTTGAAGGTGAGCGCGAGCTCATCCACCTTGGCCTTGGTTTCCTCCGACAGCTCGCCGGCGCGGCGGGCCTCCTTGAGGGCGGAATCCGCCTCTTTGGTGAATTTCTCCGAGGCCTGGGTCAGCTCGGCGGTGACCTTCTTGAGCAGGTCGGCATTGGATAGATCGGTCATGGTTAAGCTCCGAAACGAGAGGATGCCGATTGCAGCGCCGCGAGGGCCTGCTGGAGTTCGGCGAAGGCGGCCTGTTCGGCCATCGAATCGGCAGCGCTGGGCGTACCGGCGCCGGTAGCGCTAGGCGTACCGGACTTGATCTCTGCGATGAGGGCGCGGCGCTCGCTGCGGGGCATGCCCGCGCGGGCCAGGACCACGTCCAGGCGGCGGGCGGCGATCTGCGGGCCGCGGGCCTGGGTGGACTCGGTGATCTGTTCGGACGGCAGCAGGCCATCGGCCAGGCCTGCCTCGATGGCGGCGGAGCCGCCCAGCCAGGTCTCGGCGTCCATCAGCGTCTGGACCGCCGCGATGTCCTGCCCGGTATGGGCGGCGTAGATGTCCGCCATGGCCTGGTCGAAGGGTTCGAGGCTATCGGCCATGGCATGCAGGTCCAGGCGGTTACCTTGGGCCAGCACCCAGCAGTTGTGGATCATGAAGAACGCGGAGCGCCCGATCTCGATCCGGTCGCCGGCCATGGCGACGATGGACGCCGCCGAGGCGGCCAGGCCGAGGACCTTGATGGTGACGTGGCCCTCGTACTCGCGCAGGACGTTGTACATGGCCAGGCCCTCGAACATATCGCCGCCGGGGCTGTTGATGTTCACGGTCACGTCTTCGCCGCCCATGCCGCGCAGGGCGCCGGCGATGCGCTTGGCGGTGGCGCCCTCGCCCGTCCAGTAGTCGATGCCGATGGGGTCGAAAATCGAGATGGTGCGGTCGTCGGCGGCGGCGGCCTGAATCTCCGGCTGCCAGCGCTCCAGGGCCAGAGGCAGCAGCTCGGCGCTTACTTTCACGCAGGGGCGTGCCGCCGGCGCGGCCGGAAGGGTGCGGATGGTCATGGTGGACTCCAGGAGTTAAGCGGCTTGCTGTTGCCGATCGAGGGACATGAGGGTGTGAGCCATGGCGGGGCCTTCAGCGTGGCCCGCCTCCAGCGCCTGGGAGGCCTGGTCGACCGCCATGCGCAAGCGCTCCAGGTCGCCCGCCTCGATGGCCGCCTTGACGATGACGGACCAGGCCGAGGCCTGCGGGGCGATGCCCAGCTGATCCAGCGGCACCAGGGCGGACTGGACGGTGTAGGTGTCGCCACCTGGGATCGGCGGCAGGTTCTCCAACCGGCGTACCTCGTTGCGAGACATCCAGCCGTTCTGCAGGGCGGTGTTGTAGTAGGCCGAGCGGCCGGTGGAGTCGGCGCGCAGCAGGCCTTCTACGGCGAATTCGGCGAACACATCCTCGTCCTCGATGCCGATCAGGCAGCGGGAGATCTCCTGCTCGATGTTCACCAGCAGCGGGCGCAGAGAGTTGGTCAGAAAGTGCAGGTTCTGCGCCTCGACCGAGGATGCCCACGACGACTGCTTGTCCATGTGGCCGACCATGAAAGGCGGCACGCGGAACCACCGGCACATCTCCTCGACGGCGAAGCTGCGGGTCTCCAGCATCTGCGCCGACTCGGGGTCGATGGTGATGCCCTGATACTTCAGGCCCGCCTCCAGCACCATGGTCTTGCCGGCGTTGCGCGAGCCCTGGAAGGCTTCCATGCTCTTGCGCAGTTTGGCCCGCTGCGCCTCGGTGAGGGTGCCTGCGCCCTGCCCGGCGCCGCCCTCCACTGTGAGGAAGCCAGAGGCCTGCAGGCCCTGGGCGAAGAACTTGGCCGCCGCCTCCTCCGCCGACATCGCATGACCGATGATCTCGCGGCCGGTGCCGATGGGCTTGAGCCCGGAGATCCCGTCCAGGCCGAAGCCGCGGATGTGCATGATGTTCTTGGTGGGAATGACCCGGTCGGTACCCGAGGACAGATCGGTGTACTTGAGCTGGCCCGTCTCGGTACGTTCGACCCGGATGTGCTGCGGCAGCAGCGGGACCAGGGAGATGATCCGGCCGCCGATCATTCGCTTCTCGACGTAGGCGTTACCGCGCAGGCAGATCGAGGCGACCACCATCAGCATGAAGCGCTGCGGGGTCATTTCCGGGTTCGGCTGCCGGCACAGCAGCTGGTACAGCGGGTGATCCTTCGCCGTCTGGCGGCTGCCATCGGGCATGCGCTGGTACAGGCGCAGCGGCAGCGTGGAGATCGTCTCCGACAGCAGCCGCACGCACGCCCACACGGTGGAGAGCTGCAGGGCGCTATCGACCGTGACGTTCTGTCCAGACTTGGACGTGACCGCAAACCACTCCTGCCAGAACTCTCCGCTGGTGAGGCCGATAGGGACACCCAGCCAGTCAAGGAGCTTGGCTTTAACGCGGCCAGGCTTTCTGCTTCGGGCCATCAGACACCCACCATGATCGGATCATCGAAGAAACCGTCCACGTCGCCCTGATCGCTGAGATCGGTGGCAGCGCCGACAGACATGGCCAGCGCGACCACGCCGTCGATGCGGCCGGTGGCTTTGCGCTTGGCGAAAATGCGGTTGTCCTTCTGGTCGGCTTCGAGCACGGCGCTCGCGGCGTTCCAGCGCAGACAGGGATTGGCGAGCACCTGTAGCTCGGCCGTGGTGATCAGTTCCTCCAGCAGCTCGATCGAGCGCGGCATCCAGAGGCCGGATTGCTGGGATTGGGCATAGCCCTGGCCGTGCGGGAACAGCAGGACCTGGATGCCCTGGGCGTCCATTTCCGGGATGAAATACTTGATCCGGTACGGGTCGAAGGCGACGCCGGCCAGGTTGAACATGGCCGCGAGCTCACCCAGGCGCTGGGCCACGACGCCGTAGTCCACGGCCTGGCCCGCCGGGGCATGGACGAAGCCCTTGCGCCGCCAGGCGTCATAGGGGACCCGGTCAGTGCGCTCGCGATCGAGCAGCGTGTCGCCCGGGGTCCAGAACTCGACGAAGGCCCGCTTCTGCCGCGGGAAGTAGAGCGCCAGCGCGGTAAGGTCGCGGGTACCGGAGAGATCGAGGCCGCCATAGCAGGTCTCGCCGGCGAGGTCTTCCAGGGCGAACTGCGCTTCGCACTTCGTCCAGGTCGCCTGCGCGATCCAGGGCGTGGCCGCGTCCACCCATTCGCAGAAGTTGAGCCGCCGAACGATCGACTCCTTGCCCGGCATGCCCCGCGCCTGCTGCACCTGCTCGCGCAGGTACTTCATGCCGAAGGTATGGCCCAGCGAAGGGTTGGCCTTGCCCCAGCAGCTCTCGTCCTTGAAGGGGTCATCCCCCTCATCCAGCGAGCAGATGAAGGCGAAGAACGAATCGTCTTCGAGGCTTCCTTTAGATACCTTTTTGCCATACTCGTGGTACTCGTAGCAGACCGAGGTGCGGTCATGCCCCGAGTTGGTGATCATCAGGATCAGCGCCTGCCGGCGGCCCTTGGTGCCCGCCCGCATCATCTCCACGACGAAGTTCGTCTTGTGCTCATGCACCTCGTCGATCAGCGAGCAGTGCGGGCGCGGACCCGACTGGCCATCGTCCGAGCTGATCGGCTTGAAGAACGACCCCGTCTGCAGGAATGCGAGGTTCCAGACGTTGAGCCCGGTGCCCGACTTGCTCAGGCGCTTCGAGAGGGCCGGCGACTGGTCCACCATCGCCACCGCATCCCGGAACAGGATCATCGCCTGGTCTTTTTTGGTGGCCGCGGCATAGACCTCCGCTCGCGGCTCCTGGTCGGCGGTAAGGCAGTACAGCCCGATGCCGGCCGCCAGGGGCGACTTGCCAGAGCCCTTGCCCGACTCCACGTAGGCCATCCGAAACCGGCGGTACCCATCCGGCGCCTTCCAGCCGAAGATCGAGCCGACCACGAAGGCCTGCCAGGGCAGCAGCTTGAAGGGGACGTTCTCGAAGTCGCCGCCGTTGAGGCGCAGCACCTGCTCGAAGTAGTCGATAGCGCGGTTGGCCGCCGCCAGGTCCCAGGACAGGCCCCGGGCAGGCCCCTTATCCAGGTCGCGAAGGTGACGGGCACAGGCCGCCCGGATGTCCGGTCCAGCAAGGACCTTTCCGCTGCTAACGTCCAGGGCATAGGCGGTTGCCGGATCAGCCGAAGAATTTGTCGACCGGGTCTTTTTCGCCATTCTCAGCCGCGTTGACCCGGGCACGCGCGGCCGGCGACATGCCGAACTCGCTGGCGTACCGAACCATATCCGCGGCGGCCTTGTTGGCAGCGCCCACCAGCGGGTTCTGAATCGGGTTGTTGTTGGAGGTCTTGATCATCAGCGCGTAGTTGACCGGATCCCGCTCGGCCATCTTCGCCAGGGCGCGCTCGGCCTGCGCCCAGCGGCCATAGGCCTGGCAGTACGCGGCCAGCACGGCGCGATCCAGCTCGGTCATCAGGCCGACCTGGTACAGGGTGTCGATCACCCGCCCCCATTCCACCTTCGCGTCATCCGACAGGAAGGTCGGCGGCGCAGGGCGGGACAGGTCCGGGCGGGCTTCCTTGGCATTCATCGGGCGCTTGCCCGGGTTCCCCTTGACCAGCTTCAGCGCGGTCGGGGTCGGTTTACGGCCAGAGGGCATGGGAGGTCCTACTGAGGCGTTAAGCCTCGACTGCGGCAGGCAGACGCGGCTCAGCGGCCACCTGCTCGAATAGCGCGCTATCGGATGCGCGAACGGCTTTCTCGCCGGTGAAGTCCTGCCAGCGCCGGATGATCACGTCGACGAAGCGCGGATCCAGCTCCATCAGGCGAGCCTGGCGGCCCAGCATTTCGCAGGAGATGAGGGTCGAGCCGGATCCGCCGAACAGGTCCAGCACCAGGTCGCCCTCGCGGGTGGAGTTGCGCAGCAGGCGCGACACCAGTTCCACCGGCTTCATCGTGGGGTGGTCCGCGGAGCGCTTCGGCTTCTCGACGCGGATGATGGTGCTCTGCAGGGGCGCGGCCTTGAGGTTGGTACCGGACAGGACGATGGCCTCGCCGCCGATGCGTGCTGTTATGGTGCCATCATCGTTCTGCGTGAAGACCGAGCCGCCCAGCTCCAGGACGGTGGTCTGCTTGCGCCCGCCGTACCAGCGGTGCCGCGCGCCAGGCTTCCAGCCGTACAGGATCGGCTCATGCTGCCACTGGTAGTCCGAGCGCCCCAGCACCAGGCTGTTCTTGGCCCACACCAGGCACCCGCTGATCTTGAAGCCGGCCGCCTTGAAGGCAGCGCGGAAGTTCAGGCCCTCGGTGTCGGCATGGGCGACGTACACCGGCGCGCCAGGCTTGAGCACGTCCATGGCGGCCAGGAAAGCGTCCTCGAGGAACGTCCTGAAGGCTTCATCGCGCATGGAGTCGTTCTTGATCTTGCCGGCGAGCTTGGACTCATAGTTCACGTTGTACGGCGGGTCGGTCCAGCAGGCATCAGCCAGGTGGCCCTCCAGCAGCGCGCGCACCTGCTCGGGCTGGGTGGAGTCGCCGCAGTACACCCGATGCACGCCCAGCAGCCAGAGCTCGCCCGGTTGCGCCACCGGATCCTCAACCTCCGGTACCGCGTCCGGGTCGGTCAGGCCGCCCTTGGATTCTTCGGTTGCGAACAGCGCGGACATCTCGTCTTCGGAGAAGCCCACCAGGTCCAGGTCGAAGCCCAGCTCGGCGAGCGAATCCAGTTCGAGGCGCAGCATCTCCTCATCCCACCCGGCATTCAGGGCGAGCTTGTTGTCGGCGATGACGTAGGCGCGCTTCTGCGCTTCGGTCAGCCCGACCAGGGTGATGGTGGGGCCTTCCTCCAGGCCGAGCAGATCCGCGGCCAGCACCCGGCCATGGCCTGCGATGATGCCGCCCTCCTCGTCGATCAGCACCGGGTTCGTCCAGCCGAACTCCTTGATGCTTGCTGCGATCTGCTGCACCTGCGCGGGGCTGTGGGTGCGGCTATTGCGGGCGTAGGGGATCAGCGCCGCCAGCCTGCGATATTCGATTGAGAGCTTAGAAGCCACGAAGTTATAACCCCCGGTCGGTTTTTCGCGGTCGTGCGAAAAAACCGGGGGCGGCGTTCGGGGCCTCCAGAGTCAGAACTCTGTCCCCACCCCCCCCGGTGCCGAAAATCTGTCGGTTTCGGACTTTTTGTTGAGAATCGTTCCCGCGCCGGAACGCCGTCAGGATCCCGTCCCTATCGCCAGTGGTGCCCAGGCGACAGCGGGTTGCCGTCCTCGTCGCAGCCATACTCCCCCGACTTCTCGATGCGTTGCTTCACCGAGTCGTGGCAGGGCTTGCAGAGGACCTGCCAGTTGCGCTGGTCCCAAAACAGCTCACGGCAGCCACGGTGCGGACGGATGTGGTCGACCACGAAGCGCGGGTTGGTGATGGGATCGAAGGCATTGAGGCGACCACCACGCTGGCACTCGACGCACAGCGGGTGACGCTGCAGGAACGCCAGGCGCGCAGCCTTCCAGCGCTCGTCGTACAGCTCGTTGCGCCGGCGGGACTGCGGAGGCAGGGCAGCCATCAGCGAGGCCGAGCGTCGTGCTCAAGGATGGCGAGCGTCATGCCGATGTTCGCCAGCTCGTTCTCGGCCAGCAGTTCCAGGGCGCGCAGGCGGAGACGTTCCACCTCCTGCTGCTCGACCGGCCCCATCATGGACACCAGGCCACGCAAGCCGATGTACACCGGGTCGGTGCTCAGTTTGGTTTCAGTCATAGCAAGACCTCAGCGAAGACCAGGCGAGACACGCACGTCGCGGCGACGATCACCCAGGCGACGGTTGCGGCCCCGGATGATGGAGTCCACCCGGTGGTAGACGTAGCTGGCGAAGAACAGGGCCTGGCCGCCGACGATGGCGCTGGCCAGGCTGGTGTTGTTGAGCCGCCAGGGTTCGAGCACCCACAGCGCCACATACCCGATGGCCATGATCGTGCAGCCCACCATGGTATGGATCACCTCCACCCGGTCATCGACGCGGACGTCGCGGGCGGTGGCGCAGAACCAGATGCAGCGGCCCACGGCCACGGCATACCCAAGCACGGCGAGGATCGAGACGTAGAGCATTACGGTTGCCCCGGCAGGAAACGCTCGTACAGGTCCTTAATCCGCCGCTCCAGCACGCCAAGCACCGGATAGGCGAAGAACCCCGAGGTGAGGATGAGCGCCGATCGCCAGGTAGCGTCATGCGGAGCCAGGTCGCCAGTGACCTTGCCCACGAAGAACGCGGCGAGCAGCTTTGAGACGAAGAACCCGATGGTGAACTTCGCCTTGACCGGCCCGGGATAGCCCAGGCTGCACAGGCCACCCAGCGCACCGATAAGCCCAGGCAGCGCCCAAGCGAGCAGAGTCTCGATAGGGTCCAAGGGCAGGCCTCGCTGAAGGGACCGGGCCTGGGTGCAGAGAAAGACCCGCGCACGTACCAGGGCGGGCTGCCAGGCGGCGGCAGAAACGAAAAACCCCGGCCGAAGCCAGGGTTCTGAAGGAGTTGCGCACGTTGCGCACGATAGAAAAAGACTGGCTTTTTACTCGCCAAAAATCAAGCGGCACCTTCCTGACGGTCAATTACGGCCCGAACTGGCTGCAGCGCACGCGCCTCCAGCTCATCCGCCTTCGCCAGGTACAGGTCCCAAATCTCGGCCCAATCGCGCTGCCAGTGGGAGACGTCCAGGGCGATCCCGGACCAGTCGGCCACCAGGCCGGCAATGCGGCCAGGCCACCACTCCTCGGCGCCGCGGCATTGCCCCCTCCAGGAGTAGAGCGCGGCCAGGCAGACCCACCAGGCGGTCTCCTTGCGGTGGCGGTGGATGTTGGGCAGATCCGTCGAGAAGAACAGGAAGCTATGCGCCCGATTCTGGTCGAGCGGCTTAGGCTCCGGGTGGTGCAGGAAGTGGCCGAGGTGCTGCAGGGGCGGCGCCAGGGTCGAGATGGCGTACATCACCTTGCCGGCGGCGTGCATGTGGGCGGCCCGGTTGAGGCTGGTGACGCGGGACCGACCGCGCGTCTCAGTGGCCCGGATCAGCTCCATGGCCACCAGGAACTCGGCGGCGTCCTCGGCCGCGGCGCCTGAGTAGGCCGCAGGGAACCGGCGGAGGCGGCTGCGGGTGCTGGGGCCAGACTTGCGCAACTGGCGGCGCGCCTCGGCGATCGCTTCGGCGATCTGGCAGGCGCTGGGATCGTAATAGGCGTCATGCCACGCCTGACGGGCACTGATCAACTTCATCGCTTGGACGTCTCCAGCAGCAGGCCAGCGCGCGCGATCAGGATTGCATCAGCCAGCGCCTGGCCCTTGGTTTTCAAGTCCAGCTCCCGGAGGCCCGGGTAGAGCTGGATGGCACGCGATCGGGAGGCGTCCTTGTCCGTGCCCATCAGACCCGCGTGCTTCTTCCACGTTTGAGGCAGCACCAGGGTGTAGGGAATTCCCAAGCCAGAGAGCACGCCCTCGACCAGGCCGGCGCTGTGGCCGAAGCTGAACATCGAGTTGGGGCTTTGCTTGGGCATCGAGCCCACCAGCTCCAGGTAGGCGTGCCGTTCGCCCGTTGGGGCATGGGTCAGCACGAAAGCGGCCACTGCGGCGCCGTTTACGCGGTTTTTGGACCCTACCCGCAGCGTAGGCATGGGCAGATGGGCGATCAGCGCGCCAGCGCGATCCAGGACCGCTATGCAGCCCGTCAGGCCCGGATCGATGCCGAAAATCACACGCCCCTCCAGATCAGGGTCAGCAGCGCGATCAGCAGGGCGCCCCAGTAGCAGATGATCGGGGCGGGATCGAGCCAGTCCTTGCGGACCCGGATCATGACCTCGCCCAGCACCAGGCCGATCAGCATGATGATCGCGGCCAGCAGCAGCCCGTTCAAACGACCACCCCCTGGAACTCGACGACCTCCTGCGGCTCGCCAGGCGGCTGCAACGGCATCAGCTCGGACGGCAGGTAGGGGACCATTTCCATGGACCCGTCCTGGTGGCACATCCAGAGGTCGGATTGGGCCATGTACATCCCCTGCTTGAACTGCGCGATGCCGCCGACCGGGATGAAGCACTCGACGATGACCTGCGAGCCGCGCGGGATGCCGATCTTGTCGACCAGGGTGAGGGCGGGATCGCCCGGGAAGAAACGGTCGTCCATAGCGGCGCCCTCAGTGGTCAGAGATTCGAGTGATATGCCCGCAGTGCTGGCACTTGGTGCGGCTCCTTTCGGATAGCCTTTTTACCTCCTCCGTATACCTTTTATGCATACGGAGGTAATGCGACTCCTGCTGCGCCACCTGCAGCAGCGCCCATATCGGGTTGAGCTTTTCGCCGCAGTCACCGCAGACCACCTCCCCATGGCGCTCATCGACGTGGAACACATCGTGCCGGCAGGACCGGGGCTCCGGGTGCTTGCGGATGACCGATCGCTCGGCCTCCGGGCGCGGCGAGAAGTGCAGGATCTTGTCCGTCATGCGTAGGGCTCCGAGGGCATGAGTTCGGCCATGGCGGCGACGTCATCGGGCGACAGGCGCGGCCAGTAGGTGTCGGCGAGATAGGCGGAGAGGCCGCGGTAGAACGCGGAGAAGTCGCCCTCCTCCATCTCGTCGAAGGCGAGGGTTCGAGGCACCCGGCGGATCAGTACACCCCAGCCCTGGAGGTCCAGCCGTTCCTCGTCGCAGTGCAGGCCAGAGTCGGCCTGCAGGCGCTTGATGCAGTCGTGGGAGCCGAGGCTTTCAAACCCCGGCACCTGGGCCTGGACCAGCTGGCCCAGGCGGTGGATCCGGCGCCACTGGCGCAGGTTGCGCGGCTTGGATATCTCCGCGCGAACGTCATCGTTGTGCTGCAGGTGGCGCGCCGCGAGCAGCACCTGGTCGACGTCCGAACGCGGTACCAGGCCGAGGCAGATCTCGCCCGTCTCCAGATCGGAGACCTGGCGGACCCGCAGGTACACGCGATTGCGCGCGTTCCTACCCATCGGAGGACTCCACCTCGGGCGGGACCATGGCCGCCTGGATCTCGGCCAGCAGGCGCTCGGCCTGGCGCTGGCGATTGAGCCGATACCCCGGAGCGCCCATCAGGTCAGGATTCAAGCCAGTCCCGTTAACGAAGCCCATGTCGATGGCGCGCTCCAGGGCTTGCTGAACCAGGGCGTTGAGGTCTTGCTGGTGGATCATTGTCGGACTCCGGTCAAACGTTGCCGAATCTCCGCCAGAGCACCCACCGCGAGCTCGCGATTGGGCGCCTTCCGCGGGCGGGCGGGAGGTTCGATTTTGGGCAGTGGGCGCAGCGGATCACCCTGAGAGAAGCGATAGCAGGCGAGCACGTAGGCCCGCGCGAACCGCTCGCGAGCCTCCTTGGCGTCTCCTTGCAGGAAAGTGCTTAGCCCGACCTCGTAGGCCGCATGGAAGACCGTGGTATGGCTCCAGCAGTGGTCAGCGTAGGGATGCGCGCGGTGGTAGGCCTCGACGAAGGCCTTGGCCGTAGGCTTGAGCCCCAGCCCCAGCTCCTCTGGCCTGGGAAGGCATCGCAGGGCGAAGACCTCGGCGGTACAGACCCAAGGCTCACCCTTGCGGCGGCAGCGTTCGATGCCGACGCGCATCTGCTCGATCGACTCGATGCCGAGGTCGAGCAGGGCCTGCAACCATTGCCGCTTGGCCGCCCCCTCGACCTCCGAATCGGGCCAAGCGCTTCGCCAAGCAGGGAAGACGCCCTTCAGCTCCGCGAACAGGGTGTCGATGATGCGGCGCGTAGCCGGGTCCACGCCTTGGCTTTCGTCGGGGGGCGGGTCATCGACATGCCGATTTGTGCGCTGGTGGGCAGAGCGCACGGGCGGCGGATCACCGGCCCGGAAGGAATCGAGCAGATCCAGCGATAGCGTCGCGACCTTGTCCATCACAGCCCCCCTTTCGACCAGTCGTCATCGGCGCTGGCCGCGGGCCGCTTGCCCCGGCCAATGGGCACCACCGCATCGGTGCGGTGATCCTTGAGCACCCAGCGCACCAGGGCGGAGACGTGCTCCTTCTCGGTGAGCAAGGTGCCCCTGGGTTCGTGATGCAGGATGAACCTGCGGATGCGATCGGGCGTGAAGGCATCGGCCGGGACGCCGGCGAACTTGGCGTAGCTGCGCAGCAGGGTCTTGTCGGGTACCCACTCCAGGGACAGACGCACCGGGAGATCACCAGACGATTCGTCGGACGGCCCTGGCGAAGCACCCGATCCGGGTCTATCGCACGCGCCCGCGCCCGCAGTGTGTGAGGCTTTTACTTCTGTATCTGTATCTGGGGCGGTCGGTTGCGTTCGCTTGCGGTCGGATGCGGTCGGTTGCGGTCGCGGGCCATTCGAGGCCTTCCCCGCTTCCCGGGCTTCCCGTTCGCGCTGGCGTCTATCCCGCGACCTTTCGGGCGAACCGTCCTCTTTAACCGGCTGGCGCTTGGCCCACCCCAGGACCAGGAGCCCATCGAGCAGACGCCCCTTCTGCATGGCCGCCAGGATCGCCTCCACCTGCTCGTCCGTAAGGTCCAGAAGGGATGCGCAGTCCTCCACCACGAAACCATGTGCTACCCCGCGTTCGGGTGCGTTCGGTTGCGGTCGGTTGCGGTCGCCTGCGGTCGAGTTCTTGGAAGCGCAGCACAATAGGTAGATGAAGACCGTCTGGACCTGGCAGATAGAGCACCCGGAGTCACGCGCCACCGTGCGGAATTTGGGGTCGGACGGAAACTCATGCCAGAGACGAAACCAGTGGGACATGGGGACTACCTCGCAGCAGGACGCCGCGCACAGCAGATGGACAGGACCAGGCCGACCGACCAGGCGCAGCGAGGCGCCAGATGCAGAGGCACCCGGATGGCGAACAAGTGAGAGATGCAGAGCAATAGCGGCAGGAAGCCCACATGCAGCCAGACGGCTGGGTTAGCGTGCTCTGGTAGCATTGTGCCGGCCCTGCTGCTAGGCCCCGCGCGCCAGAGGCGGCTTACGCCACCGACTGGCCAGGTGGGTCCGACGCACCGGGACCGGCAACCATGCCAGCAGCAGCCGCGGTCGCGGCGCCGAGGGTGCGATGGAAGTTCGAGACAGCCAGCAGCAGATCCTGCGCAGCTTGCATGAGGTCGGGATGGTCGAGGTGAATAGCGGCAGGCCCTTCGGCCCGGAGCTTTCCCGCGGTCAGCTTCTCGAGCTGGTGCTGGCGCAATTCAGGAATCGTCTCGCCCCAAGCGAAGACAGCCGCCTTGCTGATACTCAAGGCGCTGGCCAGCGCAGAGACCGATCCGAAATGTTCAATTGCCTGAGAGCGCGTCACTTTGACTTCCCCTGATAAAAATCCAGTTCAGTCAAGCACGCTAGATTATGACGGTCAACCGATCTTAATCGACGGTTTAGTAGATTCGTCCACTATGAAAATCACCGACCGGATTCAGCTGTTACTGGTAAATCGGGGCATTAGGCCCAGGGATGTCAAACCGAATCTTGCAAGAGTTTGTGGAATCAGCAAGCAGGCAGTTTGGCAATGGTTTTCTGGCGACACGGAGAATATCCGAAGTGAATACATAGTTGCCATTGCGAAAGAGTGGGGAACGACGACTGACTGGCTGCTCACCGGGTACGGGGCCAGAGGCCCAGGCGTACCTGCCGAAAAGCGCACCACCTCGGTCCCGCCCAACCTGGGGCACCAGTTCACCACCATCGAGCTCTTCGACTCAGCCGAAGCCATCAGCCCCGACGCGAGCCTGGCCCCCGACTTCGCCGAAACCGTGCAGTCGATGACCGTAAGCCCGAAGTGGCTGGGCGGCCTGGGCATCACGTTTACAAACAGTGACAACCTCGCGGTTGTGCTCAAGCCGGCCGAGTCACCCAGCGATCACCTCGACGGCGCCGACCTCCTCCTGGTCGACCGCGGCGTCAAGGAATGGAAGGTGGACGGGGCCTACATCATCACCCTGGAGGGCCACACCTTCGTGCGCCGCCTGCAGCGGCTGCCCGGCCAGGTGCTGCTGGTCATTCCCGACGATCCGGCATACCAGGCCTATCCACTTGATACCCAGGCGCAAAAGTCTTTAGCAATACATGCCAAAGTATTAATAAGTTGGAAGTCCAATAAACACTAAAAGAATGCATCTGGAATCAATTAAACCGGGCAATTGCCCGGTTTTTTATTGGACAAAAAATGGCACTTAGCCAGTAGCGCGCTTGACCAGGTAGACCTTAAAGGGCTGCTTATGAGATCAAATTGATTGCATAGCAGTTAAGGCAAGTTGACTATTTACAAAGCGTTGCTTGTCCGCTAAACATCCCCTGCCGACATCAAACCAGGCATCCAGGGGCGATGAGCAACTTCCTCGAGTCAACCAAAGGTCAAGCATGGCTCCAGCAGAGCATCGAGCAGCTAATGCGCGGCGAGCCCGTCACGATCCAAGCCGGCCGGCGCCGGAAGGGGATCGAGCTGTGCCAGTTCTGGCTGGAGGTCGACGTGGCCTTTAGCGAAGTGCCCGACGAAGGCTACCAACTCACCCAGGCCCGCATTCGGGGCCGCCTCCCCAAGCACCTGATCCGCCAGGACCAGGAGATTGCCCGCGAAACCGCCCGCCGCCTCCTTGAGGAACTTGCCCCTGCAGCTGAACAGCAGGAGCAGATCGAGGACGACGTCGATGCAGCCCAAGCCGCCTGGGACCAGCACCAGGCCCGCCGACACTAGGTACCCCGCATGACCGACAACACTCCCGCCCTGCAGGAACTGCAGAGCCTGCCGCAGCACCAGACCGACACCAGCGCCCTGGTCCTCGACGGCAACAGCCTCGATCGCATGATGGGCCTGGCGCAGATCATGTCCGGCGGCGTCTCCACCATTCCCAAGCACCTGCAGGGCAACCAGGCCGACTGCCTGGCGGTGATCATGCAGAGCATGCAGTGGCGGATGAACCCCTTCGCCGTGGCGCAGAAGACGCACTTGGTGAACGGCACGCTGGGGTACGAAGCCCAGCTGGTGAACGCGGTCATCACCTCGCTGGCCCCGACCGAGGGCCGCCTGGCCTTCGAGTGGTACGGGCCTTGGGAGAAGGTGATCGGCAAGTTCACGATCAAAAAGAACGACAAGGGCGAGTACCGCGTCCCGGGCTGGGCGCTGGCCGATGAGGATGGCTGCGGCGTGCGGGTATGGGCCACCCTCAAGGGCGAGAGCGAACCCCGCGTCCTGGAGCTGCTGCTGGCCCAGGCCCGCACCCGCAACAGCACCCTGTGGGCGGACGACCCCAAGCAACAGCTGGCCTACCTCGCAATCAAGCGCTGGTCCCGCCTCTACACCCCCGACGTGATCCTGGGCGTCTACACCCCCGACGAACTGGACCAGCCCCAGCCCCGCGAGAAAGACATCACCCCACCCAAGTCGCGGCCCAAGCGCGGCGCCGACGTGGCCGCAGCAGCCGCCCAAGAGCACCAGGGCGAGACCGATCCGACCGAGGCGATCGCAGAGCTTGAGCGCGTCGCCCAGGAGGGCGGTGAGGAACCGTTCAAGGCGGCCTGGCTCGCCCTGGGCGAGGACACGAAAGCGGCCGTGGGCATCAAGGAACGCGACCGGATCCACGACCTCGCCCGCGAAGCGGGGTATCGCAAGTGACAGAGCTGGGCGTCGACCTTTCGCAGAGATCCGAAGGCTGGCGCCAGCAGCGGGCCGGCAAGATCACCGCCAGCCGATTCATCGACGTCATGGCCGTGGGCAAAAAGGGCCAGCCTCTCCAGGGCCGCCAGACCTACATGATGGAGCTGGCCACCGAGCGCCTCGCCGGCGAGCCCCGCCCCGAGACCTACAGCCGCAGCATGGAGTGGGGCAAGGAGGTCGAGCCTTTCGCCTTCGAGGCCTACCAGCTCAAGACGGGCCTCTTCGTCACCGCCGCGGAATTCATCCGGCACCCCAAGTACCGCTTCATCGGCGCCAGCCCGGACGGGCTCATCGGCGACGACGGCGGGCTGGAGATGAAATGCCCGTTCAACCCGGCCGTCCACGCGCAGACCCTGCTCGAAGGGATGCCAGAGGAACACACCGCCCAGGTCCAGGGCTGCATGTTCGTGACCGGCCGCGACTGGTGGGACTTCGTGAGTTACGACCCGCGCCAGGCCCCCGAGTACCGCCTCCACGTCCAGCGGATCCCCCGCGACGACAGCTACATCGACCGCCTGGCCTTCGAGCTGGGCAAGTTCGAGGCGGAGCTGCGCGACCTGGTCAAGCAGATCCGCGCCCGCCACCGCGCAAGGCATAAAAAGTATGCACAAAAGAGACACTGAGTATCTACAAAGGATTGCCATGGAATACCGCGAGGAAATACTCGACATCTTCAGCAGCCTCATCGAGGCGGGCATACAACTGGCACCCCCGGTATATCCAGAGGATGCCCAATTGACACCCGACGAACGCCTGGTCGCCGAGATCCGCGAGCTGGGCATGGGTACCTACTTCGACGTTCGCATGCTCGAGGACGGGACCATCATCGGCATCGGGCGCCTGCTCTTCACCACCGCCATCTACATGGATATGGACCGCTGCGGCTTCGGCGCCCGGTACTGCTTCGAGGACCAGGCCCTGGCCCTCACCGAGTACGCCAAGCTCAAGAGCGGCGACGACCAGCCCACCGGGTGGGTCGCCACCCGCCAGCCCCGGAGGTTCGCATGAGCCGGGACCTGCTGATGTACACCATCTACCAGGGCGTAACAGACCGCCCCGGCCCCTTCGTTGTGCGCCAGTGGCTGGTGACGAACTGCCCGGTACCGCTGGCCACCGGCATCGTCTTCGACGCCCCCGACCTCGAAGCCGCCCGCAAGCACATCCCCCTCGGCCTGGCGCGACTGCCACCCGATCAATGCGACGACCCCACCATCGTTGAAACCTGGTTCTAACCCCGGAGAAACCACCATGGGCTTACTCAGCAACCTGCTCGGAAAGAACGGCAGCCAGGCGCGTCAGGCGCTGGGCAACCTGGAAAACAAGGACCTCATGCAGGCCATCGTCTACGGCTGCTACTACGTTGCTGCAGCGGACGGCGAGCTGGAGCCGGCCGAGGTCGAGAAGGTCGACCGCCTCCTGCAGAACAACCCGAAGCTGCAGGGCTTCGGCGCCGAGCTGCACTCCTGCGTCGAGAAGGCCCGCGCCGACTTCGAGCAGGGCGGCGCCCGCGTCATCCGCATGAACGCGCTGCGTGAGCTGGCCGACGTCAAGCACAGCCAGGACCAGGCCGAGACCGTCCTGGTGATGATGCTGACCACCGCCGAGGCCGATGGCGAGATCGAGCCCGCCGAGATGGAAGCCCTGGAGCGCGCCGCGCAGACCCTGGGCCTGAGCCTGAAACAGTACCTGTGAAGGCGCTCATCGACCGCTTTCGCCTGGCGGCTGTCCTGGTTGCCGCCTTCGCCGTGGTGCTTGTCGACAGCGTCAGCCGAGTGCTGTCGATGTGCGCCGACCTGGTTTTTATCGCCATCGTTCTGGCCCTCGTTTGGGGGCCACTGACTCGCAAGGACCGCAAGCCATGAAACGCAAACCGAAGAACAAGCCCTGCCGCATCGTCGAGATCCGCCAGCACCGCGACACCCTGGAAGAGAGCCTCGCCACCAGCACCACCATCGAGGCGAGCATCCAGAGCCTGTGCAAGTACATCAACTGGACGTTCAACGAAGCCGGCGTCTTCATGGCGCCAGTCACCCCCGACCGGATCCACATCATCCCGAAGGGATACGACATCCGCTGCGGGTGGGACGCCGAGCTGATCAAGATCGACGGCATAGGCCTGTGGGGCGTGGCCAACGGATACATCCCCACCGAGGCCGAACTCATGGAGCACTTCCTCGCATGACGAAAGACGAACTAGCCGCCCGCCTTAACGGCAGGGACCGCCCCCTGCGAATTCCCCCGGACCTGCTCATGCAGGCGCGCCGCGACCGCCTGGTGATCGCCTACGGCGAGAGCGACGACCTGCTCGAATTCGAGGGCGCGATCACCGATGAGATCGGCTGCTACGGCGGCGGGTACGCCCTGCTGGACGACCGCGGCCTGCTGCCCAGCCGCGACTCCATCGACGACGACGACGATGACGCCCTGCGCGACTACCTGGTGCGCAAGCCCGACTGCTGGAAGGTGACCGCCCAGTGGTGCGAGACCGGCCCGGCCTGGCAGCTGAGCACGGACATCCCGAACGCCACCTTCATCATCAACGATCCCGATGAGGACGAACCCTTCTGCAGGGGCCTGGTTTTCTGCCTAGACGACCTGGACACCCTCTCCCTGCCCTTCGCCGATGGCAAGCGCCGGCCAGAGACCAGCAGCAGCACCAGCCACCGGGCCGACGATAGCGCCCAGGAGTACCTGTTCAACCCGTTGCACCCAGCGAGCCCGATCTACCAGGGCAACCTGCAGGACGACGACACGCCGCGGCGATCGCACGACCCGAGCCCGAGCGAGGACAGGTCCAGCAGTCATGACTCGGGCGGCTCCAGCAGCAGCGACACGACGTCCAGCGACAGCGGATCCAGCGGAGGCACCGACTGATGCTGAGCCCCGACACCCGCGAGCGCCTGATCGACCAGCTGAACCGGAGCTACCTGGCGATGCCGATGTGGGCCAGGACCGCCCTCAAGCACGCCCTGGGCGCGCCCACGAACAATCCCACCACCGGCCGGCCCTTCGAGACCTTCCGCGAAGTGCTCGAGCAATCGCACGACGACACGCTCGAGCAGATCCGCCAGGACTTCGAGGACAACGGCGACCTGCTCCCGGAGGCCGCCGATGTTCCACGTTCCTGAGCGCCACCGCGTGACCACCGGCGTGCTGCGATCGACGCCGGACTACGGCAACAACGGTTGCTTCAGGCTGACGCTGCGGGTCGGGGGCAAGCCCAAGCTGGTCCAGGTCATCGCCAGCGACGACGACGGCTGGGAGCACGTCAGCGTGGTTTGGTCGGGCGGCATGCCCAGCTGGGAGATGATGTGCGCGGTCAAGGAGCTGTTTTGGGATCCAGAGGACTGCGTGGTCCAGTTCCACCCGCCGCGCAGCGAGCACGTCAACGTCCACCCCACCTGCCTGCACCTCTGGCGCCCGACCACGGCGCCCATCGAATGCCCGCCGAAGTGGATGATCGGCTGACGTGGACCCCTTCCGCGTCACCGGCAACACCGCGGTCAGTTTCAGCGGCGGTCGCACCAGCGGGATGATGGCCCGCCTGGTCCAGCAGGCGAACCAGGCCGACGCCCCCATCAGGTACCTGTTCGCGAACACCGGCAAGGAGATGGAGCAGACGCTGCAGTTCGTCGATCGCTGCGCCCGCGAGTGGGGCCTGGACGTGACCTGGCTGGAGTACACCCGCGATGAGCCAGGCTTCAGGGTGGTCGACCTGGCCAGCGCCAGCCGCAACGGCGAACCCTTCGAGACGTTGATCCAGGCCCGCAAGTACCTGCCGAACCCGGTCACGCGCTTCTGCACGGTCGAGCTGAAGATCCGCACCATGCACCGCTACCTCAAGTCCCTCGGCTGGGCGGACAACGACGGCGAGTGGGACAGCATCGTCGGGATCCGCGCCGATGAGCACCGCCGGGTGGCCAAGATCCGCGCCAGGGGCACCAGCACCGAAACCCCACGCGAGCACATGCGCCTGCCGCTGGCCGATGCGGGCCTGACCGTGGCCGACGTCGGCGCCTTCTGGCGCGCCCAGCCCTTCGACCTGGAGCTGCCCAGCCACAACGGCAAGACCCTGCTGGGCAACTGCGACCTCTGCTTTTTGAAGGGGCGCCAGCAGGTGTACAGCATCATCGAGACAGACCGCCGGCGAGCGGACTGGTGGGCCGCCCAGGAGCAGGCGATCACCAAAGGGGGCGACGCCGCCCTGTTCCGCTTCGACCGGCCCAGCTACACGCAGATGCGCGAATACGCCGGGCGCCAGATTCAGCTGTTCGAGGACGACGACCTGGACGACAGCATCGACTGCTTCTGCGGCGACTGAGTAACCCCAGCCACGGACGGCACCCCTACCCCTCATGGCATCAAAAATATATACTGCGTAAGCATTGCGTATGCACGCAGGATTGATAATGTGTGCCCCGCGTACACACTAAAGGCGCCAGGAGGTGCCAGCCATGATCACCCTCGTAGGGAACCCCAAGGGCGGAGTCGGCAAGTCGACTATCGCCGTGAACATCGCCTCGGCCCGCGCCATGATCCCCGGCCGCCGGGTCCTCCTGGTCGACGGCGACGACCCCGAGCAGCGCAGCTCGGCCGACGCGATCCTCTTCCGCATGCAGGCCGAGGGCTTCCCCGGCATTGCCAGCGCCAACTGGTTCAACGGCGATGAGCTGCGCACCCAGGTCCAGCACCAGCGCGCCCTCTTCGACGACATCATCATCGATGCCGGCGGCGACGACGGCGGCGCCCTCCGCGCCGGCATGATGATCTGCGACAAGATGGTCGTGCCCTACGCCCCGAAGGCCTTCGAGACCCGCGCCCTGCGCAAGCTGCAGAGCCTGATCGACCTTTGCAACGAAGCCCGCCGCGAGATGAAGCGCCAGCCCATCGAGGTCCTGGCCTTCCTCAACCGCGCCAAGCCGGGCGTGAACAACACCATCAACCTGCAGGGGCAGAGCGTCATCGAGCACTTCCCCCTGCTCAAGCTGATCGAGCCCAAGCTGGTCCACCGGGAGGCCTTCTCGGACGCCGCCGCGATGGGCATCAGCGTGTTCGAGCACAAGCCCCGCGACGCGAAAGCGTGCGACGAATTGAAGGCGCTCCTCGCCGCCATCTACGGAGACCAATGACATGCCCAAGCCCAGCCTGCTCGCCCCCACCGCACCCGACGCCGAATCCGCATTCATCGCCGGCGGCAGATCCAGCCCGAAGCCCGCCGCCCAGGTCGAGGCCGCGCCCAAGGGCAAGCCCAAGATGAAGCCGGTCCCGCTGAAGCTCGAGGAAGACCTGATCGAGCGCATCGACGCGGCAGCCGCCAAGCGCATGCTCAGCCGCACCGCCTTTCTGCGCCAGGCTGCCCTGGCGCAGCTTGAAGACATGGGCATGTAAAAAGGCATACCCAGGACACCCCCGGTACATACCCAAGGCATACCGGGGGCATCCTTTTGGCTCACCGCTGGCACCCGACGTGTGGATCGGGCAAGCGCGCTTATTCCGTGGATACGGAACATTGTTCCGGGCATGATGCTCCCACAGCCAGCCACAACGGCGAGGCGAAACCCGGAGCGACACCATGAGCCAGACCATCGAAATGACCTTCCCGGTTGAAGGCCTGCAGGACCAGAAAGCCACCTTCAGCATCCAGCCAGACGGCGCGGTCCTGGTCACCTTCCCCGGCCTCTTCATGAGCCTGCACGCGCCGGGCAGCGCCCTGCAATTCACCACCCGCCGCACCAAAGGCGCCAGCGCCGAGTCGATGACGGTCGCCTACGCCCAGGACGAGAAGCTCACCAGCGGATGGGTGATCACCCTGAGCAAGGCAGCCGGCCAAGCCCTGCAGGACCGCCTCTGGAACCACCTGGCCACCCTGAACGAAGCCGCCGAATAGGCAGCAAAGAGGCGCACCAGGTAGACACCGGGTGCGCCTTTTTTACATACCGCGTCAGTCCTCCCGCAGCACCAGGCGGAGCGTGCGCAGCGCCTCGGCCTGGCCGTCCTGCCAGTCGATCGCCGCGACCGAGGCCTGCGGGTGCGGGCATTCATCGCCCAGGCCGATCAGCTCCGCGACGAAGCCGGCGCGCCACTCGGGCGTGTTCCAGCGGCCGATATCGAAGCACAGCCCGGAATCAATCAGCATGGGCCTGCGCCGGTACCGCGGCCAGATCCAGCTCGGCGCCGTGGTCGCGCATGGCCTGAA
>Ga0157365_10000095_pt1 | contig 42959 bp, 47 predicted proteins | sample AttsexASBM3_FD_111478 | JGI IMG/M metagenome (GOLD analysis project Ga0157365, IMG submission 111478) | Fungus gardens microbial communities from leaf cutter ant in Ribeirão Preto, State of São Paulo, Brazil - Atta sexdens ASBM3 | ecosystem: Host-associated > Fungi > Mycelium > Unclassified ...
AAAAGCGCCTCCAGGGGGGTTTGACGGATCAGTCATTCCCCCCTACAAGCGGGCCTGCAAACGCCGTGTCATAACAGCGTCCCTCGTGGCGGAGGGGTGGCCGAGTGGCTGAAGGCGGCGGTTTGCTAAACCGTTGTACGGTGTCAAGCCGTACCGTGGGTTCGAATCCCATCCCCTCCGCCAATTCGGTACAAAACCGGGAACGCCGGTTCCCGCCGATTTCCCTCCCTTCGCGGCGACCAGCGTCCGCAGCAGGGTGTTCTTCGATCCCATGATGCGGACGGCGTCGTCGCCGACCTCGACGCGCTGGGCGAAGGCGCGGACGTGGTCCCGCCGATAGCCGCCCGTCCCGAGCCGCATCCGGCTGCGCGCCTCGGCCGCCAGCTCGCGCACGGCCGCGCCGGTCAGGCCGTGATGGGGGGAACTGGCGAGCATGGCCGTGATCCGCGCGGCGTCGGCCCGCGCCTGGTCGCGTAGCGCGGTCAGGCCGGTGATGCGCTCGCCCAGCGCGGCCTCGGCCGGATCGAGCGAGCCGGACTCGATGGCATCGTAGAGCCGCTTGAGGCGCATGTCGGCCTCGGCGGCGCGCTGGTTCAGCTCGGCGACGTGCTGGCCGCGCCGCTCGACGCCCTCCTGCCGACGATCCAGCAGCGCGGCGAGGATGTCCTCGATCCGCTCCGGGTCGAGCAGCCGCTCCTCGATGTGGCCGACCACCATGCGGTCGAGCTTGTCCATCGGGATCGCGTGGCCCTTGCAGCCGGTCTCTCCCTGCCGTGCTCGGATCGAGCAGGCATAGTAGCGGTAGCGGCCGTTCTTGCCGGTGCGCAGGGTCATGGCCCCGCCGCAGTTGCCGCAGTAGCAGATGCCCGTCAGCAGGTTCGGCCCGCTGACGACACGCGGCGGCGTCACCTTCGGGTTGTTGGCCTTCAGCCGCGCCTGCACGGCCTCGAAGAGGTCGAGGTCGATCAGCGGCGGCACCGCGACGGTGACGACGTCCTCGGCCGGCTTCAGCTCCTTGGCCTTGGTCCGCTTGTTGAATTGATGCTCGCCGACATAGGTGCGGCGCGTCAGGATGCGGTGGAGCTGGCCGATGCCCCAGCGCCCGCCGTTGCGGGTGAAGATGCGGCGGCCGTTCAGGTGGTTGACGATGGCCTTCACGCCCATCGGGCCGGACGTGCCGTCGCCCTCCGACGCGAGCCGGAAGATCGTCCGCACGGTGTCGGCGTGGAGCGGGTCGATCTCCAGCTTCTTCTTGGTCTTGGCGCCGCGCTGCTCGGCTGCGACGATGCGATAGCCGATCGGCGGCAGCGAGCCGTTCCAGAAACCCTGCCGGGCGTTCTCCTTCAGGGCGCGCAGGACGTGCTTGGCATTCTCCTTCGACTGATACTCGTCGAACAGCGCCATGATCTGCCGCATCATGACGTGCATGGGGTCGTCCCCCATCTCCTGCGTGATCGAGACCAGCCGGACGCCGTTCTTCGCCAGCTTCCTGACGTAGAACTCCAGCTCGAAGTGGTCGCGGAAGAAGCGGCTGAACGAGTGGACCACGACCACGTCGAACGGCGCGGGCTTCGAGGTGCCAGCCTCGATCATGCGCTGGAACTCTGGACGGCGGTCGTTGGTGGCCGAAGCGCCCGCCTCCACGAAGGTTTCGACGAGCTGGTAGCCGCGCGACGTGCAATAGGTTTCGCCCTGCCGCTTCTGGTCGGGGATCGACACGTCGTGTTCGGCCTGCCGGACCGTGGAGACGCGCAGGTAGAGGGCGGCACGCTGCGCCACATGGGGGCTTTGGACGTTCACAGCGCACCTCCCTTCGCGGTTCGGCGTTCAAGCAGCGGCAGCTCCAACGCCACGCGATCATGCAGCACCTTCGGCACGAGCTTCTGACCCTCGCCCGGGTCCATGCGGACCAAGCCGTAGCTCGCCATGGTCTTGAGGGTCCGAGACAGGCTGGGCTTCGTCCGTCCGGTGATCCGCGACAGTTCCTCCAGCGACCCCGGCGAGCGCTCGTCGATGACCCGCAGCAGCTCGCGGTTCGCGCCGGACAGGATTTGCGCGAAGGATTCCGTGGAGGTGAACCAGACCTTGGGATCGTCGGGTGCGGGCTTTTCCTCGCCGCGCGCGATCCGCATCGTGCGAGCCTTCATCTCGTCGTAGTCGGCGATCCCGATCTTCAGGGTGGTCATGGCACGCATCGCTCCTTCAACACCGCGTCCACCGCCTGCCAGAAGTCGGCCAGCAGCGTGGCCGCGTCCGCCCAGGCGTAAGGCTTCACGGTGCGGAGGCGGTGCCGATGGTCCATCAGCTCACCACGCCTGCCCCGGCCGACCGGATGGGCGTTGTCGAAACCGACCAGCCGTTCGCCCGAAGGCCCGTGAAGCGTGAGCGAGTAGTCGAGACCGTGAGGCTTCTCCGGCGAGGCCGGAACCCGCGTGACGATGAACTTCACCCAATGACCGCCTGCGGGATCGATGACGAGCACCTGCCCGTCGAGGTCCAGCAGCGTATCGAGGCTCGGATCACGATCCCCGCTCACGGCTTACTGTTACCATTAGCTGTTAACGGCAGCAAGCTCTCGTTGCCCGGATCGGCATCGACAGGGCCGAACAGCCGGTCGAGCACGTCGCCGAAATACCGCTCGAAGATGTCGATCTCGGCTTCCGTAACCGGTACGCGGTCGGGCCAGTCGTCGACGACCGGCAGGCTCTCGAAGGCATGAGGCGACGCGGCACGGCACTGGCGCTCGGCCGGCGGCGGATCGTCGCCATAATCGTAGAGGTCGAGAGGAAGCGTCTGCGGAGCCGGCTGCGGTGGGCGGCCCCTTCTTGCGCGACGGCGCTCTGCGCACATGGATTCCTCCGTGGTTCGCTGCGGGGTTCCAGGGCGCCGAGACCCCGGAATCGAGCGAAGCATGGAGGGCGCGCGGCGGTGCGTAGCGTGCCGCCTTAACGCCTGCGCGCGGGCGGCACCCCGTCGCGATGGATCAGGCGGGTTGGGGGTCCAGCTAGAGGATGGTCGTAAACGTCCGCTGAGGTTCCGTTCCGGCCGAGGGCGGAATGACACTTTAGCGTCGGGAGCAGTCTTGATCGGGATGGTGAAGCGGGATTGCGCCGACGTTCTCGCAATGCGTCCGCGACTAGGGGTGGAGGTGGTCCCATCCTCACAAACTACCTATCTATCGAATGGCGTGGTCATCACATGGAGATAAGGTTTGCGGATCGGGATCATCGGGGCCGGTAACATCGGTCAGGCTTTGGCTCGGCTTGCCGTGGCGAACGGGCATATTGCGACGCTCGGCAACTCACGCGACCCGGAAACCCTGCGCGATATCGTAGCCGAGATTGGTTGCCGGGCAGAAGCGGCAGCCGACATTCCCTCGTCCAGCGATATCGTCGTTCTCACGGTGCCCTTCACGGCTGCGTTCGAGCTTGCACCGCACTTTCTCGATCGTCGGATCGTCATCGACACGAACAATTACTATCCTGATCGGGATGGGAAGATCGCCGCGCTCGATCGGCGCGAAACGACCACATCGCAGATGATCGCAAACCATTTCCCGGGCGCTACGATCGTCAAGGCGTTCAATGCCATTCTGGCGAAAGACTTGGTCAGTCCCGTCACGCTCCCCAACGGAGCCAGGCGAGCCTTGCCGATCGCGGGCGACGATGCCGCCGCCAAGGCGACATTGATCGCCCTCCAAGCCGATTTCGGTTACGATACCGTAGATGCCGGTTCCCTTGCGGAAAGCTGGCGCTTCGAGCGTGCGAAGCCCGCTTACTGCATTCCGCTCGATAAGGATGGTCTGATATCGGCTCTTGCAGCAGCGGAGCGCGACAAGGAGCTGCCCGAAGGGTCATGGCGACGATAGCACCGCTTGCCGGTAGAGGCATTCTCGATTGGGATCCTAATCGGGGACGGTGGGGTGTGGCGCAGATGATCTACGCCATCACCGGCCGTCTTGGGCAATCGCTTCGTAGTGCGCGCGATAGCCATCGAGATCGACGAGTGCCCAGCCGGTAGGCTCGTCAACTTCTACGAGATCCCCGTCGTCCGTCATCTCGCCGTTCCACCAGAACGAACGCCCGCTGGCCGGATCGCAATGCCAGCATGCGAGGACCGGTCGCCCCTCAACGCGCAGCATCACTGTACCAATGCGACCTCCGACCGTATCGATCGAGGCCATCTCCGACCAGTGCAACGCGGGCATGATCATCGGGCGCTTGCGCTCTCGCCGTGGATCGATCCGGCAATGTCATGAAGTTCGCGCAGCACCGCCTGCACCGCTGCCTCGTGGGTCGAGAAGGCCGTCGCGGCGTCGATGCTGCCGCTGTTCAATCGCACCTGCTCGGCCGACAGGACGAGCGCCGGCATCGTCGGGGCGAGCCGGAGCTCGAGGCCGGTCAGCACCTCGCGAAGCTGCGTCGCGCACCTGCCGCCGCCATGACCGCCATAGGTGACGATCGCGGCCGGCTTGCGGCGCCACTCCGCATAGAGATGATCGATCGCGTTCTTGAGCGCGGCCGGATAGCCCCAATTGTATTGCGGCGTGACGAACACGATCCCGTCCGAGTCGTCAATCTTGCGGCTCCATGCCCGGGTGCGCGGCTGGGTGTAGGCACCATGCGCCGGGATGTCGGGTTCATCGTCCATGGGCAGCGGCCAGTCGCGCAGGTCGACCAGTTCGAACGCTGCCGGCAGAGACGCTTCGCCGATCCCGATGATCCAGCGTGCCACGTCAGGTCCGATCCTGCGCGGCCGGACGCTGCCGACAAGGACGAGAAAGCGCGGAGCGGGCATGTCAGGCCTCACCGATCGAATGCGTCGCCGCGGGGCGCATGGCCGGACCGGCCTTCGCCGTCCGGCCCCAGAGAAGCAGGCATCCAGCCGACGCGAGCGCGAAGATGACCATGGCCGTCGATGGCGCGAAGCTGCCGAGCGCGCCGAACAGCAGCGAGGCGACGAAGCTGGCCAGTGCCATGCACAGCATCTGCACGCTGTTCATCAGCGCCGAGGCCGTGCCGGCGAGGTCCGGCACCGGGCCCAGCGTGGCGTGTGCCGCGGCAGGCGCGACCACCCCGTAGCCGAACGTCGCCACCGCCATGCAGGCGACGACCGGCCCGACCGCTTCCACGCCGGCGGCAAGCAGGCCGGCCGCCCCGACCGGGCCGGCCAGCGTCAGCGCGAGCCCGGCGCCGCACGACATGGCCGGCGCGATCCTGTGCAGCAGGCGCCCCGACAGCAGCGCGCCGAGGACGATGCCGCTCCCCGTGACGGCGAACAGGCCGGCATAGAGGGCGGGCGACGCGCCGAGCCGCTGCATCAGCAGCAGCGGCGAGGTCGAGACATAGGCGAACATCGATCCGGCGCTGAGCGCGTAGACGAGCCCGGGACGGACCATGTCGGGACGCCGCGACAGCATGGCCACGTCTCGTCTCAATCGGCCTAGCGACGCAGGTTCGCCTCGCGCCGATGACGGCCGGGTCTCGTCGAAGCCCGCCAGCGCCGCCGCAAGCAGCAGCACCCCGGCGGCCGCCAGCACGCCATAGACGCCGCGCCAGCCGCCCAGCGCCAGGCAGGCGGCGCCCAGGCTGGGGGCGATCACGGGCGCGGTGTTGAGCAGCATGGTCAGGAGCGCAAGCCGCCGGCCGAGATGATGCCCCGTCAGCCGATCGCGCGTCGCGGCGAAGGCGAGCGTCGGTCCGCAGCCTGCGCCCGCGCCCTGCACCAGCCGGGCGACGAGCAGCCAGCCGAGCGACCGCGCGAACAGGCAGGCGACCCCGCCCGCCGCGAATAGCGCGAGGCCGCCGAGCAGCAGCGGACGCCGGCCCAGCGCATCGGACAAGACACCATAGGCGATCGGGCTGAGCGCGAAGCCAGCCATGAACAACGTGACCGTCAGCGCGGCCTCGGGCGTCCCGACACGCAGCGCCGCAGCTGCCGCGGGCAGGCTCGGCAGCCCCATGTCGATCGACAGGGGCGGCAGCGCGCAGAGCGCCGACAGCAGCAGCAGGCGGGGAAGCTCCCTGCGCGTCACGGCTCAGACCTCTCCGGGACGATGACCACGCGGCCGCGCGTGCCCGCGGCGACATGGCGATAGGCGTCGGCCGCCTCCTCCAGCCCGACCCGGTGGGCGATGATGGGGGCATGGAAGCTGCCATCCTCGAAGCCGGGCGCGATGCCGTCGAGCAGGTCGGCCGAGGCCGTCATGTCGCGGGCCAGGGAATCGACGCCGAGGAGCCGGCTCTCGTTGTGGTAGAAGTCGAGCAGGTCGAAGGTGACGCGGCGCTGGCCGGGGGACGAGATCACCGCCATGCGGCCCTGGTGGGCGAGCATGGCGAGCGACGGCTCGAAGGTCGTGCCGCCGACGGCGTTCAGCACCACGTCGGCGCCGCGTCCGCCGGTCAGCTCGCGGATGACGGCGGTCGCCTCCTCGGGCGCTGGGGTCACGATCCGCTCGGCGAGCTTCGCGGCGGGGGCGTCCTCCGGCGGCTGCGTCCGGTCGATGCCGATCACGCGCGCGCCGAGGCGATGTGCGATCTGCACGGCTGCCCCGCCGACCCCGCCGCCGGCCCCGATCACCACCAGCGTCTCACCGGCCTTCAGCGCGGCATAGTCGGCGACGCCGAGCCAGGCGGTCGCGAAGTTGACGCCGATCGAGGCCGCCTCGGCATGGCTGAGCGTGGACGGCTTGCGGCGCAGGCTCGCCACCGGCACGCGGATCAGCTCGGCATGGCTGCCGTCCACCGCGAAGCCGGCGTCGCCCGTGCCCCAGACCTCCGCGTCGAGCCACTCGGCGGGGCCGGCGACGACGATGCCCGAATAATCTCGACCCGGCGTGCGCGAGAGCGTGGTGGCCGGGAAGCGACCCGCGACGTTCGCCACGTCGGACGGGTTGATCGACGCGGCATACACCGCGACGACGGCATGGCCCGCATCCGCTTCCGGATCAGGCACGGTCTCCAGCCGCAGCACGTCGGGCGAGCCGAACTCGTGGAACCTGGCTGCGCGCATCACCCTTCTCCTTTGCTGATGGAGACAAGGTAGCCACCTCGAGAAAGCCTGGTAGACGGGCTGTACGCAACCCTTGTTTCCGGATCGTGGAAAGATGCCGCTCGCCGCCGACGACCTCCGCTTCTTCGTCCGGCTGGTCGAGGCCGGCAGCATCTCCGAGACGGCGCGCCGCCTGCACAGCTCGCCGCCCGCCGTCAGCCGGCGCCTGGCGGCGCTGGAAGGCCAGCTCGGCATCCGGCTGGTCGAGCGCTCGTCGCGCCGGTTCATGCCGACAGAGGAAGGGAGCCTGCTGTTCGAACGGGCATCCCGCATCGTCGCGGAGATCGATGATGTCGAGGCGGAGCTGGGCGCGCGCCGGGGCGAGCCGGCCGGATCGCTGCGGATCGGTGCGCCCATGGAGATCGGGCGGCGCCGGATCGCGGCGCTGCTTGCCGCCTTCCAGCGGCTCCACCCCAGGGTGACGTGCGAGCTGGTATTGTCCGACGCCGGTCACGATCCGGTGCGCGACGAGCTGGACTTCGCGCTGCGCACGACACCGCCGGACGATCCAGGCTTGGTCTGCCTGACGCTGCTTCGGAGCCGCCGGATCGTCTGCGCGGCCCCCGGCTATCTTGCGAGCCGAGGAGCGCCGCTCGAACCTGGCGACCTCGCGCGGCACGATTGCCTGCGCCTGGTCCGCGGGCGGCGCGTGTTCGATCGCTGGCCGTTCCAGCGTGACGGCGCCCGGTTCGACGTGCGCGTCGCCGGCTCGCTGTGCTCCACCAGCGGCGAGGTGATCCACGATTGGGTGCTTGCCGGCCACGGGATAGCGCTCAAGGCCGGCTGGGACATCGCCGATGACCTCCGCGACGGCAGGCTGGTCGAATGCCTGGCGTCCTTCGCGATCGACGAGATCGACCTCTATGGTGTCTTCCTATCAGGTGGCCGCCAACCGAGCCGGCTGCGCGCCCTCATCGACTTCATGCGAGCGCAACTCGTGCCGAGTAAAGGTCGAGGGTCATCCAGGAATCAATCTTACGACCATAGTCCCGATTGAGCATCGAGAATTGGGAATGGCACGGCAGCGCGGTTGTTGCATGACCGTTCCGATCCAACTCGCACGTTGTCAGCCCGCATGCCCGATGAGAACCGCCCCTGCCGCCACCACCAGGCAGGCCGTGATCCGAGAACGGCTCAGGCTTTCGTGCAGGAAGAGGCGCCCGATCAGGGCCGCGAAGACGACGCTCGTCTCGCGCAGCGCCGACACCGGCCCCATCGCGCCGCGTGCCATCGCAAAGATGACAATGCCATAGGCCAGAAGTGAGGTGAGCCCGCCACCAGCCGCAACCAGCGTCTCCCTGCACCCGCGCACCAGGGAACGGGCATCCCGTAGCATGATGTAGGTCGCTGGTGCGAGCAGGCCCCACGAGAGGCACATCCAGACGGTGTAGCCCACAGGGGTGCCGGACAGCCGCACGCCGACGCCATCGGTCACGCTATAGGCGCCGATGAAGCAGCCGGTGCCGAGCGCGAAGAACAACGTCTGCCGCCCGATGGCCCGCCCCTGGAAGGCCAGCGCGACGATGCCGCCCGACACCAGCAGCACGCCCGTCAGGCTAAGCGCGTCGGGCAGCTCTCGCGCGAAGACCGCCGCGCCGAACGAGACCAGAAGCGGCGAGGCCCCACGGGCGATCGGGTAGGTCTGCCCGAGATCGCCTTGCCAGTAGGTGCGCACGAGGAAGAGGTTGTATCCGACGTGAAGCAGCGCCGACAGGGCGACGCTGCCCCAACTCGCCATCGCCGGGGCCGGGACGAAGGGCACCATCAGGGCACAGGCGAGCGCGATGGCGATGCACATGATCGTCATCGACCAGAGCCGGTCGCCGCCTCCGCGCAGGAGGGCGTTCCAGCTCGCGTGCAGGACCGCTGCGACCAGGACCATCAGGGTTACGCCGATGGACATCAGCCTCCCTGTCCCGCCGGATAGTGGAGTTCCATGAGGGCCTACCGCGTCGCGATCGTTCGGGCGGTAAGCTTGTTGCCGTCCGGATCGCGGAGATAGGCGACGAAGACGCCGTTCGGGCGCTCGTGGGGTGGGGTTTCTATCGAGGTGCCGCCATGACCGGTGCCGGCCTCGTGCCAGGCGCGGACATGGTCCGCGCTGATGGCGGCAATGCCGATGGTCCCGCCGTTGGCAGCAGTCGCCGGGCGGCCGTCGATCGGCTGGGTGACCATCAGTCGGCCGCCATCGTGATCGTAGATCAGCCGGCCTCTACCATCCCGCTCGCCTGGCTTTCCGCCCAGCGCCGTGAAGGTCGCATCATAGAAGGCCTTGGATCGCTCCAGGTCGTTGCTGCCGATCATGATGTGGGTGAACATGTGTCCTCCATAGCGTGGTGCCTGGCAGCAGGGCGTTGCGGGCCGTGTCGTTCGCCGTTCCGTCCGAACGGCATCGAGGTCGAGAATGGTCGGCGGATGGCTCCGCCGACCCGAACCTGACCTTACTGCCGATTACCCTGATACGCCTCCTCGGGGCGAACCGGGGTCAGCGTCGTCACCTCGATGAAGTATCCGCCCTTCGCTCGGAAGTAGAAGGACCATGCGCCATGCGTTTCGTGCGGTGCCTGCGTCTCCCAGCCATCGCCGCTCAGGCGCGCATACATGGCATCGACGGCTTCGCGCGACTCCTGAATGAAGCCGACATGGAGAATGTCGAGTTCTTTGGGGTAGTCAAAGCCGTCGAGCTTGTTTTCGAAGTGGTTGACGATCAGCACCAGCCCATCGTCATCCTGCATGATCGCCATCTTCGTGCCCCGCACTACGAGCGTGCGCAGCCCAAAGTAATGCTCGAACATAGCGCGGTCGGCTTCGGTGTCGTGGCTGTAGAGATTGATGTGGTTCAGCTTCATGGTCGTGCCTTTCCGTTGGTTAGACGGACACGAGCCGATCGCGGTCAGACAACGACGACCGGCCACGCACGAGGCGAACCCTCGTTGTGTCCGGCCATGGCCAAGAGCGGCATCACCCGCTCAAGCGTGACTGTCTCCGGAGAGACCGCAGGTTATCACCATACCTGCATCGCTGTCTTTTTAGGCGATCGTCGATTTAGGAGACAGGCGGGTTTCGTCAAGCTGCACGTCGGTGTTCCCAGAACGGAAGGTTTGGGGAGACAGCCGGATAGTTCCGGCCAATCGCATACGTCGCAGCCGACCGTTTTCCCGTAACCTGTTCCCGAATGAGTTTTCCCGAAACTGCGCGTTGGACATGGAGAAATGGGACACTCCGCAAACGCGCGTTCGAGTGACGATCGCCGGTTTCGCTTAATCGCGGTCGATCCGCATCCCCTAACCCGTAACGCCATCTATGCTCCGCAAACGGCGGACCCTAGCGGACGTCTTCCCCCTTCCTCTCAGCAGACCCCGGTTGTCGACGCGCCTTGGCGAACCCGCGATCGGTCGCCATGAACCGCTCCAGCATCGGGACGATCAGGCGGACGGGATCGCCGGCGGGCTGCCCGGCCTCGCGGGCGAGGAGGTCGGCATAGGCGGCGAGGTCTCGGTGCAGGCCGGCGGGCAGTTCCACCGTGACCTTGACCGACTTGTCGTCGGCGATGGGGCCGAGCTTCAGCTTGGTCATTGAACGGCTCCGTAGTTCTCGAGGACGAGATCGTGTGTCACCAAAATCCGCACCGGGAAGCCTGGTCGGATGGTGAGCGTCGGGGCGATGTCGAGCTGGCGGCCGACCACCTGCCGGCCGACCTGGCTGATGCCGTCCGACGCGCCCTGGCGGATGGCGCGGGCGATGTCGCTCTCCTCGCCCGACGAGCCGGCCTGCGAGCCGATGCTGAGCAGGGTCGAGAGGCCGGCGGCCTTGGCGAGATCCCACCAGTGATGATCGACACCGTCCTCCAACCCGGCATAGCCTTCGACATCGGCGCCGGGCTGGCGTTCGAGGACGATCGAGCGGCCGTTGGGGAAGATCAGCCGCGTCCAGACGAGCAGCACGCGGCGCTGGCCGAAGCCGACGCCGTTGTCATACTGGCCGACGACGCGCGTGCCCTGGGGCACGAGCAGGATGCGGCCGGTCGGGCTGTCATAGACGTTCTCCGTCACCTGGGCCGTGATCTGGCCGGGGAGATCGGAACGGATGCCGGTGATGAGCGCGGCGGCGATCACCGCGCCGGCCTGAAGCACGGTCTTCGACGCTGGCGCGGCGACGCGATCGGGTGCGACGGTGCGCTTGTCGGGCGTCTGGTCGAGAAACGCCTGCTGGCGCTGCTGCGCCGAAGGCGTCGCCGGCTGGGGGGCGAGGCCGAGGCTGGCAAGATCGGTCGGCGGCGTGGGCGCGGTCGAAGGCGCTGCGGCCGTCCCGGTACTCGCCGGCCGGGTCTCGGTCGAGGCGAACAGCTTCGCGGTGCGGGCCGCCTCCAGCTCCTGCGCGCGGCGCTGCTCCTCGGTCGTCGGCCCGACCGGCCCAGTGTTGGGCGTGACGATGCCCGGCGTCGGCACGGGCTGGCCGGCGTTCTGCGCGTTGAGGATCGGACGGCCGAGATCGCCGGGCAGAGGCGGCCCGAGCCTCGGCACGCTGCTATAGTCCTTGGGCAGGCCGGCCAGCCCGTCCGGCGTGGTGCGGTTGTCGGTCGAATAGAGTTCCTGGCCCTGACCGCCGCCATGCCGGGTCTGGAGTGCGTAGATCAGCGCGCCGCCGACGCCGAGGCTGGCGGCGAGGCCGAGACCGACCAGCACCTTGCGCGACAGGCGGGTGACGCGCGGCGGCTCGGGGCGCAGCCGCATCGGCGCGACCGGCTCGCCGGTCAGCGGACGGGCGTCGTCGTCAACCTCCGTTGCCGGGGCCGTATCGGGCTTACGTCCTTCTTCCTTATGAGGATCGACCTCGCTCACGACGCCGGACTCCCGTCCGTGCGGGAGATGCGCACGCGCTTCTGATCCTTGGCGGCGCCGAAGCGTAGCTCGGCGGCAGCGAACAGCCGGTCGACGACCATGTAGTTGCCGCGCACCCGGTAGTTCACCAGTTCGGAGGTGTCGCCCTCGGGTCCGACGACGAACAGCGGCGGCATCTCGCCCTGGGCGATGCCGCGCGGGAACTCGATGAACACCTGCCGGCCGTCGTCGAAGGCGCGCAACGGCCGCCACGGCGCGCGGTCGCCCGACACCTCGTAGCGGAAATTGACGCTGGCGAGATCGATGCCGGACGAGACCGGCTGCGCGGCCTGCGCCTGGGCGTTCTGGCGGCGCAGAGCGATGAGCTGGTCCTGCGGATACTGCCAGGACACCGACGCCATGTAGGTCGCGGGCGTCGAGCGCAGCTCCATGTGATAGGTGCGGCGGTCGGTGTTGATGACGAGGTTGGTCATCAGCTCGGCCCGCGTCGGCTTCACCAGGATATGGACCTGTTTGCCCGCGCCCGTGCCGCTCTCGGTGTCGCCGATGATCCAGCGCACCGTGTCGCCGGCCGCGACCGGGCCGGAGCCGACCAGCGTCTCGCCGGGCTGGAGGCCGATGTCGGTGATCTGCCCCGGCGAGGTATAGACCTGATAGAGCGCGCCATCGACGAAGGGATAGAGCTGCATCGAGTTGATGAAGCCGCCCCGGACGGGCTGCATCCGCGCGGCGGCATTGGCCTGGTTCACGCGCGCGGCGGGATCGGCCAGCTCCGGTGCCGGGCGAAAAGCCGTCAGCGGCTTCAACTGGCCGGGCAGCGGCAGCGGTTTCGGCAGGCTGACGACGGTGACGGGCGCCGGCGGGTCGACCTTGAGGACGGCCGGCGCGGCATCGTCATAGGCGATGTCCGGCGGCGGCACATGCCCCGCGCAGCCGGCGAGCGCCGATGCGGAGAGCAGGACAAGCGGGAATGCGGCTTTACGGAAAGCCGGCCTCCCGGCTGTGCGGAAGGCGGGCGTCATTGCGAAAGCTCCTTCGACCAGTTGATGGCGTTGACGTAGATTCCGAGCGGGTTCTTCCGCAGCGTGTCGGCGTCGCGCGGTGGCTGCACGGCGACGGTGAGGATCGCCGACCAGCGTTCCGTCGAGGCGAGCGAGCCGTCCTGATAGCGGCGCTCGATCCAGGCGACGCGGAAGCTCGACGGCGAGGCGCGGATGACCGACGACACCTCGACTGCGATCTGCTGCTTGCCGACCTTGGCGAATGGGTCGTTCGACCGGGCATAGTCGTTCAGCGCCAGCGCGCCGCCCTGCGTGGTGAAGTCGTAGGCGCGCAGCCAGTTCTGCCGCACGATGATCGCATCGGCCGGGATCGAGCGGACCTGCTCGATGAAGCGCGCGAGGTAGAAGGCGATCTGCGCGTCGTTCGGCTGATAGTCGGCGGTGGCCGGCGCGACCGCCTGCGCCTGGCCGAGGCGATCGACCTGCACCACCCACGGCACGATCGAGCCGTTCATCGACTGCCAGAACAGCGCGCTGGACAATCCCGCCGACAAGGCGAGCGAACCGAAGGCCATCAGCCGCCAGTTCCTCGCCTGCACGCGGGCCGAGCCGATGCGGTCATCCCAGACCTGGGCGGCGCGCTGGTAGGGCGTCTCGGGTTCGGGGGATTTGCCGTAATGGGCGGCGGGTCGCTTGAACATGGTCAGTCGCTTTCGGAGAGGTTGACGGAGGAGCCGCCGCCGTGGGCGTCGCCGCTGCGCACGGCATGGGCGGCGGCCTGAACGCCGTGCGTCATTGCCTGCGAGCGCTTCATGCGCTTCGCCCAGGCGGGCGGGCTGCCGGGGTCGGAAGAGGTCGAGGATGCGCCGGCCTCCGCTTCGGCGGCACCATCGCCGGAGACGGCGCGACCTCCGGCCTCGAAGCTTTGCTTCATCGACGCGGCGGCGCGCCTGAACGGGCTGGCGATGGCCGAACCGACCTTCGAGGCTCCAGTGCCGGCGACGTTGCCGACGCCGGAGGCGACGGCGGACGCGCCGGACTTTCCGGCTGCGCCGAGGCCGTAGGCGGTCGAGGCACCCCCTGCCAGCGTGGCCCCGCCACGGGCGGCGGCAGCCGCACCGCCGATCAGGGAAGCCCCGCCCGAGGCCACCGCGCCGACCGTGGCCGCACCGGCCGCGACCATACCGCCGGCGGCGAGGCCGGTGCCGATCGCCGCGCCCGCGCCGAGCTGCGGGCCACCGGAGACGAGACCGTTGGCGATGCCGGGGCCGAAGATGCCCAAGCCGAGCAGCGACAGCGCCGCCAGCACGATCGTCATGGCGTCGTCGATCGTCGGCGTCGCGCCGTTGAAGCCGGCGGTGAACTCGGAGAACAGGGTCGAGCCGATGCCGATGATGACGGCCAGCACCAGCACCTTGATGCCGGACGAGACGACGTTGCCGAGGACGCGCTCGGCCATGAAGGCGGACTTGCCGAACAGGCCGAAGGGGATCAGCACGAAGCCGGCGAGCGTCGTCAGCTTGAACTCGATCAGGGTGACGAAGAGCTGGACGGCGAGGATGAAGAAGGCGAGCAGGATCAGCGCCCAGGCGAACAGCAGGCAGGCGATCTGGATGAAGTTCTCGAAGAACGAGACCCAGCCCATCAGGCTGGAGATGGAATCGAGCAGCGGGCGTCCGGCGTCGAGCCCGGTCTGCGCGACCTTGCCGGGGCGCAGCAGGTCGGCGACGGCGAAGCCGGTGCCCGACGCCTTCAGACCGAGACCGGCGAAGCTCTCGAAGACGATGCGGGCGAGGTTGTTCCAGTTGCCGATGATGTAGGCGAAGACGCCGACGAACAGCGTCTTCTTGACGAGGCGCGCGATGATGTCGTCGTCCGCGCCCCAGGACCAGAACAGCGCGGCCAGCGTCACGTCGATGACGATCAGCGTCGTGGCGATGAACGCCACCTCGGGCTTGAGCATCCCGAAGCCGCCGTCGATGTAGCGGGTGAAGACATCGAGGAAATGGTCGATGACGCCGGTGCCGCCCATCTCAGCGCCCCTCCGAAGCTGCGGACGGTGGGACGGACGTGGCCGGGTCGGCGGCATTCGCCGCGCCGGGGAACAGTGTCGTCGGCGCGGCCAATGCGCTCGGCGCTGCCGATGCGGTCGAAGCCGGCTCGCCGAGGAACCGGCGGCGGTTCTCCGCCCATGCGCGCAGGCAGGACGGATCGCGACCGCTGGCCTCGCCCATCTCGCCGCACCGCGCCAGCTCGGCGGCGAGCGGATCGCGCTCGACCACGGGCCGCGCGATCGGCGCGGCCTCGTCCACCGGATCGTCGCGGCGGGTCGTCTCGATTGCGGTGGTGACGATCGCCAGCGCGACGAACGCGATGCCGCCGATGCGCGCGAGGGTCTTGCCGTCCATCGCGCCGCCCTCAGTTTCCGCCGTGGAACATCTGTGCGTTGCCGGGCTGGTAGCCCGTGCCCGGCGTCAGGAAGCGGCGGCGCTCTTCGCGGCCCTGTTCGGCTGCCGCCGCACGTTCGGCCTCGGTCAGCGCCTGCGCCCGGCCGTTGGCAGCGACGACGGCGGTGAGATCGGCGAGCTGCTGGGCTTGGAGCGCGAGGAGCTGGTTGCCGGCCTGCGTCGCCTGCAACGCGCCGGTCGCGCCCTGGCTCGCGCCGACCAGCGCCGACATCTGCGTGCGGTTGGTGTCGATGTTGCCGACGACGGTGGCCTGCACCTTCATCGCGTCCTGCAAGCCGCCGACCGTGTTCTGCCAGCGCGAGCGGGCATCGGAGACGAGCTGCGCGTCCGAGGCCGTCAGCGAGACGTTGCCGTATTTGGTCTGGAACGCCTGATCGATCTGTCGCACGTCATAGGCGATGTTCTGCGCCTGGCTGAGCAGTTGCTGGGTGCGCTGCACCGACTGCTGAAGTTGTTGCAGCGACGAATACGGCAGGTTCGCCAGATTGCGCGCTTGGTTGATGAGCGATTGTGCCTGGTTTTGCAGGCTGGTGATTTGGTTGGTAATTTGCTGGAGACTACGCGCAGCGGTCAGCACGTTCTGGGCGTAGTTGGACGGATCGAACACGATACCACCGAACTGCGCATAGGCGGGCGTCGCCAGCATAGGCGCGACGGTGATCGGAACGACGAGCAACGCGGCGGCGAGCCGCGCCGCGCGGCGGCGGCGAAGGGTCATGGTAGTGTCTCCAGATTGGTGAGGTCGGGGATGAGGTCGACCGCCCAGCCGACAGCGCGGTGGCGCAGCCACGCCGGCAGAAACCCTTCCGCGCCATGCTCGGCGACGATTGCGGCGATGGCGGTCTGGTCGGTCTTCGACGAGGCGGCGCACAGCGCCAGCGCCACGTCCGACAGCCCCAGCTCGAACAGCCGGTTTCCGCGCCGCGACTGGCAGTAATAGTCGCGCTTGGGCATCGCCCGCGCGAGGATCTCGATCTGGCGGTCGTTGAGGCCGAAGCGGCGATAGATGGCAGTGATCTGCGGTTCGATCGCCCGCTCGTTGGGGAGCAGCAGCCGGGTTTGGCAGCTCTCGATGATGGCCGGCGCGATGGCCGAGCCGTCGATGTCCGACAGGCTCTGCGTGGCGAAGACGACGGAGGCGTTCTTCTTCCGCAACGTCTTCAGCCACTCGCGGAGCTGCCCGGCGAAGCCCTCGTCGTCGAGCGCCAGCCAGCCCTCGTCGACGATGATGAGCGTCGGCGATCCGTCGAGCCGGTCCTCGATGCGGTGGAAGAGATAGGCGAGGACCGCGGGCGCGGCGTCGGTGCCGATCAACCCCTCGGTCTCGAACGCCTGGACCGTGGCGGTGCCGAGATGCTCGGATTCCGCGTCGAGCAGCCGACCCCAGGCGCCGCCGATGCAGTATGGACGCAGTGCCTGCTTCAGGTCGTTGGACTGCAACAGCACGGTGAGGCCGGTGATGGTGCGCTCCTCGACGGGTGCCGAGGCGAGCGAGGTCAGCGCCGTCCAGAGATGCTCCTTCACCTCCGGCGTGATCGCCACGCCCTCGCGCATCAGGATCGCGACGATCCAATCGGCGGCCCATGCACGTTCGGCGGTGCCGTCGACACGGGCGAGCGGTTGCAGCGACACACTGTCGGTGCTGCCCTCGGTCAGCCCGCCGCCGAGGTCGTGCCAGTCGCCGCGCATGGCGAGCGCGGCGGCACGGATCGAGCCGCCGAAATCGAAGGCGAAGACCTGCGCTTGTCCGTAACGACGGAACTGCAACGCCATCAGCGCCAGCAGCACGGACTTGCCCGCGCCGGTCGGACCGACGATCAGGGTGTGGCCGACATCGCCGACGTGAAGGGAAAACCGGAACGGGGTCGAGCCTTCGGTCTTGCCGAACAGCAGCGGGGGCGCTGCGAAATGCCCATCGCTGCTCGGACCGCCCCGTTCCGGCCCGGCCCACACCGCCGACAGCGGGATCATGTGGGCGAGATTGAGCGTCGAGACCGGCGGTTGCCGGACGTTGGCGTAGACATGCCCCGGCAGTGAGCCGAGCCAGGCGTCCACCGCGTTGATGGTCTCGGCCATCGCGGTGAAGTCGCGGCCCTGGATGACCTTCTCCACCAGCCGCAGCTTCTCGTCGGCGATGCGCGAGTCGGCGTCCCACACCGTCACCGTCGCGGTGACGTAGGCGATGCCGGCATAGTCGGCGCCGAGTTCCTGAAGCGCGAGATCGGCATCCGCCGCCTTGTTGGAGGCGTCGGTGTCGACCAGCGCGGATTGCTCGTTGGTCATCACCTCCTTGAGGATCGCGGCGACCGACTTGCGCTTGGCGAACCATTGCCGCCTGATCTTCGTCAGCAGCCTGGTGGCATCGGTCTTGTCGAGCAGGATCGCGCGGGTGGACCAGCGGTAAGGAAAGGCGAGCCGGTTCAGCTCGTCGAGCAGGCCCGGCGTGGTCGCGGTCGGAAAGCCGGTGATGGTGAGGATGCGCAGGTGCTGGCGTCCCAGCATCGGCTCTAGCCCCCCGGTCAGCGGCTGGTCGGCCAGCAGCGCGTCGAGATAGATCGGCGTCTCGGGGACGCGGACGCGGTGCCGGTGGGTCGAGACGCAGCCGTGCAGGTAGGTCAGTGTCTCGCCGTCATCGAGCCAGCGGCATTCCGGTATGAAGGCTTCGACCAGACGCAGCAGCCGATCGGCGCGGTCGGAGAAACCGCTACGCACCTCGTGCGGATCGATCCCGGCCTTCTCGCGGCCCTCGTAGAGCCAGGTCTCGGCGCGGGCGGCGTCCTCAACCGGCGGCAGGTAGGTGAACGTCAGGAAGTAGCTGGACTCGAAGTGGCTGCCCGCTTCCTCGAAATCTGCCTTGCGCTCGGCGTCGACCAGCGCCGACGCGGCATCGGGAAAGCGGCTGTCGGGATAGGTCGCGGCGGCATGGCGCTGCGCCTCCACGAAGATCGCCCAGCCGGAGCCGAGGCGGCGGAAGGCGTTGTTCAATCGTCCGGCGACGGCGACCAGCTCGGCGGGCACGGCGCTGTCGAGGTCCGGCCCGCGAAACCGCGCGGTGCGCTGGAAGCTGCCGTCCTTGTTCAGGACGATGCCCTGGCCGACCAGCGCCACCCAGGGCAGGAAGTCGGCGAGCCGGGCGCTCTTGTTGCGGTATTCGGCGAGGTTCATCATCGCTTCGCGCCCCCTCAGGCCGAGAGATGCGCGGGGATGCGCAGATGGCGGCGGCCGACCTCGACGAAGAGTGGGTCGCGCTTCGCCGCCCACACCGCCGCGAAATGGCCGATCGCCCAGATGGCGAGACCGACCAGCCACAACCGCAGGCCGAGGCCGACCGCGCCCGCCAGCGTGCCGTTCATGATGGCGATGGCGCGTGGCGCGCCGCCGAGCAGGATCGGCTCGGTCAGCGCGCGATGTACCGGCACGGTGAAGCCCGGAACCTCCTGTCCCTGATCGACGGCGCCCGCCATCAGACCAGCGCCCCGCCGCCGAAGGAGAAGAACGACAGGAAGAAGCTCGATGCGGCAAACGCGATCGACAGGCCGAAGACGATCTGGATCAGCCGGCGGAAGCCGCCGGACGTGTCGCCGAAGGCGAGCGTCAGGCCGGTCGAGATGATGATGATGACGGCGACGATCTTGGCGACCGGGCCTTCGATCGATTGGAGGATTTGCTGGAGCGGCTGTTCCCACGGCATCGACGAGCCGGAGGCGTAAGCCGGCGCAGCCGTCACCGCGCTCAGCGTGGCGACGGAGACGGTCATGGCGAGGCGCTGGCGCGAAAGGCGCAAGCATTGGGCAGCAGGCATCATTGGGAGACTCCTTCTTCGGGCTGGGGATGAAGTGTGGTGAGGTCCGCAGCGCCGGTGGCGGGCGCGATGCGGTAATCGCCGTTAGGCCCGAGCCCTTCGACGCGGGCGAGTTCGGCCAGCCGGCGCGCGGCGCCACGGCCGGAGAGGACGGCGACGAGATCGATCGTCTCGGCGATCAGTGCACGAGGGACCGTGACGACGGCTTCCTGGATGAGCTGCTCCATCCGGCGCAGCGCGCCGATGGCGCTGCCGGCGTGGATCGTGCCGATGCCGCCGGGGTGGCCGGTGCCCCATGCTTTCAACAGGTCGAGCGCTTCGGCGCCACGCACCTCGCCGACCGGGATGCGGTCGGGGCGCAAGCGAAGCGACGAGCGGACGAGATCGGAGAGCGAGGCGACGCCATCCTTGGTGCGCATCGCGACGAGGTTGGGCGCGGCGCATTGCAGCTCGCGCGTGTCTTCGATGATGACGACGCGATCGGATGTCGTCGCCACCTCGGCCAGCAGCGCGTTGGTGAGCGTCGTCTTGCCGGTCGAGGTGCCGCCCGCGACGAGGATGTTGGCGCGATCGGCGACGGCACGGCGGAGGACATCGGCCTGCCCGGCCGACATGATGCCGGCTGCGACGTAATCCAGCAGCGTGAACACCGCGACGGCGGGCTTGCGAATAGCGAAGGCCGGCGCGGAAACGACGGGCGGCAACAGCCCCTCGAACCGCTCCCCCGTCTCGGGCAGCTCGGCCGAGACGCGAGGGCTCCCGGCATGGACTTCGGCACCGACATGGTGCGCGACGAGGCGCACGATGCGCTCGCCGTCAGCGGGCGACAGCCGCTCGCCGGTGTCGGACAGCCCTTCGGACAGCCGATCGATCCAGATGCGCCCGTCCGGGTTCAGCATCACCTCGACGACGGCGGCGTCTTCCAGGAACCGGGCGATGGCCGGGCCGAGCGCCGAGCGCAGCATCCGCGCGCCGCGCTGGATCGCTTCCGGTCTATGATGGCTGGCGGTCATATCGGCCCCGTTTCTTTACGGGGCGCGACACACGCTCACCGCAACGGGGTCGATTAAAAGAGCGCGAAAACGCCCCGGTTCAACAAGTATCGATGCACGTGCGGGGATCGGCGGCGATCGGCGGCAAATAGGACGGATCGACCATTCAGGCAGGGTCGCCGGTCGCGTCCCGCCGATCTTCCGATCGACTGCCGGAGGGCGAATCGACATCGCGCGACAGCTCCCTGAGGAACCTGTCGCCGGTCGCGAGTCGCCGCCCGAGAGATTGCATGAAGCCCTCGAATCGTTCGGCGCCCTTCGCCCGCGCACCGGCCTGCGCGCTTTCCGGCAGCGGCGGCGTGGACGACAGCCAGATGCGGACGAACAGCGAGAGGGTCTCGCCGAGCACGGCGAGATCTTCGTCGAGCGCACCGACTTGGCGGCCGAGCCTGTCGAGGCGACGCGACATCGCCGCCTCCATCCGTTCCGCCGTGTCGCCGGACAGGAAGGATGCGACCGCCGCCTCGACGATCGCCGATTTCGAGACCTGCCGACGCAGCGACAGCGCCTCGACCTGGGCGAGCAGGTCCGGGGAGAAGTAGACGTTCATGCGGGTGCGGGTCGTCATGCGCGGTTCCTCAAAGCTCGATGCCGTCGCCCGCGTCGAGCGACGCCTGCCGCGCGACCGTGCGCATCCGGGCGCGCATCGCGCGGGCCTTGGCCGCGTCCTCATCCGGCTCGTCGTCCGGATCGCCGAACTCCTGCGAGGGCGACGGCGGCGGCGGGACGATGTCCTCATGCTCGGGCAATTCCGGCTCGCGGCGGATGCCGGCATTGGCCGGATCGACGGCAGCACCTCCGGCATTGCCGGGTCCAGGTCCACTCGGCGTGGATGGAACGGCAAGCGCGGACCAGTCGTCGGCCGGCGGCCTCTTCGGAGCTGTCCCGTCGTTCGGTTTCGGCGGAGGCAGGATGCGCTCGCGGAAGCGCGCATCCTCGTAGTAGCGGGCCTTCTTCGCTCGCACCGGCGGCACACCGGCGACCAGCAGCAGCTCGTCGGCGGGCGGAAGCTGCATCACCTCGCCTGGTGTCAGCAGCGGCCGGGCCGTCTCCTGTCGCGACACCATGAGGTGCCCCAGCCACGGCGACAGCCGGTGGCCGGCATAGTTGGTGGAGTCGCGCATCTCGGTCGCGGTGCCGAGCGCGTCCGACACGCGCTTGGCCGTGCGCTCGTCGTTGGCGGCGAAGGCGACGCGGACGTGGCAGTTGTCGAGCACGCTGTTGTTCGCGCCGTAGGCTTTCTCGATCTGGTTCAGGCTCTGCGCGATCAGGAAGCTCTTGATGCCGTAGCCCGCCATGAAGGCGAGCGCGCTCTCGAAGAAGTCGAGCCGGCCCAGGGCCGGAAACTCGTCGAGCATCAGCAGCAGGCGGTGACGATTGGCGGAGGTCTTCAGGTCTTCGGTCAGGCGCCGGCCCACCTGGTTGAGGATCAGCCGGATCAGCGGCTTGGTGCGATTGATGTCGGACGGCGGCACGACGAGGTAGAGACTGACCGGCCTGTCGCCCGCGACGAGATCGGCGATGCGCCAGTCGCAGCGCGCCGTCACCTTCGCCACGACGGGATCACGGTAGAGGCCGAGAAACGACATCGCGGTGGACAACACGCCGGAGCGCTCGTTGTCGGATTTGTTCAGCAACTCACGCGCCGACGAAGCGATGACGGGATGCACGCCGGCCTCTCCGAGATGCGGCGTGCTCATCATGGCGCGCAGCGTCGCCTCGACGGGACGTTTCGGATCGGAGAGGAAGCTGGCGACGCCGGCCAGCGTCTTGTCCGGTTCGGCGTAGAGGACGTGCAGGATCGCGCCGACCAGAAGCGAATGGCTGGTCTTCTCCCAATGGTTGCGCTTGTCGAGCGCACCTTCGGGATCGACGAGGATGTCGGCGATGTTCTGCACGTCGCGGACCTCCATGTCGCCGCGCCGCACCTCCAGCAGCGGATTATAGGCGGAGGACGCCGCGTCGGTCGGATCGAACAGCAGCACGCGGCCATGCTGCGCACGGAAGCCGGCGGTCAACGTCCAGTTCTCGCCCTTGATGTCATGGACGATGACGCTGCCCGGCCAGGTCAGCAGCGTCGGCACGACGAGGCCGACGCCCTTGCCGCTGCGGGTCGGCGCGAAGCACAGGACATGCTCGGGGCCGTCGTGGCGGAGATAGTCGCCATCGAGCCGGCCGAGCAGCACACCGTCCGGGCCGAGCAGACCGGCTGCCCTGATCTCCTCCGGTTCGGCCCACCGTGCCGAGCCGTAGGTCGCGACGTTCTTCGCCTCCCGCGCCCGCCACACTGACAATCCGATCGCGACGACGATCGAGACGAGCGCGCCCGACACCGCGATGCCGGCGCCTTCGATGAAGATCGACGGCGCATAAGCGTCGTAGCAATACCACCACCAGAAGAAGATCGGCGGATAATAGAACGGCCAGCCCGCCACCTCGAACCACGGCGCGCCGAGCTGCGCCTGAAAGCCGAGCCGCCACGCCGTCCATTCGGTCGCACACCAGATCGCGGTCGATACGATGGCGAGAACGAGGGCGACTTGTCCCCACAGGACGCGGCTTCCGGACATACGGGCTCCAATCGGCAGAAGAGACGGAGCCGATCAGAGAATGGGCGTTTTCGGGACTGGCAACGGGAAAGAGGATGCGGGCGGCTGCCGGATAGGATCGGCGGCAAATAGGACGGTCGCGTCGGCGGGTCCGCTCGACGGGCCGTCTCTACGGCAGCGACAGAACCGAATCGCGGCAGCTCAATGCGCTCGGATCGACGCGGGCCATCTCGCTGGCGAGATCGAGCAGGTTTCGCAGCGCCGCGCCCTGGTTGGACGGCGACCACACGGCCGAGAACGGGATCGGCTCCGGCTCGTCGGCAATGGGCAGAAAGACGACGCCTGACGTTCGCAGCAGCGACGTGGCCGCGCCGACGATGGTGATGCCGAAGCCATGTCCGACCATCGACAGCAGCGTGCCGCGCTCCACGTCGAAGCGCTGGATGGAGGAGGTTGGCCAGCGCCCGGCGAGGCGCAGCAGGATATGGTCTTGCACCTGCGGACCGGTGCCACCGTGGCGGACGAGGAACGTCTCGCCGGCGAGGTCGGCCCAAGTGGTGGCGTCGCGTCCGGCAAGCGGATGCCGCTCCGGCAGCGCAACCAATAGCGGTTCGGTCCAGATGCGCCGAGTATGGCAATCGGGCAGCTCAAGCGCGCCGGCCACGAACGCGATATCGAGGCGGTCGGCGCGAAGCTGCATCACCGCCTCGCGTGCCGTGCCCTCCATCATGTCGATGTCGATCAGCGGGTGATTTTCGCGATACCGGCCGATGAGGCTGGCGAGGAAGCTGTGGGGGATCAGCGCATGAACGCCGATGCGTAGGCGACCGTGTTCTCCCGATGCGGCCAAGCTCGCAGTCTTCACCGCATGGTCGAGCTGATCAACGCCGGCTGCCACATGCTCGACGAAGCGGCGTCCGGCTTCCGTCAGCCGAACTCCCCGCGCGTGGCGCTCGAATAGGATAACGCCGAGGTCTTCCTCCAGCGTCTTCACGCGGGCGCTGACGCTCGACAGGCTGACGCCGAGCGCACTGGCGGCATGGCGGAAGTTGAGATGCTCGGCGACGGCGAGGGTCTGGATTAGCGACGCGAGGGGAATTCGTGATCCGAGGGCGGTCGGCACTCCCCACGGACGGTCGGTCATCGGCAATGAATGCAATCGCCTCCGCATCGCTACCCGGCCCCTGTTATTTGTCGAACTTCGCCCCCGCCAGGAGTGCGAGGGCCGCAAGTAGGTTGACGAGGATGTTGGCGGCGGCAACGCGGAACGCAGCCCCTTCCAGTCCGCCGACATGGCGGTTGGCCATGTCGATCAAGACGGCGACACCGATGGCGTTGCCGCCCGATGCGCTCGCGTGCATCACAATGGTCAAACTTCAGACACCTCGGCCGGTGTCGAACAACCACGTTTATCTTGCCTGGAATCGCAGTGCGTTGCGTCTCCCTCGCGTCGTTCACGCTCGCGATAGGTTCACGAAAGCTCTCGTGAGCAGCTGCGCCTGACCATCGGCTAAATATGATAGATGCTAATGGCAAGTTGCGCTCATCCGACCACTATCTTTCAGGTTTGTTCTCAGTTTCGCCTCGACGGCAGCGACCTCCGCTTGGCAAGGACAACGAGGGGAAGCATGGCGATTAGCGCCGCAACGCTGGCGATGGCGAAAGGCGGGGCGTTCGTCGTGCCAGCGACAAGACCACCCAAGGGACCGCCGCTCGCAAGTCCGAGATCCCAGGCGGATGTCATCGAGCCTAACGCGGCTGCCCGTTCATGGGGGTGAGCGGCTTCGGTGACGAGGCTGGCGAGGCAGGGATAGAGCATCGAAATACCGGCACCCGTCAGTGCCGTGCAGGAGAAAACCAGCCACACATCTCGCGCTTCAAACAGGCCAAACAACCCAGCTGCCTGCGCAAAGAGGGCAACGGTTAGAACGGGAGGAGCATCCCAGCGGTCGACGGCCGGACTGCCGAAGAAACGCGTAATCATGAAAGCGATGCCAAAGGTAGCGAGCGCGAACTCGTCTCCTCGAAGACCAAGGGAGAGAAAGCGAGGCACCAGAAAAGCAGCGACAACCCCGTAGCCGATGCTGGCGAATGCCATGGAAACACCCGGCGCCCAAGCCGCCTGTGGAAATAGCGCACGACGACCATCGAGAGCGGACGAGGGCGACGGCAACACGGTGCGTGGACTGCGCATCAGCAGAACCCATCCGATGACCGGCAACAGCCCCGCCGTCAGCCAGACAGCTCGATATCCCGCGAGTGAGAGAAGTACTGCGCCAAGTACGGGGCCACCCGCGAGACCAGTCCACATGGATAGACCGAAATGTCCGGCGATCTTTCCTCGACGGCCTGCATCGGCATCGTGGAGCACCCAGCCGATTGCCGCAGTGAACAAGGCACCTTCGCCTGCGCCCAGTATCAAACGGGCCGCGATCAGAACGGGAATGTTCGTTGCGATCAGATGCGCTAGGCCGCCAATAGACCCCAGAACCGAGCCGATCATGACGATCGATCTGGCTCCCTTCTGATCGGCGATACGACCCGCGATCGGACGAGCGACCATCGTCGCGAGCGATCCGATCGTGACCGCCAGTCCCGCCGCCACAGCGTTCGCACCCATGTGCTGCCGGGCATATACGGGAATGACTTGGATCGTCATTCCGATTGCAGCGTATCCGAGGAAACAGGCCGCCCATAGCGACCAATACGGAACTGACTGTCTCGGCAGGACAATCGAACGTGTCGAGCATGGATTTCCGGTCGTCATCGTGACATGCCCAACTCGCAATTTAGGCAAGGACGTTATGCGCATTCCATGTTATAAAGCAATTCAGTAAATATTATTATTATTATGCGAGTATGGTATGAACACGCGCGATCTTGAGGCGTTTATGGCGGTTGTCGAGGCAGGGTCGATCATCCGTGCTTCTGCGCGTCTCAATCTGACGCAGCCTGGTGTTACCAGGCGGATACAAGTCCTCGAAGACAGCCTCGGCGTAACGCTTCTCGATCGACAATCGAAGCCGCTGAAGCCTACCGCGGATGGAATTCTGGCTTATGAACACGGGCGCCGCATTCTTGGTGGATTGGAAGACCTCAAGACCGATTTATCTTCGGACGGCGACATCAGAGGTGAATTGCGCATAGGAGTTACACCCTATCTGTCGGAAGTCGCGCTCGGTATTCCACTTGATCGTCTCCGCAAGGAATTCCCCAAACTCAAGCTCTGTATTGTTGCCGGCTGGCCTGAACGATTATTGGAGAAAATGCGGCGAGGCGAGATCGACGCGGCGGCGCTCTATGCGCCAGAGGGTATCGATCCGTCGTGCGAATTTGAAGGTGATACTCTCGGTGTACACCGACTCGCGATCGTTGCGCCGAAGAACGCGGCGCTGGCATCGGCGGTCTCGTTGCGCGATCTCGCGCACTTTTCTTGGGTGCTGAATCAGGATGGCTGCGGTGTCCGTAGCGCGATCCGCCGCCGGTTCGATCAGGAAGGGCTTGCCTTACGTATTGGAATCGAAGCCGTGAGTTCCGAATTGCGTCTATCTTTAGTGGCACGCGGACTCGGGCTAACGCTCTCGACCAAACGAGCAGTCACGGAGAGCGCGTCGCGCGACAAGCTGAAGACAGTCACTATTCCGGGCTTTGAGCCGAAAGTCGGGGCCTGGATCATTCACAGGCCTGCTGCCGGAAGACTCGTTTCTCCGATCGGCTGTTTCAAGGAAGCGCTGAGAGAGGGCCTCGCGGACGAATGACTCGCCTGTCGGTCACCGCCTGCGATCGTCTGCGTAGATCGCTTTAAATTCCCAATCCCCTTTGCCTTCCCAACTGCCACGATATCGATCCACCCTGCACGATGCCAGACACCTCGCAGCCGAGCTGGCGGTCAATGACGGGACGCCACGGGACCAGCGTGAACTCGTGAGACTTCTCGACGATGGCGAACCTGCCGCTCGATAGCTGCACGGTGCCGGTGAACGTGCCGTTGACGGTTTCGCCATCGGCGGCAGCCCGGAACGGCACCGCCTTCCTGGCCGCCATCTCTTCACCGGCGCGAACGACCTCGCGGTCCTGAAGCGTGGCGATCAGGTTGCGGCGGTAGGCCGTGCGGCCATCCAACTGACGGATCGCGTCGCCCCGCTCGATCAGGGTATCGCGACGACGGTCCATCGCTTCGCGCACCTGTTCGCCGAACCCGGCCGGCGACAGATCGGACGTGCTTGCGCCGACCAGCCGACGATCGAGCCATGTCGCGCCGTCCGCGCCGATCTGCTTTTCGAGGTCGAGGACCGACAGGACACGGACGCCGGCCTGACGGTTGCGGCCCGCGTCATGGGCGGCGGAGCGGCTCTCGAAATCCTCGGGTACACGCCATCGGTCGGCGTCGATCCGCTCGACGATGCCGGCGCGGCGTAGCGCCTCCAGCCGGCGGACATGGGCATCGACATAGCCGTCGTAGTCGCCACCGGGAACGCGGCCCTCGAACTTCGCCCGCTCCAGATGGCGGCTCGGCCGATAGGTGCCGTCCTCGGCGATGGAGGCAATGGCGCGGTCGGACGGGCGGCTCGCCGTGTCGGCCGGGCCGATCTCGACGACGCTGCCGATCCGCGCGTCCTCGACGCGGGCCGCGTCGATGCCGGCGATATGGTGAGTGCGGCCATCGATCCCGTCCACCACGACGGTCACGCTCTCGCCCAGCTCGTCGGACAGATACTTGTCGACGACACGGCCGACGACGGGCGCCTCGGGCGGACCGTCGTGGATGTGGAAGGTCGCGGGATCGCGCTCCAGACCATCGGCCTTCAGCACCCTATGCATGGTGCGGACGATGTCGCCGCTCTCGCCCACCTCCTGCAAGGTCGGCTCCATCCGCGCGCTCAATTCCCAGACCCCCGGCGCGTGCTCGGTCGCCAGCCCCATCTTCTCCAGCCTGGCGAGCCGGCGTAGCCGCAGCGTCCGGTCGAACTGGCGATGCGGATCGGCCGGCTCATGACGGAGGTCGAGGAAGCGGTCCTCGGCTTCGCCGGCCATCGCCCGGTCGATGCGGGTGAAACGGTCCTGGTCGATCTCGGCCGACAGCTTGCGGCTCTGCTCGACCGCGGTGACGGGGCCGAGTTCCAGCGTCGTCAGCTCGCTCGCGCGCTCGCGGATGCCGTTGGCGAGATAGTCGCCGTTGATGACGAGGTTCTCGCCCCGCTCGTCCTTGCCGCGCACGATGACATGCACATGGGGATGGCCGGTGTTGTGGTGGTCGACCGCGACCCAATCGAGCTTCGTGCCGAGGTCGGTTTCCACCTGGCGCATGAGGTCGCGGGTGTGTTCGGTCAGGTCCGCGAGGTCAGCGCCGTCCTCCGGCGAGACGATGAACCGGAACTGGTGGCGATCGTCCGCGCCGCGTTCGACGAAGGCATCGCCATCGGCACGATCCTCCGTGGCGGAATAGAGCCGGCCGCGCTCGCCGTCGCGGGAGGTGCCGTCGCGCTGGATATAGCGCAGGTGGGCGGCGGACTTGCCGTTGCGGCCGGCGTTCTGGACGTAGCGGGTCTTCACGACGACGCGGCGCATTCCGGGCGCGCTGTGCCGCCAGCCGCCCGACAGCGTGCGGGCGCGCACGAAGGCCGCGCCGCGCCCGCGCTTCAGACCCGGTCCTCCGCTCGCCCGCGAAGCCTTCGTGCCCTTGGCGACACCCGGCAATCTGGACCGCTGCGGCGCTGCCGCCGACGATCGCGGCGGGCCGTTGCCTTGTTGACGGGCGATCTTCTTCGCCTGGGTGAGGAAGCTCTTGGTCCGGCCTGCCTTCTGCGCGTCGGAACGGATGCGGCCGGGCTTCGGCCGGAAGCGGTTGTCGTCGTCGGCGCTCATCCTCGCGCGCCCGGTCGAGAAGCGGGAATATCGGGTGTTCGGCGGGCATGGTGCCGGTCGGAATCCAGCGAAACCGAGGCTTTCGGCAATGTCGCGGCACGCGGTATCGAAAAGAACGGTGCCGCTCTCCGCGCCCATAACCAGTGTGCAGACAAGGACAATTCGACAAACCGGCCCGACAGGGTGCCGGTTTGCTTTATCTTGCCCTCCCTCTGCCTTCCCCTATCTGCCTCTCCCCCTGCCGTTTCCACTCGCGGCTTCTTTAGTCCCGAGGTATCCATCGGCCTGCCCACGCCGCTGCCGATCATGCGCATCACGGTCTCGGCCCCCGCGCGCCCGATGGGACGAACAGGCTGGCCTCTCGCGATACGACGGCGGCAACGTCGCCGTGTTCTGCGGTCGTGGCATCGGCGACCGGCGTGCGCGACGATGGTGCGACGAACAGCGGCGCGCGCGTCCAGGCGAGCGGGTCGGCCACCGCGACGACGGTAGGTGTGGTCGCGTCGCCATCGCCGATCTTCGGCGCGATGGCGGCGACGTAGGCGCGCGTTTCGCTCGGCAGTGGACGACCGGCGAGCGACGCCTCGTAGCGGCCGGGACCGGCATTGTAGGCTGCGAGCATGGCGGCGACGCTGCCGTAGCGATCGTACAGCTCGTGCAGGTAGGCGGTGCCGGCAAGGATGTTGTCGCGCGGATCGTAGGGGTCCGTGCCGAGACGGTGGCGGACGCGCAGGCTCGCCCATGTCGCCGGCATCACCTGCATCAGCCCGAGCGCGCCCTTGCGCGACACGGCACGCGGATCGGCGGCGCTCTCGGCGCGCATCACCGCCCTGATCCATGCCGCCGGGATGCCGAACCGCAGCGATGCTTCCGCGATATGACCGGCGTAGGGATCGACCGGCATCGCGCGGACGATCGGAAAAGTCTGTGCGCCCGCCGGGACGATCGGCGCTGCCGAGGCGAGGCCGACGAACACCGCAACCGCGGCGTGGCGGATGATCGGGGGCATCGGGTCAGTCCCGCTCGCCGCGGCGCGGCAGCCGGGTCCAATGCATCGACCACGCCGTGCCGTCGTCGGCGTCGCGGAACAGCCGCGCCCGGATCGGCGCGAGGAAGACGGGATCGTCCAGCACGATCGCGACGAACTCGCCCGCGCGCTCGCCGGTGCGCGTCCAGCCGGCGCCGACCTCCGGGCCGTTCGCGTCGCCGAGATGGATGCGGTAGTCGGGCATGTTCTCGGAGTCGTTTGGCTCGGCCGGCACGATGGCGAACTCGGTGTCGAACGACAGCGTGCGGATGCGACCGGCGAAGCCGGTGGACGTGCGCGTGAAGGTGCCGATCTGCGGCATGGAAACCTCCTGGTCGTTGCTGGAGCGGGGAAGAGGATCGGCGGTCAGCGTGTCGCCGCACGCCAGACGAAGCGGCCATCGCCGGCCTCGTCGGTGTAGAGCGGCGTCGCCGTGCCGATGATCGTGGCGGCGGGCAGCGGGCCGAAGTAGCGGCCGTCGAGGCTGTCCGGCACGGCCGGGTTCATCAGGAAGGCTTCGCCCGAAGCGATGCGGCGACAGCCCTGCCAGACCGGCAGCGGACGGCCGCGCCGATCACGGTCGAGCGCGTCGCCGAGCGGCACGGCATCGACGCTGACGGCGTCGCCGATGCGGCAGACGCGCTGGCCGGGCAGCCCCATCACCCGCTTCATCAGCGGCGTGTCGAGCGGCAGGTAATGGCGCTCGGCGAGGAACCGGGCGAGCGGCCTCGGCGGGGTGACCGCGACCATGTCGCCGATCGCCAACCGCCCCGCCGGACGCACGGCGTAGAGCCCGACCGGCACGCTGGCGGAGACGTCCCACAGCAGGCGCGGCGTCACCTCGATCGTACCCATCACGGCGAGCGACAGGCCGGCGACGATCGCCGTCGCGACATAGGCGCGGCGGCTCATCGCTCGATCTCCCGGCGCTTGAGCCACGCCCGATGCCGCTCGGCGGTGTACGCGCGCGGCTCCTCGCCGCCTGCGATCCGGTTGTGGACGTGCCGCCAGTGATCGGGCGCGGCGTCGCACGGATCGACGCCCACGGCTTCCACCGTGTCGATGTGGCGGAACACCTGCTCGACCTTGGGCCAGCCTTCGACGTGCAGCAGGATCGCGGCGCCGGGGCGGACGAACGGCAGCGTCTGATACGGCTCGCCGGGATCGGCCGCGCGCACGATGTCGATGCGCGAGGCGACCGTGCCGTAGTCGTTGGCGGCCCAGCGGACGAACGCGAAGACGCTGCCCGGCCGGAACGAGAGGACGCGGCGGCGACGGTCGACGATACGCTCGCCGACGTGGTGGCCGAACCTGATCCAGTTCTCGACCCGCTTCTCGATGTGCGTCAGCTCGACATGGGTGAAGCTATCGGACGGTCGCGCGGACGGCACGGCGGACGTGCCCGCGCGCATCGCTGCCGCGGTCATGGACGATCTCCTCGATGGCTGAAGTCGCGCCCGAGCGCCGCGGTGAGCGCGGCTTCGGTGCGCAGGATGGCGCGGCCGATGGCTTCGGGGATCTGCGGCAGGACGGCGTCGCCGAACGCCTCGACGATCAGGCTGGCGGCAGACGCCCGGCGGCCATCGCCGACGCGAACGCGCGCGTCAGCCAGCCCGGCGGAAAGCCCATCATCCAGCAATAGGTGACGGGCAAGCTCCGCGAGGCTCCAGTCAGCCCGTGTTCTCTCAGCAGCGCCGCGATCTGCCGCGCATAGGCCCAGCGGTCCGGCGCCCGGCCGGTCATCGCGCCGTCCATCACCGCGTCCATCGTCGGCGACTTGCGCCGGTCGTAGGCCGGCGACCACGCATCCATCCGGCCGTCGCGCTTCGTCGGCGTCGGCAGCGCCGCCGTGACGTAGCGCAGCAGGTTCGCCGTATCGATCTGCACCTTCCTGCCGTTCGGGCGGCGGCGCGTCGCCATCAGCTCGTCGGTCAGCCTGCGCCCGCCATGCCGGCTCACCGGCGTCGGCATCGTGCCGGCGTGGCGGCTGGCATGGCCCATGATCTGGCTCAGCACGTCGCCCCGGCCGCCCCGGTCCGCATCCGACCTGCGCGGCGTCGCCAAGCTGGTCCGGGTCGAAGCCGACGAGCCAGGATCGCTTGCGGACGTGGTTGGCGCCGACATCGTCAGCACCCACCACGAACGGCTCGCAGGCGTAGCCGAACGCCTCCAGCGCGCCGAGCAGCCGGTCGGCGCCGCGAGTTCGGAGGAAAGCGCTGTTCTCAAAAGCGAACCAGCGAGGACGGCAATCTCCGACGAGGCGGACGGCGTCGAGGTAGAGCCGCGACCGCTCGCCGTCGATGCCCCGGCCCCGGCTGTTGGCGACCGAGATGTCCTGGCAGGGCGGGCTGCCGACGACGATGTCGGGGAGGTATCCGAGGTCGGAAACAAGTCGAGCTGCGGTGAGGGTGCGGACATCCTCGTAGAGACGGACATCGGGATTGTTCTCCGCGTAGAGGATGCGGCGCCACGGCACGATCTCGCAGGCGGCGACGGTGACGAAGCCGGCGCGGTGCAGGCCGAGCGTCCAGCCGCCCGCCGCCGCGCTGAACAGGTCGAGCGCGCGCATCATGGTTCGCGGCCTTCGGCGGCACCGGCACCATGCCGTCCTCGCGTGCGTGCGACAGCAATAGAGTTAGATTCTCTGTTAGACTCTAAGTTACGGGTTGGATTAGCCGTTCGCGGCCAGAGGCTTAGCTGCGGTTCGTGCGCCTGATCTGCCGATAGGTCTGCGCCTGATGTGCCGATACCCCGTGCGCCCGATCTGCCGATGGCCTTCACACGGTTATCAACAGGCACTGTGGACGGGTTTTCAGGCCGGATGCGCAGCAGTTCGCGACGATCCTCCCGCTCGATCCGTAGCCGATAGCCGGGGAGCGGCTGGCGGGCGGCGATGCGGCGCAGGTCGAGCGCGAAGTCGGACGGCCGCGCGAGGCTGCCGGACTTGGCATGAAGGTGCGCGACCTCGAACGCCCAGCCGTGGCGCTGATGGCCGGCGTGCTTGCGGGCGACGCGGTAGAGCCAGCGCTCGATACCGCCGGTCAGCCGGAAATAGGCCGGGTCGATGGTCAGGACGAGCGAGCGGTCGACGACGCTGGTGAAGAACCATTCGGGCAGGACGAACTCCATGCCCTCGACGCGACCGGCACGCGTCGTCATCTCCTCCCACTCGTTGATCCAGGAGAACTGCCGGCGGCGCCAATGCGCGCCGTTGCGGATCGTGGTGGCGACGACGGTCGATTGCAGCCGCGCCAGCGCCGCCTTCAGCAGCAGATACTGATGGTTGCCGGTTGGTCGCCCGATGGCCCGCAGCAGGTTATAGGGCGTGAAGCGGAAGAAGCGCGACGTGCGCCGACCGTCGTTCTCGGCCGCGACGATCTGGCTGGCCGCCCAGATCAGCACGTCGGCGTCCCAGATCGTCGCCATGCCGTGTTCGGGCATCCCGAACACCTGCACCTCGACATCGGCCGCCTTGTAGAGGATCGGCCTGGTGCGCGGCGTCTTCGCCAGCGAGAAGAACGGCCGCTCCATGAGGTCGCGCTGGTCGCGCGGCGCGGCGTCCCCGGTCGCGACCACGAACGGATCGAGGTGGCCGCGTTCGCTGGCGGCTTCCGGCTGCGCGCGGCGATGGTCTTCGCGCGGCATTCAGCGGTCGCCCAGCTCGTCGGGCGTCAGCGGGCGCGCGGGGAAGACCGTGCCGGCGTCGCTGTCGCGCGTGGATTTGCGGCTGCCGATCGCGCTCCAGCCGTCGAGGTCGTGGACGGTGTAGAGGACGCGACCGCCGATCTTGCGATAGGTCGGCCCCGTCCCGTAGGTGCGATGCTTCTCCAGCGTGCGGACGGACAGGCCGAGGAAGCGCGCCGCCTCCTTCGTGCGCAACAGGCGCGGCGGCAGGTCCGCGTTGCGGCGGATGGCCATGGGATCACCTCGGTTCGTGGTCGATGGGTCCGCCGGACACTTCGGCGGGCTGTGGCGAACCATGGCGAGGGATCGACGGCGCGGAGCGTGCCGCATTTGAGCCGTTGCGCTGGCGGCACCCCTACAGGCGTGAAAAGTCCTGTGATTTCAGACGGCGACTGCCACCGCGCCGAATAGACGGAGACATTTCGGCGCGATTTGGCTAGGAATGTCGGCGGAGCGGACGCGCCGCTCTGGGGCGTCGAAACCCCTCTGTTACCGGTTGGTGCCGGCCGTGACGGCATCGCACTCCTTGACCCTATGGTCGGGGAGCCTGTGGCGTATGCAACAGGCTCTCCGAGCTAAAGGCCATGGGGCCGTGTAACAGCGGTTTCGAACTCCCCGATCACCAGGTCAGAGGGCCATTTGCGGGGGCGTACCGCAAGCCAGGCTCTCTCCGAACGAAAGGGAGCGACCATGCCGGTTCCCGTCGAACTCGATCCCGACGTGGACGACGCCGCGCCAACGGGGCACGCCATCACGCCGTATGACGAGCGGCACTACGTCACCTATCTGCGCCTGCTCGACGCGAAGGCGGACGGCGCCGACTGGAAGGAGGTCGCGCAAATCGTCCTGCATCGTGATCCGGCCGGCGACGAGGCGCGGACGCGGCGATGTTGGGAAAGCCATCTCGCACGGGCCGAATGGCTGTCCCGCGAAGGCTACCGGCGCATCCTGGAGCAGGCGGTCGCGGCGGAACGCTGACCGTCGCCGTCACCTCAGTCGGCGGGCGGCTTGATCGGGTAGTGCAGCAGCAGGCGATAACCGCCCCGCATCATCTTCAGGCCATGCGCGACCAGCCGCCGTGCCTGGTTCTTGCGCGGATCGACCTCCCAATCCTCCTTCGTGCCCTGAAAACGCAGCAGCACTTCCGCGATGGTGCGATAGCTCTCGCCGCGCAAGCGGGCGTCGAGCGCGCGCAGCGACAGGATGTGGAAGCAGCGGAGCTGCGCCGGCATCGCACGGAAGTCCGCGCCGGGCGTCCGCCCGTTGAGCGACCGCCACAATCGGCGAGCCGCATGGGCGCGAAGCTCCAGATAGGCGTCCATCGGCAGCGAGACGGCGTAGAAGGCGGCGGCATCGGCCACGGCCTCGGGAAGCCAGAACTGATGCGTGACGCTGCCGACATGCCAGAGGCCATGCCATCCATCCGGCGCGTGGCGCAGATCGAGGCCGGACAGGTGGGCGAGCGTCAGGACGGGGTCGGCTGCTCCATCCGAGCGCTGCATGGGGGACAGGCGAACCGCTTGCGGCTGGAGGCTCGGTATCCAGAACAGCGATTGCCGATCAGCGCGGGCGTCGGGATCGCACGGGAAATCGCAACCCCCATCGGCGCGAGAACGCCTCCAGTCGGCTCGCCGCCGGCTCCGTCATGCCGGAAAGCGTCTGGAAGTCGCGGCCGTAGTCGTCGTGGCGGCGGAGATACTCCCAAGCGAAGCCGGCCGGAGGTATGCTCTTCGCGTGCGCGTAGGCGACCGGCGCCCGCCAATCGATGCTGAGCATGGACTCCCCTCTTGTCTGCCAGCGCGATTTCGCTGGAAAGAGGAAGCGTCGTAGATTTCGGTCGAGACTCGTAGACGGTCTTTGCAGGAACATCGATCTGGTTACACGAACGATATTGGTAAACGACTTCTTCCATATCGGATGTATTTTATCAAGTCTTGGCGAGCCGGGCGCAGCCCGGCAAGCGCACCATATGCGGCCATGCCGACCTGCGGGAGGCATGGCCGCCCGCCGGCGGCCGGCCGGCGAGCGATGCTCGCGATGTGGGGCAGCCTATGCGGCTGCCCTGCGGTTCGCCTCCGCCAACCGGCGGGTCGCGGTGTGATAGTGGCCGTTGTCCAGCTCGATCCCGACCCAATCGCGGCCCAGCGCCTGCGCTGCCGCCAGCGTTGATCCCGATCCGCTGAACGGGTCCAGCACCAGCTCGCCCGGACGGCTGAACGCCTCGATCAGCGGGCGCAACGCCTCCACCGGCTTCTGCGTCGGGTGGAGCCGGTTGCCACTGTACGGGAAGTCGATCACGTCGGGGATGACCCGCGCCGGCACCCGGGGATTGCCCTTGGCGAGAAGATACGCTTGCTCATGCTCGTAGCGCAGGAACCGCGACGACGACGCATACCGCTTGCGGAACACCAGATGGCCGACGATACGGAAGCCCGCCGCGCGCCATGCCTCCATGAACAGGTCCACCTTATTCCAGCCGTAGAAGCTGACCGCGAAGCCGCCATCCTTCAACACCCGGTGCATCTCGGCGAATGCCGGCTTGAGCCAGCGCCCGTTGTCGTCGTTGGCGACGCCGCGCCCCTGCCGGTCGCGGTAGTTGGTGACGTAGGGCGGATCGGTCAGGATGAAATCGACGCTGCCGGTGTCGAACGCCTGCATCACGTCGATGCAATCGCCGTTGAAGATCGCGTAGCGGGGAGCCTGGGCGGTGGTGGTCATGGCCTTGTCCTTCGTGCTGGAGGTCAGCGCAGCGCAGCGCCGCGTCCGGCCTCCTGCCCCTCGGCGAGAGCGGGGGTAGCAAGGGGCAAGGGCGTCCGGGCCGGAGGGGGATCACCCGGCCTGCACGGAACGGAGGAACGACGTGGAGGAAGGCCGGGGAGACCGGCCCGGACGAGCGCCAGCGATCCCTTGACCCGCGCGTGGGGCAGCGCCCCTAGCCCTTCCGCGCGTTAGCGATCGATGCCGGATGGCGGAAACGCGCCCCTTTGGCGTGGTTCCGGCGCAGCCGAGAGCGCGGCCTGGAAGGCAACGACATCGATCACTTGCTATACTTGCAAAGATGCTTTCAGAAACGCAGATTGCGGGTCATGGGGGAGGTGCCGGGAATGCCGACTCATGATCTGATAATAACGGATGTCACTCGATACGGTGACCTGTTCTGCGTCGCTGGGTGGGACGTGAACAATGGCGGCATGATCCGCCCGGAGCCGCCAACCGCGAATGCAGTGGCGGAAGCATCGCGCTTCTGGAGCGCTCAATACGCTGGTCCGGGTAAGTTCTTTGCCGTTGGCAACAGGGTTCGATTCGATGCGGCGATGCCCCCGGCGAACTTTCCCTTTCCTCATGCCACGGAAGACCGCGTTGTCATCGCCGGGGGGCACAGTGCGATCCTTGGCCAGATGACCGCCGCGCAGATGGTCCAGGCTGTCGGGGGCAGCGTATCAGCATCCATCGACGCCGCGTTCGGCGGACAACTTCATCGAGCCTACTCAGGCAAGGCTCATGTGCCGGCTGGTGCGCAAACATGCTCGCTCGATGCTATCGAGATCAATCCGGGTTCAATTTCATTCTACGAAGACAATCCGGCTCCAGGTAAGCGACGGCTTCGCGCGCAGATCGATGAGGACGGCGTCGAGTATGATTTCTCCGTGCCAGCTGATGCCGCGAGAACACGCTTTCTTGCCGGGGGCGTCCCGGCACTGGAAGCGGACGCTCAGGCAAGTCAGAGCATTCATGTCCGCTTGGGTCTGTGCCGCCCGTTCGCAGCGATGCCCAACTCTTGCTACGCACAGGTCAACGGCTTGGTGTTCTTGTGAATATTATACATCGTTAGCCGCGCCATGCGTGACAGCAAAAAGCCGTTCAGCTTTCGAACACCGCTGGCCGGGCACGGCCGCCACTGGTAAGGTTGGGCCGACATCAAAAACGGAGATCGTGTCGGACGAACGGTCGTAACATGAAGGAGGCCGGGTTTGGCGGACGCCGCTGTAGAGGTCCTGACGATCGGGCACTCGACGCTGCCCTATGAGCGCTTCCTATCGCTCCTCCGGCAGGCATCGGTGACGGCAATTGCCGATGTCAGAACCGCACCGTTTTCGAGGCATTTTCCACACTTCAATCGCGACGTGCTGCGCAACCAACTACGCCAGGACGATGTCGCATACGTGTTCCTCGGTGAGGAATTGGGCGGACGTCCGAAGGGGAAGCAATTTTTTTGCGATGGCGTTGCTGATTACGAGCAGATGGCGAAGACCGAGCCGTTCACGAGGGGGCTAGATCGCGTCGTCGACGGCGCGACGAAATACCGGATCGCCATGATGTGTTCCGAGCACGATCCGATGGATTGCCATCGTTGCCTACTGGTCGGACGTGCGCTGCACGAACGCGGCCTATCTGTCCGCCATATCCTGACTGGAGGGCAGATCGTCGATCATCGGCAGATCGAGGACAAGCTGATGGATATGTCCGGCAAGAGCGACATCGATCTGTTCGAGCCGCCCGCAAAGCGGCTCGCTGCCGCCTACCGAGACAGGGCGATGAAGGTAGCGTTTTCAGAAAGACAGGATAGCGCTCGTAAAATTGCGGCTGCGGAGTAGACGAGTGACCGGCATCAATCTCGCGACGATCGGCTTCACAAAGACCACGGCGGCCGGCTTTTTCGACCGACTGAAGAGCGCGGGCGTGAAGAAAGTGATCGACGTTCGCCTGCACAACACCTCGCAGCTTGCCGGTTTTGCCAAGGCTGATGACCTTTCTTACTTCCTTAAAGAGATTTGTGGAACGCAGTATGTGCATCAACCCCTGCTTGCCCCGACAGATGACATCCTAAAGGCGTTTAAACGTGATAAGGGCGACTGGAGTATCTATGAAAACTCCTTTATGCGTTTGATGGAGCAGCGTAGGGTTGAGAACCGCTTCAAGCCTGAGATGTTCGATGATGGATGCCTGCTCTGTTCTGAGGATAAGCCGCATCATTGCCATCGGCGGCTCGTCTGCGAGTATCTAAACGTTAAGTGGAGTGGCACAATTAAAGTCCGCCACCTTTAGATTGAGCCTTACTTATACTCTGCCAGTCCCTTGCTGTCCGCAGCGATATATCAGTCACCTCATCGACAGCAGTGCGTGATGAAGGGAGATCGGTCCGCTCGATGATCGGGGATGCTCACTTTCCCAGCCGCCGTAAGTCGGCATAGCAGTTGAGGGAGCAAGAGCTTCAGCGGAGCGAGACCGCCCTAGCAAATAGCGGTTAACGGCATCAACAACACCTTGAGTGCTTCCGGAAAGGACATAGCCAATCATAAATCCGCGACGATGATTTTCAGAATATTTTCCAGTCCGGAAGCGATCAATTCCTTCAACCACATACTCGCGAGCTAACGAAGCATCCCCCTCAGCAACGCGTTTGCATTCGAGAATAACGTGTGGGTCATGCTCGCCAGAGCGCGCGAAAACGCGAGTTAGAAACAGCGGGATATCGGTGCGGCCGTCAGGCGAGATCATACCCGCTTGTGAACGGGACTCCGTTCCGGGAGCGACAATCATAGTTTTTCGCCAAGGAAAGCGATGCTGGACAAGAGCGTGCCGCATAGCATCCCGCAGGCATTCAGTGATTGTAACCTCATCGGCCTGTGAGGTCACTTCGGGTCTCGCGAGAGCGATCGGCCAACCAGCCTCGACAGTGCGAATGACAGCAACGGTCAATTCTGGGCTAAGATTAATGAATTTTCGACCAACCGCGGCCGACTGACCGAGAGGCAACCTCATGCCGCGGCTCCGGTGAAACTTTCGGAGACGATCGCATCGACATCTTCAAGCGCAATACCTTGCATCCAAAAGCGCCGTGCCGCAGGCTTAATAATGACGACTTCGTCTTCACCGTGGACGCGAAGTTCTCGCTCACCGACCAGCGCCGATCCTAGCCTGACGTGGAGTCTACGACCGATCCTATCGAGCACGTCGCTTAATCCGCCATTCGGCTGAACGATCTCAACCGCAGGCTGCCTGTGGCCTTCACCCAGGGCAAAGCGGACTACGCGCAAAGGCGAAGCTAAAGGTAAATCGAATATTTCACCACGAACGTGACGCACGCTTGCTGCTTGTAGCCAAGCATCAAGCCCGCCGGCAAAAGTCGCCGCGTAGCTTGTGAGATCACCAGAGACCGTTGCCGGATCAGCGGAAGCATTGCGACCTTCGGACCATTGCCAGCCAGCACGTAGAAGCCCGTCGCGCACGATAACCTGATCAGCAGTATCAATGTCGTATAGCTCGAAAACTGCATCATCGAGCGCTTGCAAGCCACGTTCAGTCGGTCCTCTGGAACGAAAAGTCGCTTCAAGTGACATGATGCGCAACCCCACAGCGCTGTTGAGCACTTGATGGGGATTTGGAAGTGGGAGCAGTCCGACATCGCTCGTCAATAACCGTCGCTTCCACACGCCAAATTCAGCAGCGGTCATGAGGAAGAACCAGCTGGCAAGAGCTGATCCAAGGATTGCGGAAATGAGACGGCCACTGTCGAGTTGCTGATGCGGAAGAGATGCACCAAAATAAGCATCAGTGTAGACAAGGTCATGCTCGGCTACAGCAGTGACAGGTCGTGGACCTGCCTTCATGAATTCCTTTATCAGCAGTATGGGTGCTTTGTATGTTTCTCTGGCGCGCGGCCATTGGGCCATTGGCTCGATAAATGGATCTAAGCCGATAGGCACTTGAAATGCAGAGAGGTCTTTGGTTTCAAGCAAAGGCAGATTCGCCAGATGCGAAGCATCTCGCGTGCGCTTGGCTGGCTTTCCCAGGATCAGGCCATCCCGCCATTCGGAGCCGACGCTCTTCAGCCAATTCCCCAACGGCTTGAAGTCGGCTCGGAGTTGGTCTAGCAAAGCCATGTCGCGGCTACGCCCAAACACAGCCGTCTTTAAGCGTTCAGGGTCGCTTTTCCATTCAGTTAGCGGAAGTACTGTGACATCGCTCGGTGCGATCTCAAAGGTATAAGACTTCTCTGTTGATGGTGACCACGGAACGTTTACGACAGTTAGTAATTCAGGGTCTTGCGGTCGATGACGGGCCAGGAGGACCACGGCCGGCATCTTCGCAGTGGGAAACAGCCACTTCGTGAGTGGCGCAAGGTTGACGAGTGTTGCAGGAGCCAGTTGTTCGACAACGTAACGGGCTGCACGCGCGCCTGTCTTGCTTCCTGCAAAGAAGGGCATTGCGCTAAGAACGATGCCGTATCGCGTCTTGGCGTGGCCGAAATCGGCGGCGCGGAGCACGAAGTCCAGGCCTTCGCCGCGAGGGGCACGAGGTCGGCCAGGTTGCTGGCGACTGCGCCGCTCGTCGGTTCCTGCCTTTCCTCGAAACGTCCACGGCGGATTGCCCACGATCACATCAAACTGGCGCGGCTTGGCATCCGCGTTGAGGAGTGGCCGTCCCTCGTGAGTGGTCTCAATATCGCGCGCGTCGCCAATCAGCAGGCTGCGGCCAATCAATTTCTCGAATTTTAGTGCTTCGGGTGGTTGCGGGTCGGGATCGAGTTCCAACGCAGCCAGATAGAGACTGAACGCCGCCACCCGAACGGCTGCCTCACTGATATCTACGCCAAAGACTTGCTCGTAAAGCGTTGAACGTATCAGCTTGCGCGCTGGCGCCTTACCTCCCTTTTTCTCAACGAGACGCCGTAAAGCCTCAACAAGAAAAACTCCAGAACCACAGGTCAGGTCGAGTATGCTCTCCGAACCCGTTGTAGTGCTCATGACCTCATCGAGTATGAGAGAGACGACAGGCAGACGCGTGTAATGGACACCGCGCCGCTTGGCTTGTGCCGGCGTTTCCGTGCTGAAGTCTTCAGCTTCCCCGTCTTCTGCTACACCAACCTTAGAGTGTGCGAATTGCTCGTAGATCGAACTGATCAGCTCGACCGGAATGACGTCAAACTGGTATGGAAAAAAAGTGGTTTGCCCGGTTTCTGGATCAACCGCGTCTAGGAAATCCGCCACGCGCGCGAGATGAGTCGGCGCGATTGTCCCGGTGCTTGCCGTCGGCGGAAACATGTCGCCGTTGAACACATCGGCAAGCCATCCAAAAAGACGAGTTGCAGCCTCTGGATCGCGGAGAGCAGCCGGTAGGCGCTCGACGCCACACTCCTGCTTCAAGCGTCCTCCGCTGACAATCTCGCGGTCAACAAGATACTGAGTGAAGATCGAGCGGCCGATAAGTCCCTGCGCTGTGCCTCGCTCCATGTCGGCGCCGACAAGATCCCGCTCAAGCGCCGCAAGGTCCGATAGAAGTTGCTCGTCTACGCTGCTTTTGCGGTTGACCTTGTCGGAACGCAGCCAGAATTGGCCCGTCTCCATCGCGAGCCGTCCAGCCAAATGGTCAAGTTCGATGAGCTGCGATTCGACTGCCTCGAAAGTTCGAAGCAGGTGTTGTTGCGCGTCTTGATCGGATACTGGGCGACCGAAGCCGTTGTAGAGTTCAACGGCTTGTGGGGAGACGATCCATAGCAGGGGGGCAAAGCCCTCATTCCAAATCTCGCGGTGCCAGGAACTTAGTGTGATGGCATCAGGCCGCGCATCCGCATACTTGAAGTAGACGGTCGTGGCCGTTGGTCCACGCCAGAGTGCGTCTGGCGCGAACTGGCGCCCTCGGCGAAGGCTTTGTGCATCCGCGCCAAGCCGCACGCCAGGCGCGGGCTCGCCATCGTTGATATACCCGGTGGCTTCGAGAACGCGCTGGAGGGGCGCGTCAGTCACCGCGGCCTCCGGACCGCTTGCGGCGGAAACGGGAGAGCGGTCTGACCAGACGCCGGCCTAAACGGCATCATGCGCGCGCTAATTTCTGCTAGGATTGGATCACATGATGCTACGATCGACGAGCTGCCGATCTGGCGCGCACTCAAATCTCTCTGCGGAATAAGCCGGGCAGCGGTTCGCTCGACGAGTGCTACTAAGCCTTCTAGGTGGGCCGGCCGCGCTTCAGATAAGGCACGAAACAGCGCGTCTACGCCTGCTCCGATTTCACTAATACGCACGCCTAGCGTTCCCGTGAATTCACGGGTCAGTGCCAGCCCTACAAGATCACTATAGGCGAAACGTGCTGCTTTGCCTGGCTTGGCGGCGAGGTAAGCTACCGACTTGCGCCACTGGCGCACGTCGCCGGGGGACACCTGGGCGATGTCCCTCACTTGCTCCTGGGTAAATTGTATCGTTCGGAGTGGCACGGTTTCTTGTTGCGCACAACAAGAAATTTCGCAAGCCCCGAACGGTCCTTTTCCACGCTGATCTCTCGTTGGGGCTAACAGCCTTCGCCGCCCCACCCAAGGTGCCGGCCGAACAGGCAATCTCTGTGGCGGAAGGTTTTAGAGGGCGATAGCGTAGACGTAGTTCTCTGTTTCATCGTTCTCTGCCCGCCAGTCTTCCCAGAAATAAAACAACCGCTTCTGCGGAAAAATGATCGAAGCACCCTATGCAGCGATCATGAATGACATGCCCGCATCGCGCGGAATGTCTGGACAATAAACAAAACAGATCCTTGTGTGACAGCCGGCTGAAAAACAGACGGGGCAGGAGCGCATCCTTCACCATTGGCGACTGACGTTCCGTCGGTTTCCTTGGTTGTGAGCGCCG
>Ga0157365_10000096_pt1 | contig 41791 bp, 44 predicted proteins | sample AttsexASBM3_FD_111478 | JGI IMG/M metagenome (GOLD analysis project Ga0157365, IMG submission 111478) | Fungus gardens microbial communities from leaf cutter ant in Ribeirão Preto, State of São Paulo, Brazil - Atta sexdens ASBM3 | ecosystem: Host-associated > Fungi > Mycelium > Unclassified ...
TCGGCGCCGACATGGTGCGCGACGAGGCGGACGATGCGCTCGCCGTCGGCGGGCTCGAGCCGCTCGCCCGTGTCGGCGAGACCGTCCGACAGCCGATCGATCCAGAGCCGCCCGTCCGGGTTCAGCATCACCTCAACGATTGTCGGATCGTCGAGGAAGCGGGCGATGGCGGGGCCGAGCGCCGTGCGCAGCATCCGCGCGCCACGCGATCTCGCCTCCGATCGTCCGTGCTGGACCACGATTGCTGCCCCGTCGTCAGGGGGCCGCACCGTGCGGCCCTGGATCGGGGTCGAGTAGAAGAGGCCCTAAACGGCCAAGTTCAACAAGTTTTCGGAGGCGTCGTAGTGTGGCGTGCAAATACAGGAGATCGGCGGTCTTGAGCCCCGGAACCGCGTTCGGCGCCGGCCTCGGCGAATCTGGGTCGTTGTTCCAGAGCGCCGGAACGATGGCCGTTCCAACTGTCTGAGGATCGCAAATACAGCTCGTTTTCCAAACGCCTGCGGGCTCATTCAAGCCATTCCGAGCATTCCCATTCATCCACCTACGATGGACCATTTCGGGCAGACACAATCGGTAGCGGAGTTTTGTTAAATCGGCCCGGTGCAGCAGCGCGGTCGCTCTTTGGTGCCCACCATTCGCGCGCGGCGGTTGTTTGTGGAAGGGCACGTCTCCCGCTTGACGCTATCGGCATGCCGCCTAAATTGCTGACCGCCTAAAAAGACAGCGATGCGGGTATGGTGACAACCTGCGGTCTCTTTCGGAGACAGTCACGCTTGAGCGGGTGATGCCGCTCTTGGCCATGGCCGGACACAGCGAGGATTGGCCTCGTGCGTGGCCGGTCGTTGTTGTCTGACCGCGATCGGCTCGTGTCCGTCTCACCAACGGAAAGGCACGACCATGAAGCTGAACCACATCAACCTCTACAGCCACGACACCGAAGCCGACCGGACGATGTTCGAGCATTATTTCGGTCTGCGCACCCTCGTCGTACGGGGCACGAAGATGGCGATCATGCAGGACGACGACGGCCTGGTGCTGATCGTCAACCACTTCGACAAAAAGCTCGACGGCTTCGACTATCCCAAACAGCTCGACATCCTGCATATCGGCTTCATCCAGGACTCGTGCGAGGCCGTCGATGCCCTGCATGCGCGCCTGAGCGGCGATGGCTGGGAGACACAGGCACCGCACGAGGCGCATGGCGCATGGTCCTTCTACTTCCGGGCGAAGGGCGGCTACTTCATCGAGGTGACGACCCTGACCCCGGTCCGCTCCGCTCCGAAGAAGCCTATCATGGCGACCGGCAGTAACCCTCATGTCTGGTCGGCGGAGCCATCCGCCGACCATTCTCGACCTCGACGTTGTTCGGACGGAACAGCGAACAACACGTCCACAACGCCCTGCTGGCAAGGCGCCACTCTTTGGAGGACATATGTTCACGCACATCATGATCGGCAGCAACGACCTGGAGCGATCCAGGGCTTTCTATGACGCGACCTTCGCGGCGCTGGGCGGCAAGCCGGGCCAGAGGGACGAGAGAGGCCGGCTGATCTATGCCCACGAGGGCGGGCGGCTGATGATCACCCGGCCGATCGACGGCAACCCGGCGACCGCCGCCAATGGCGGAACCATCGGCATCGCCGCGAGCAGCCCCGACCATGTCCGTGCATGGCACGATGCCGGCGCAGCCCATGGCGGCACCTCGATCGAGAACTCACCCCACCAGCGCCCGAACGGGGCCTTCGTCGCCTATCTGCGCGATCCGGACGGCAACAAGCTCACCGCGCGGACAAAGGCGACGCGGTAGCCGCTTGGCAAGCGGCTACCCGGCGAGGCAGTGAAGCGCATGTCCATCGGCATCATCCTGATCGTCCTGCTTGCGGCGATCCTCCATGCGAGCTGGAATGCCCTCCTGCGTGGCGGCAGCGACCGGCTCTGGTCGATGACGATCATGTGCATCGCCATCGCGCTTGCCTGCGCGCTGATGGTGCCCTTCGTACCGGTCCCCGCAGAAGCAAGCTGGGGCTGCGTCGCTTTGTCGGCGCTGCTTCACACCGGATACAATCTCTTCCTCGTGCGCACCTACCGGCACGGCGACCTCGGGCAGACCTACCCGATCGCGCGCGGGGCCTCGCCACTGCTGGTCTCGCTCGGCGCTGCGATCTTCGCGCGGGAGCTACCCGACGCGCTCAGCCTGACGGGGGTGTTGCTGGTTTCGGGCGGCATCGTGGCGCTGGCGTTCCAAGGGCGGACGATCGGGCGGCAGACGCTGCTCTTCGCGCTCGGCACCGGCTGCTTCATCGGCGCCTACAGCGTGACCGACGGCGTCGGCGCCCGGCTGTCGGGCTCGCCGGTGGGCTACACGATCTGGATGTGCCCGCTGTGGGGCCTGCTCGCACCGGCGACCTACATCATGCTGCGGGATGTCGGCTCCCTGGTGCGGGGGCGGAGGGAGATGCTGGTGGCGGCCGGGGGCGGGCTCGCCTCGCTCCTTGCCTATGGCATCGTCATCTGGGCCATGGCGCGCGGCGCGATGGGACCGGTATCTGCGTTGCGCGAGACGAGCGTCGTCTTCGCAGCGCTGATCGGACGCATCTTTCTCCGCGAACGCCTGAGCCGCTACCGGATCATGGGGTGTCTCGTGGTGGCGGTGGGCGCGGTTCTGATCGGACATGCGGGGTGACGAGGCGGGAGGTTGGATCGGATTACGGTACTCATCCTTGCGGCCGTAACGCTATCGGGCGGATCGTAGCGGGCTTCTCGATGACGTCCGTCAGACCACCCACTACGATCCACTCGCCCGTAACGACCTCGCTGCCATCCGCCTCCCGCCATTTGCTATCGGTTATACGTCCTCGAGGGTAAGTTGGGCGGGCTGTTCTCACGGTTCAACGCACCGAAGCGAGCGCGACCTGCCTTACGTGCTCGACGATCGCTCGCGCGATGAAGGCCGGATCATCGATCATCGGAACGTGGCCGAGATCGCCCATGTCGAGCCACCCCGCCTGCGGCACACGAGCGCGGGCGATAGCGCCGTTGACCTCGACCGGGAAGATACGGTCGCGGTGACCCCAGGCGAAGGTCACCGGGCAGGGCGGCGGATCGAAGCCCGGCTCCCACTCGGTGGTCGCGAGCAGATCGGCAGCAGCGTCGCACTCGACGAGGTCTCGCGCCATCCCGATCGCGACGCCGGCGCTCAGGCGATCGGCGTGGGAGGCGATATCCCGCATCGCCGCCCTTCGGATCGCGGGTATGCGCATCAGGACGGGGGAGAGCGGCGCCACGACCTTTGCCCGCTTGCGCATGGACACGAGGCGACCAGTCGCGCGCGATGCATCAGGCTCCCCAGGCGTCCAGAAGCCGGCTGGCGATATGGCCAGAACACTGAGCGCATGTCCGCGACGGGCAAGTTCGAGCGCCATCCAGCCGCCCATCGAATTGCCGACGATGTGCCAGCGGTGACCCCCGCTCTGCCTGATCATCTCCTCTGCCGCATCGACCAAACGGGCGACCGTCGCCTTTCCGCTCAAGCGAGGTCCGCCCCGGTGCCCCAGGGCCGTGGGCGCGACGAACACCCATTCGCCCGGCAGCAAGGGCGCGACTTCCTGCCATGCCGAACCCGACATGGTGACGCCGTGAAGCGCCAGGACCCTGACGGGATCGTCCTGACGGGTTTCGCTTAACGGGAGTCGCCGGTCGCTCAACGAGCAAACCTTCGCATCGGGCGGTCGGGAATGTCGATCAACAAAGCTCTCCTCGGGCTTGTGCTTCTTCGCCGTTATCCGCCGGTCCGTCCTTGGTACAGGCTATCGGGGTCGATGATCCACTCAAGAGGGGGTAGCTCATCCGGGAGACGCTGTTCAACGCGCTTCGCTCCAGCGGAGTGACGCAACCACCTCGCCGCGGCTGGGAACGAAGACGACTTGGTCGTAAGTACCTGAGCGGCAAGGCGTTCACCTACAGGATCGCCGCGATGCGATACGCGTGGCCGGAACACCATCTTCAAAGGGAGGGACACCGAGCCATGATCGCGACGTGCCTCCGGTGAACTCTTTCCGCACCGAGGATCGACGCCAGAAGTGCCAGAACAAGGAATGCGACACCCGCGCCCAACGCGGGCCATGATTGCCGATCGACAAGCGTCGCGCCGAGCGGCGGTCCCAATAAGGCACCGAGAGCGCCGAACTGGGTGAGCAGTCCCTGCGCCGAGGCGACACGCGGGTCGCCGGCGCCGACCCCGCCACTGAAACCGGGCAGCTTCGCGAAGATCATCGCGCGGGCTACGCCTGCCAGCAGCAGCGTCAATGCTGCGACAACAGCGGCAGGTGCGGCCGCCACCCGGAAAATCAACAGAGACAGGCAAGCGGCAACCGCAAGAGCCGTGCTGCAAAGCGCCAACAACCGGTCCGGCGCGCCCGAGAACACTCGGATCGCAGCCAAGGCGAGGAGCGATCCGGGCAATGCGGCCAGTGCCACAAGGCCTGCGATAGCGCTGGCGACGACGAGGTCAAGGCCATGTCGATCGTGAAGAAACGTGGGCATCAGCGCAATCACGGCGCAAAGACACAAGGTATAGCAGCCGAAGCCCGCGCTGAGCAGCCAAGCGGCGGGGGCGGGCAAGGCAACGTGCCTCATGGCCACGCCGGCATCGGGGTAGCGCGCCACCGCTACGATCATGGCGAGCGCGGCGAACGCCCACGCCGCCATCGCTCCCCCCGTGCCAAGCGATCCCGCTGCCACCCCGGTGAAGAGGCTGCCGATCCCGGAACCCACGGGCACGAACGTGCTCCACAGCACCATCGCTCCGTCACGCTCGCGGCCCGGCGTGGTGGCAACCACGATCATCGTCGGTGCGGCAATCACCACGAACAGGTAGCCGAGCCCCTCCACGCCCCGCGCCACGAACAGCATCGACGCCTGCCCCGTCGTGGCCTCGACCAGGCCCGTAACGGCCATCAGCCCCAGGCCCACCAGCAACGCGCGCCTTGCGCCGACTACCGGCAAGGCCAATCCGGCGACGAAGCCCAGCGCCGCGCCCCCGACCTCCAGCAGCGAGACGAGCAGGCCAGCCGCCGGCAGGTTGAGGCCGAAGCGCGTCATCAAGATCGGCACAAGCGCGCTGACCTTGCCGAGCTGGGCCGCAGCCAGCACGCCGCACAGCCACAGCAGCACGATCCGAAAGCGGTTGTAAGTCATGAACGTCGGCTAGACCTGTCGTCCCGGCCTACGCCACGAATAGATTATGCGTGAAGATCGAGGGCGGTGGTGACGCGGCCGATCCGGCCGTCCGCGAGCGGGACGGTCTCCCACTCCATCAGCCCCGCCGCGATGACGATCGTGTCGCTGTCGTTCGGGCCAGTGTGGAAGCGCAGCCGCTGAAATGGCCGTTCGAACCAGCCATGCCCAGCCAACATCGCCTCGGCAGCGACGATTTCCGGGCTGGCATGGCGCCACAGCGAAGTTCCGAGGTACTGCGCAAGGTCTGCCCGCCATCCGGCTGCCCGTGCCGGAGACGCGGCGAGAAGGCGGTGGGTCGCATCGCAGATCAGGTGGACGCGGAGCGGCGAGGAGGTGATCAGGCGCTTGAGAGCGGCGTCGCCACGACCGTCAGCGCGCGCGGCGATCAGGTCCACTATCCGGTCGTGCATCGACGCACTGGGCAGGTGCTGGCCGCTTTCCCAGCGTGATACACTGCCCTGCGATACACCCAGCATTTCGGCCAAGTGGCTCTGCTTGATGCCGTGCAGCCGGCGAAACCGGCGCAAGCTGCGTGGAATATGGTCTTCACCCATCGCACGACCCTTTGGTATCACGACAGTCCCGTCATGTTTAACAGGCTCTTCCAATAAGCCATCCTTCCGTAAAAGGGCATCTGCTCAGCGGCCGCCTGGAGCTGCCAGCACAAGGCCGAGCCCTCTCATACGCCGTCATTCCCTACGTCGTCCGGGATCTCGGTCAGCACGCTGCGGCCCTTCTGAAGCTGTCGTCCGAGCGTCTGAATGAAGCCGTCGAACCGCTCCCGACCTTTAATCTGGGCAGCCGACTGCGCATCCTCGGGCAGCGGCGGCGTGATCGTCAGCCAGAAGCGCACGAAGAGCGCGAGCATGTCGGCGGTGATGCGCTGGTCGCGCTCGACCCGCGCCATCTGCCGCGCCAGCTTGTCGAGACGGCGGGTGAACGCCGCCTCGCGCTGGTCCAAGGCGTCGGGCGACAGGAAGGAGGCGACGGCTGCCTCGACGATGGAGGAGCGCGGCAGCCGCTTGCGCTCGGCCAGCTCGTTGATGCGGCCGATCATCTCGGCCGGCAGCGTCAGGTTGAGGCGGTCGCGCATCGCCGTCACAGCTCCATGCCGTCGCCAGGGTCGAGCGACACCTGCCGCGCGATCCCGCGCATCTGCTGACGCATCGCGCGAGCCTGCCGGGCGGCATCGTCCTCCTCGTCGTCCATCATGACTGCGAACTCGTCGGCGGGCGCCTTGGCGATCTCCGGCACGATGGCGACATGCTCGGGCAGTTCCGGCTCGCGCCGCAGCCCGGCGTTCGCTTTATCCGTCTCACCCGCCCTAGCCGCCGCGAGCAGCGCCGCATCTGGCTGGATCGGTGGCAACGTCGACCAGCCGTCTGTTCGCTTCGAGCGCCCGGACTTCACCGGATCGGGCGGCGGCAGCACGCGCTCCTTGAAGCGGGCGTCCTCGTAGTAGCGTGCCTTCTTCGCCCGGATCGGCGGGGTGCCCGCGACCATGACGATCTCGTCGGCGGCCGGAAGCTGCATGACCTCACCGGGCGTTAGCAGCGGCCGCGCAGTCTCCGACCGCGATACCATGAGATGGCCGAGCCAGGGCGACAGCCGATGGCCGGCATAGTTCTTCTGCGCCTTCATCTCGGTCGCCGTGCCGAGCGCGTCCGACACCCGCTTCGCCGTGCGCTCGTCGTTGGCGGCGAAGCTGACGCGGACATGGCAGTTGTCGAGGATCGAATTGTTGGCGCCGTAGGCCTTCTCGATCTGGTTCAGCGACTGCGCGATCAGGAAGGCCTTGAGGCCGTAGCCGGCCATGAAGGCAAGCGCCGACTCGAAGAAGTCCAGGCGCCCAAGTGCCGGGAACTCATCGAGCATCATCAGCACGCGATGCTTGCGCTCCTTCGCGTGCAGATCCTCGGTCAGCCGGCGGCCGATCTGGTTCAGCACGAGGCGGATCAGCGGCTTGGTGCGGGCGATGTCGGAGGGCGGCACGACGAGGTAGAGGGTGGCCGGGGCAGCGTCGGCGACGAGGTCGGCGATGCGCCAGTCGCAGCGCCGCGTCACCTCGGCGACCACCGGATCGCGGTAGAGGCCGAGAAACGACATGGCGGTCGAGAGCACGCCCGAGCGTTCGTTGTCGGACTTGTTGAGCAGTTCGCGCCCGGTCGATGCGACGACGGGGTGGACGCCGGCCTCGCCGAGATGCGGCGTCGTCATCATCGCCTGTAGCGTCGCCTCGATCGACCGCTTCGGATCGGAAAGGAAGGCGGCGACACCGGCGAGCGTCTTGTCGGCCTCGGCGTAGAGGACGTGGAGGATGGCGCCGACCAGCAGCGAGTGGCCGGTCTTCTCCCAGTGGTTGCGCTTCTCGAGGCTGCCTTCCGGGTCGACCAGGATGTCGGCGATGTTCTGGATGTCGCGGATCTCCCACTCGCCGCGGCGCACCTCGAGCAGCGGATTGTAGGCGGCAGACGTCGCGTTGGTCGGATCGAACAGCAGGACGCGGCCGTGGCGCGCGCGGAAGCCGGCGGTGAGCTGCCAGTTCTCGCCCTTGATGTCGTGGACGATGGCGGAGCCCGGCCAGGTCAGCAGCGTCGGCACGACGAGGCCGACGCCCTTGCCCGAGCGGGTCGGCGCGAAGCACAGCACATGCTCCGGCCCGTCGTGGCGCAGATAGGCGCGGTCGAGCTTGCCGAGCAGCACGCCGTCGGCGCCGAGCAGGCCGGCAGCCTTCACTTCTGCCGGCTCGGCCCAGCGTGCCGAGCCGTAGGTTTCGACCCGCGTGGCTTCGCGCGCCCGCCACACCGACATGCCGATCGCGACCGCGATGGCGATGAAGCCGCCGGACGCCGCGATGTACGCCCCTTCGACGAAGATCGACGGCGCATAGGCGTCGTAGGAATACCACCACCAGAAGAAGGCCGGCGGCAGATAGAACGGGAAACGTAGCAGCGTGAACCAGGGCGGCCCGAGCTCCGGCTGGAAGGCGAGCCGCCAGGCAACCCATTCGGTCGCGCCCCAGACGCAGACGAGCACGATCAGGAAGACGGTGAGGATCTGCCCCCAGAGGATCTTGGTGGCGGTCATACGCCAGGCACTCCTTTCATCAGAGACTAAAGGCCCAGATCGCGCTTGCGACCGAGCCCCCATTCGATGCCGCCGCCGTCCTTGGCGGTGCCGGTGACGTGCTGGCCGAGCTTCTTCTCGATCTCCCGCGCCCAGGGCACGAGCTGGAAGCCGAGGCCGTCGTCGACCATCGCGAAGCGGCCTGAGGAGAGGACGAGCTGGCGACGGTAGGTGCCGGCGACGGTCTCGCCGGCTGCCGCCTTGAGGTGACGCAGCCCGGTCTCGGCCGCGAGCCGCTCGCCGAACGCGTCGAGTTCGCGCTGACGCAGCGTCGCGATCAGGTCGCGCTGAAGAAGGATGCGCTGACCGTCGCGGCGGGCGAGGCCCACGCCGGCGAGATGCCCGGCGCGCGCCTGCATGGCGTTGCGGGCCTCGCCGCCGAAGCCGCCGGTCGACAAGGGAATGCGCTCGCGCTCGACGAGCCGATGATCGAGCCAAGTCGCGCCCGGCGCTGTAACCTGGGCGGCGAGGTCGAGGTCGGACCGTGCGGCGAGCACCATCGTCGGGCGCGGATCGTCGGCAGGGCCGAAGCGCCGCACCTCGACGATGCCGCCCGCCGACGGCGCATGCTCGAACGCCTCGATGCCGCGGAAGCGGACATGGTGGGCGCGGCCATCGGTGCCGTCGATCACGGCATAGGCTTCGCCGGTCAGCTCGTCGTGCAGCCCGCGATCGACCAGCCGGCCGACGATCGGTGCGCCTAGGCCGCCGCCGTCGATGGTGTAGTCGGCGAGGCCGCGGTCCTGGCCGCGCTCGGTGAAGGCGCGGTGCATGGTCTTGATGATGTCGCCACGCATCCCAAGGTCGCGCAGCCGCTGCTCGGCGTCGAGACCGACCATCCACTCGCCGGGCACAGCCGGACTGGCGAGGCCCATCGTTTCCAGATGCTGGAGCCGGCCGACCATCAGGCGGCGGAGCTCGGGATCGCTGGGGCCGGTGCGCTCGGGCCGGAGGTCGATCAGTCCGACGTCGTCGGCATGGTAGCGGATCTCGGCGTCGAGCCGCGTCCAGCGCTCGGCCGTGACCTCCTTCTCCAGCGCGCTCCTGACCTCGTGCTCGGGTTTCAGGCCGAGCTCGATCGCCACGAGGTCCTCGGCGCGCGAGCGCAGGCCACGACTGATGTAGTCGCGTGAGATGACGAGGTCGGCGCCGCTCTCGTCGACGCCGCGCACGAGAAGGTGGACGTGCGGGTTGTCGGTGTTCCAGTGATCGACGGCGACCCAGTCGAGGCGGGTGCCGAGGTCGGCCTCCATCTGCTTCGCGAGATCGCGGGTGAAGGCCTTCAGATCCTCCATCCCGGCGGCGTCTTCGGGTGAGACGATGAAGCGGAAATGGTGGCGGTCGCCGTCGCAACGTGACGCGAAGGCGCGATCATCGGCGCGGTCGGTGTCGGCGTCGAACATGACGCCGCGCTCGCCATCGCGGTTGACGCCGTCGCGCTTCAGGTAGGCGAGGTGCGCCGACACGGGCGCGGAGCGGAACGCCTTGCCGGCATGGCGAGCGATGCGCGCCTTGACGACGACGCGGCGGTTGGAGCCGAACAGGCGCGAGCGGCCGAAGGCGGCACGGCCCCGGCCGAAGGTCGAGCGGCCGTAGGCGGAGGAGCCGGCTCGCGCGGCGGTGAAGCTGCCGGTATGGCCGGCCTTCCGCGCGGCGCGGATCACCTGGTCGATGACGCTCTTCGTGCCGCCGGACGGGCTGGAGCGGATACGGCCCGGGCGGACGCGCAGATCGCTGTCGCGCTCGCTCATTCCGCCCTCCAAGCGAGGCCGGATGAGGGACTGTGCATGCCGGAGCGCTGAAAAGGCTGGCAAAAATCGGGCAGCATGCCCGCGGCCGACCGCCGTGCACGGAAGAAAGTCAGTCGCGTCAGCGACTTACGACGATCCGGACAACGGCTTTTATCTCGCCTTCGTCGTGTCGTTGCTTCCCGGTCCTCCTTCGATCCGCCCTGACCTACGCTGCCGTCCGCTGTAGTGCGCCAGATCGCGATCCCAGCCATCTTGTGCCCGGCGACAGCGAAAGTGGCGGCGCACGAGCGGCCGGAGAGCGCCGCGCCGCCTTTCGAGCAGGGGTTGCGCGACGTCCGTGACGATCTCATCGGTCCTCTCCACCGCCACGACGGGCGACGAAGAGGCCGCCCGCCTGCGGCACGATCGCGGAGAGATCGCGCACGGCGGCGGCAGCGGGACCGCTGTCCGGTTCCATCCCGGCTGGCGCTGGATCGCCTCGCGATCCGCGCTCGGGCTGCTCTGTGAACAGCGGCGCGTGTGTCCAGGCCAACGGATCGGCAGCGGCCAGACGGATCGGGCCAACCTGCGCTCGTCCGTCGATCGCGGGACCAAGCGCGGCGACATAAGCGACCGTCTCGGCCGGCAGCGGACGCCCGCCGCGCGATGCTTCGTAGCGCGCCGGACCGGCATTGTAGGCGGCGAGGAAACCCGGTGCGCCGTAGCGGTCGTGCAGCTCGCGCAGATACGCGGCGCCCGCCAGGATGTTGGCGCGCGGCTCGTAGGGATCGGTCCCGAGCGCATGTCGGCCGCTGAGATAGCTCCAGGTCGCCGGCATGATCTGCATCAGCCCCATCGCACCCTTCGGCGACACCGCGCGCACATCGCCGCGGCTTTCGACGCGCATCACCGCGCGGATCCAGGCTTCGGGGATACCGAACCGCAGCGCGGCCTCCGTGACGTAAGTGGCGATGCTCTCGCGTGGTGAGGCAGCGGCAACGGGAGGCTGCGCTGCCGCCGCATCGGCGTCGGACAAGACAAGCGGCAGGATGCCGGAAAGGAGGAGGAACGCTGTCCGGCAGCTCGTGGGCTGCGACTGCTTGCCGGGCCGGATGTGAATCGGCGGCACGGCTCAGGCCCGTTCGCTGCGCTTGGGCGCACGGTTCCAATGCAGACCCCACGCGGCCTCGTCGTCGCCCGAGCGGAACAGGTTGGCGCGGATGGGCGCGAGGAACACGGGATCGTCGATCAGCACGGCGACATAGTCGCCGGCCCGTTCGCCGCGCCGCTTCCAGCCAGCGCCGACCTCCGGCCCGTCTTCGTCGCCCAGATGGATGCGATAGTCTGGCGCATTCTCGGCATCGGACGGCTCGGCCGGCCCGATGACGAACTCGGTGTCGAAGGACAGCGTGCGGATGCGGCCGGAGAAGCCGGTGGCCGTGCGCGTGAAGTGACCGATGAGCGGCATGGATGCCTCCTTGGTTGCGGGTTCGGGATGCAGGTGGCGGCGCGATCAGCGAGTCGCCGCGCGCCAGACGAAGCGGCCGTCACCGTCCTCGTCGGTGTAGAGTGGTGTCGCGGCGCCGATGATGGTGGCGGCGGGCAGCGGGCCGAAGTAGCGGCCGTCCAGGCTATCGGGGACGGCGGTGTTCATCAGGAACACCTCGCCATCGCGGAGCCGTCGACAGCCCTGCCAGACCGGCAGCGGACGATCATGACGGTCGCGATCGAGCGCGTCGCCGAGTGGCACGCCGTCTACCGTGACGGTGCGATCGTCCCGGCAGACCTCCTGTCCCGGGCGCGCCGCGATCCGCTTCATGAGCGGGGTGTCGAGCGGCAGGTAGTGCCGCTCCGCCAGGAAGCGCGCGAGCGGCTCCGGCGGCCGGACGGCGACAAGGTCGCCGACATCGGGACGGCGTCCGGGATGCAGGACGTAGAGCCCGACCGCCACGCTGGCCGACGCGTTCCAGATCAGCCGTGGCGTCACCGGGATGCAGGCGAGCGCCGCAACGAGCAGCACGGCGAGGTAGGTCACGAGGACATAGCCGCGGCTGCTCATCGCCCGACGCTCCGGCGGAGAACGAAGGCGCGATGCTGCTCGGCCGTGTACGGGCGTGGTTCATGGCCGACGCCGATCCGGCTGTGGACATGCCGCCAGTGATCCGGCGAGACGTCGACCGGATCGATCTGGAGGGCCTCGATCGCGTCGATATGCTGGAGGACGCGCTCGACCTTGGGCCAGCCCTCGATCTTCAGGAGGATCGCGCCGCCGGGCCGCACAAAGGGCAGCGTCTGGAAGGCCGTGCCCGGCTCGACCGCTTGCACGACGTCGATGCGCGAGATGATCGTGCCGTAGTCGTTGGCCGCCCAGCGCACGAAGGCGAAGACGCTGCCGGGGCGGAACGACACGACGCGGCGGCGGCGGTCGAGAATGCGTTCGGCCGCCACGGCGCCGAAGCGGATCCAGTTCTCGATCCGCTTCTCGACAAAGGTCAGCTCGACTTGGGTCAGGCCATCGGGCGGCGGCGATGACGCGAGCGCGATGGCGACGCCGGGCGCGGGAACGCCGGTCATGACTGGTCTCCTGCGGTGGGTGGGAACTCGCGCGCGAGCAGCTCGCGCAGCATGTCGGCGACGGTGATGCCGCGACGGAAGGCGGCGATCTTGATCCGGCCGCGCTGGTCGGGCGTGACGTCGATCGTCAGCCGGGCGGTGAAGCCGTCGCTCTCGTCCGAACGTCGGGGCGACGCCTCCGCGGTCCTGACCCAGCGTTCCGGATCGGCAGGCCGTGCAGCGAAGCTGCGGCGGGTCGGGCGCTCGCTCATGGCGCGATGCCCGCGATGCCGAGCCGCTCGATCTCGCTCGCCAGCGCTGCGATCTCGCGCGCGGCCGGCGTGTCGTCGCCGATCTCGATTACGAGCCGGCCCGCCTGCGCGGCGGCCGCGAAGGCGATGCGCTGGCCGATGGTGGTGGCGAGGACCGGCGGATCGTGGTCGGCCAGCGTCTCGGCGGTCTCACGCGCCATGACGGTGCGCGCGCTGCAGCGATTGAGCACGAAGCGGGCGACGAGGTTCGGGCGGTAGATGCGCGCCTCGGCGACGAGCGCCAGCATCTCGGCGGACGCCCAACCGTCGAACGGCGATGGCTGCACCGGGATCAGCACGAGGTCGGCGGCGAGCAGCGCCGAGCGCATCAGCCCCGCAACGCGCGGCGGCCCGTCGATCACGACATGGTCGACGGACCGCGCAAGCTCCGGGGCTTCCCAGTGCAGCGTGTCACGCGCCAAGCCGACGACCCCGAACAGCCGCGGCGCTCCGTCCCGGCCCCGGGCCTGCGCCCAATCCAGCGCCGAGCCCTGCGGGTCCGCGTCGATCAGCGTGACCCGCCTTCCCCTGCCAGCCCACTCGCCGGCAAGGTGCAGCGCCAGCGTCGTCTTGCCGACGCCACCCTTCTGGTTGAGCAGCGCGACGATCATCGCCGCGCTCCGGGACCGAGCGGAAGCAACGGCGTCTCGGCAGCGTCCGACGCCGGCGCAACGCCCTTCCGAGTGGTCATCCGCAGGCTGCGAGCGGCACCCCGGATGAGCTTACGCACATCGCGCGCGCGCTCTTCAGAGTTAGATTCTGTGTTAGACTCTAAGTTACGGGCGCGGTTTTCCGCGTCGTTCCAGAGCTTTACGCCCGGTTTCGGTTCCCGATAGCACGAGCCTCGGGTTCCCGATGGCACGATAGTCTGGGTTCCCGATAGCACGAGCGGTTCCACAGCTTGTCCACAGGGCGCGGCCGGCTCGAAGGCGAGCAGCGTGCGGCCGCCGACCTCGACTTCGAGGGCGAGCGCGTAGCCGGGCAGCGGCTGACGGCGGACGATGTCGCGCAGCTCGAAGGCGAAGCGCTTGAACGGCGACAGGCTGCCGGATTTCTGGTGGAGGTGGCGCAGATCGAAACGCCAGCCGCGACGCTGGCGTCCGCCATGCTTGCGCACGATCCGGTAGAGCCAGCGGTCGAGGCCGCCGGTCAGGTCGAAATACGCCCGGTCGATGGTCAGCACGAGCGCGTCGTCGAGCACGGCGCGATAGAACCAGTCGGGGACGATCAGCTCGATCCCGTCCGGACGGCCGGCGCGATCCGTGCGCTCCTGCCACTCGTTGATCCAGGAGAAGCGGTGCCGGCGCCCTTCCGCCGGCTGTCGGATGGTCGTGGAGACGGTGGTGGACTGGAGGCGATCGAGTGCCGCCTTCAGACGCTGATAGTCGCGAAGCGACGTTCCGCGACCGACGAAGGTCAGGATCTCGTAGGGGGTGGCGGCCATCAGCCGGGAGGTGCGAAGACCGGCGTCGCGCGCCTCGACGATCTGGCTCGCCGCCCAGATCAGCACGTCGGCATCCCAGATCGTCGCCATGCCGTGGTCGGGCACGGCCTCGACCCGGATGGCGACGTTGCCGGCCGAGAAGTCGATCGGTGCGACGCGGTGCGACTTGGAGAGGGAGAAGAACGGATAGGCCATGAGGTCCTGCGCATCCCGGACCGCGAAGTCGCCGGGGAGCGCGCGGAATAGGTCGAGCTGTCCGCGCTCCGACGAGGGGCGATGCCGTGCTGTCACGAAGTCGACCTGCGTCAGCGGGCGTAGCGGCCGGCGGGGAGCGCGGCGGCGGTCTCGTGGCGCTTGGCCGGCAGCACGGTGCCACGAGGGTCGGAGGTCGAGGTCACGGCGCCGCGCGCCGTCCACGTCTCGAGGTCTTCGACCGAATAGACGACGCGGCCGCCGAGCTTGCGATAGGCGGGACCCGTTCCGTAGGTGCGGTGCTTCTCCAGCGTGCGCGCGGAGAGGCTCAGGAATTCGGCCGCCTCCTTGGTGCGCAGGTAGCGCGGCGGCAGAACGGCGGGTTCGGGGCGCATGGATCGGCCTTTCGTGAGGGTCGTGCGCACCGCCGGACAGCGGCGGTGAACACGGGTCACGGTGGCGAAGCAGGGTCGGCGAAGCGGAGCGCGAAGATAGGAGGTATCGAATTCGCGCACCGCCAAGCACGCCGATGCCGGGCTGCCTCGAGAGCCCGGATCAGCGGGGCCGGCGGTGACGCATGAGCCGGCGGTAGCCGCCTGCGATCATCGCGCGGGCATCCCGGAGCAGCGCGGAGACCGTATGGCGGGCCGAGGAAGCCTGCCACTCTTCGCGGCTGACGCGATCGACGTGGAGAACAACCTGAGCGATCTCCTGCTGGGTCGCTCCGGCGCGATGGCCGTCGATCGCTTGCAGCATGCGGCGCTGCCGCTGCCGTTGCTGCCGGGTCAACCGTGTGTCGGGCGGAACGCTGCGACCGTGCAGGCGGGTGAGCAGCCGCAGGATGGCCTCGATCCGGTCGAATCCGTCGAGGCCGAGCGGCACGAGCGCTACGAGACGGTCCGCTTCATCGTGCGACGCGCGGAAGAGCGGGAGCGTCTGCACACCGCCGAGATCGATGGCGAGTGCTGCGCCCTCATCGTCATGTCGCTGAACCCGTGCCGGGATCGACACGGCCGATGCAAGGTAGCGTAGCGCCTCGGGCGGTGGTGCAAGCAGGACAACCCCGGTGTCGTCCTCAGGCCGCCAGAAGACCAGCGTCTCCGGCGGTGCGGCAAGCGGGTCGACAGGGAAATCGCAACCCCCAGCGCTGGCCGATCAGCTCGGTCATCGCGGTCGCATCGGCGCTGCCCTGGATGAAGGCACCGTAGTCGCGATCGTAGGCCTCGTTGCGCCGCAGCCATTCCCATCCGAGATCGGAAGCGGGCATGGTCCCCGCGCGGTCGTAGTCGGCCGACGAGCGCCATCCGGATGCGTCTGGTGTCACTGCCGTCCCCTTCGCCTGAAACGAATTGCGGAAGGGGCAGAGTTCCCGCTGCGGTTGTCCGAGGGAAGTCACCACGTCGGCACCGGGTGATGCCGTCGCGACATCACGAGGCCCGTTGGCCCTCGCGCACGAGGTGACGATAACCCTGCTCGGTCATCCAGCGTGCGCGGGCAAGGTGGGTGTCGTGCATGTGACGGCAGCGCTGGGGATCGCAGTTCGGATCGAGGCCGAAGAGGATTTCTACGGCCTCGCGCCAGTCCGCGCCATCGCGCGAGGCGTCGAGCAGCCGCAGGTAGAGCACCATGTGCTCGCGATCGTAGGCGGTCAGCTGATCGCCGGCCGGTGGATCGTCCAGGAGGTGCGGGGTCGACTGTCCCATGAAGCATCCATTCTGGAGCAGATTGATTCCATTAACCACGCCTAAGATCGACATGCACGATCGAAGCGCCAAGTCGTGGCGGCCCCCTGTTCGATACCGTCAGCGATTGGTCGCCGGCTCCGTGGTCTCATGCAGAAGCAGGACGCCTTCACCCTTGGCGGTCGAGAGGAGGACGATGCCGGCCCCCTCGAACGCGCGGCGGACCTGATCGCGCGTCGACTCGTACACCTCGAGTCCACTCTCGGACTCGAGGCGCTTGAGCGCGGTGAGCGATACCCGGGCCTTGTCAGCGAGCGTCTCCTGCGTCCAGTTCAGTAACGCGCGCGCGGCCCGCGATTGGCGGGCGGTGATCATGATCGACCACCACCATCCTGGATGCCGCGCGCTCCAGAACTACGACTATTATAGTCGCTCTATTGTCCTGGCGCTACCGTGAACCGTGTGGCGGCCCGATGCACCCGCGTCAGCCGGACTAGTGATTCGGAAAGCAAAATCGATGAGCGCGAGGCCCCGACCTTCCGGTCGGGGCCTCGCCGGCGTCAGTCACCGCGCCGGCCGTTCGGGCGGGACCAGATCAGGCTGTGCGCCTTGCCGTCCTCGTCCTCGAAGAGGTTGGCGTAGATCGGGGCGGTGAAGCTCGGATCGTCGAGCTTGAGGCCGAGATAGTCGCGGCCCTCGTTGGAGCGCTTCTCCCAGGCGGCGCCGATCTCCGCGCGGCCGACGAAGACTCGGTGCGAGGGAGCGTTGTCGTTCGAGCGGTTCGGTTCGGGGACGATGCGCACGTTCTTGGCCTGGACCGAGAGGGTGACGATCTCGCCGGTGAACTCGTTGGAGGCGGTCTTCTTGAAGGTGCCGATGGTCGCCACGATAAGTCTCCGTTCCTTGTTCCCGAGCCCGCACCGTTGCGGCCTCGATGGCGATCAAAGGGCCGGAGGCGACCGCCGCCGCATCGCATGGCGACCGGAGCGCATGCGGAGGATGGCGCGGACGCGGCTTTCTTGCCTCGCGAGGAATGGGCGTCAGCTCAGGGGAAGAAAGCCGTGGACGCGCCGTTGCGGCTCAGGCGGATGAGGCGCAGCCGTCCTTCGGCCAGATCAGCCCATCACCAGAGGCCGTTCGGAGCGGGCAGCGGATACAGAGACGACAGTCAAGATGGCGACTGCCGACACCTTCCAGTGGCGCCCGGTTCGCGGGCGGTCTCGGCCTCGCACCACGGTAGGCTCGAACTGCATGTGCCACCACCGTTACGGCTACGTTCGATGATGCTGCCGCCCCGGCTGGTCGGCCCTGCAGGAATGATGGGGCTGTTAGGTGCAGTCTCTAACACAAGCTGGCGCCCCGGCACCACGTCGCGATCAGGTCAACGCCTCGGACCGAGATCCCGACGGATGCGAACGCGAAGCTCGAATGACCGCGTGTCCCTGCGCTGCCGGCGACGATCAGATGCGGGCGAGGCCCTGACCAGGCTGGCCGGTCGCCGCCATGCCCATCAGCCGCACGAACGCCGTCGCGCCCACGGCGATCGCCCCTGTCACGGAGAAGACAGTCTGCCACGCTCCAGACGGCATGAGATGCTGCACGATGCCATGGGTTGCATGGTAGCCTGCGAACAGGGCCGGTGCGACGAAGGCGGCCGCTACGGCGGCCCGTCCCCAGATCGGCTTGACGGCGACAAGCAGCATCTGGCCGAGGCCGAACGTCAGTCCGGCCGCCACGAGCCCAACGATGATGGCGCCAAGCCAGCCCGCGCCGGTGTGGAACGCCCAGGTTCCGGCGCTGGCCCCGATGAAGAGGGGCAGCGCGAACACGGCGAGCGTGAACAGCAGCCAGCAAAAGAAGCCGATCGTGAATATCGACAGCAGTATGGCAAGGATGATCATGGCGGTGTCTCCGAAAGAACGGTTCTGACGGTCGCGCCTCCACCACCACCACGGCGCGACATCGTGTATAGCAGAAGGCGGATCGTATCGGGAGCGCAAACCGATAAGGTTTGCAGTTCGGGGATGGTCCGTGCGCCCTCATGGGGCGTATGGATCCATCTCGATCACGACCTCGACGTCTGCGTCGATCTCGGTGGCAGGTGCGACCGAGAAGCTGCCGTCGCCGGCGCGGAAGACCGCGATCGTGACCATCAGCGTGGTGGCGAGGCTGAAGGCGAAGGCGTGCGCGTCGGTGAGGGACATCGGTCCGGCTCCTGTTCCGAGCGGAGGACCATCCCCCGCTGACAGGCGCCCGATGTGTCGGACGGAACGCTGCGATCACCGCGAAGGCGCAGCCGCAGCGGCGGCATGCTCGCATAGCCGACCCCGAAGCGGGTTGATTGCGTGAAGCGATCCGTCGGACCAAGGATCAGCGCAGAGAAGCGGGGGTGGTGTTCCGCGTGATGTCAGGGCTCAGACGGCTTGTCTCAGCGGCTCCGGTTTCTTGCCGTCGGGCAGCAGCTCGCGCAGATGGTTGTGAACGACATCGGCACTGAACGGCTTGGAGATGAACGTCGCGCCGTCCGGCATATCCCCTTGAGCCGGTGTAATCCTGCCGCTGGCGACCACGATCGCGATCTCGGGCCATTGCTCGGCGACGTGATGCGCGAGCTGGAACCCGTTCATCGTTCCGGGCATCTCGACGTCCGTGAACAGCAAAGTGACACTGGCGGCGTGCTCGCTGAGCAGGGTCCGGGCGGCATCGCCGTCGCCAGCCTCGAAGAAGCGGAAGCCGGCGTCTTCGAGGATGTCGCAGGCGTGCATGAGAATCAGCGGATCGTCATCGACGACGAGCGCGTAGGGAGCGGTCGACGGGGTCACATCGTCTTCGGACAATTCCGCTCTCACATCATCATCAGCACGATCTCCGAACCGCGGAGCTCGACAATCGTTTCTGCGTGGTGGCGGAGGGTGCATCGATACCCGGGCGTGCCGGCCAACTGACGACATGCTCGCAAAACCGGCCCGGTTCGCGTTAGCGATTGAAGCCGTATGGCGGAGACGCGGGCACCGTGGCTCCGGCGCAGCCGAAAGCGCGGCCCGTAGGGCAACGTCCGAGGAATCGACCAGCAAGGAGAATGGCGCTGCAAGCCGACGCACGTTTATTTGTCGTCACTGGAGGCCCTGGATCAGGCAAGAGCACCTTGCTCGCCGCCATGTCGGCCGAAGGCTTCGCCCACATGCCCGAGGGTGGTCGCGCGATCATTCAGGACCAGGTCGCGATCGGTGGCACGGCGCTGCCCTGGGCGGATCGACATCTCTTCGCGGAGTTGATGCTGAGCTGGGATCTGCGGTCCTGGGCAGATGCTCACCAACGGGCTGGACCCATTCTGTTCGATCGAGGCATTCCCGATGTGATCGGATATCTGGAGTTGTGCAGCCTGCCAGTGCCGCTGCACGTTGAGGAGGCCGCGGCTCGCTATCGTTATGCCCGGACGGTCTTCGTCGCGCCGCCCTGGATCGACATCTTCGGCCAGGATGCCGAGCGCAAACAAAGCTTCGGCGAGGCAGAAGCGACCTACGAGGCGATGATGCGCGTCTATCGACGCCTGGACTACGATCTTGTCCAACTGCCTTGCGCGTCCGTCGCGGACCGCGTCCGGTTCGTCCGTGCTATGCTCGAGGCGACACGACGCTGAAGGCGGCGCTCACGCGCCGTCGAACCGCCAGACCGGGATGCCGAGCTTGCGGGCCTTGTCGGCGAGGTTGTCCTGGATGCCGGTGCCGGGCCAGACGAGCACCCCGATCGGCAGGACGGAGAGCATCGCGTCGTTGCGCTTGAAGGGCGCGGCCTTCGAATGCTTCGTCCAGTCGGGCTTAAACGCCACCTGCGCGACCTTGCGATGATCGGCCCAGCGGGACGCGATCAGCTCGGCGCCCTTCGGGCTACCGCCGTGCAAGAGCACCATGTCGGGATGCTTGGCGTGGACCTGGTCGAGCCTCGCCCAGATCCGCTGGTGGTCGGTGCAGTCGAGCCCGCCGGTGAAGGCGATCTTGGGACCCGCCGGCAGCATCACCTCGGTCTCGGCGCGGCGCTTGGCGGCGAGGAAGTCGCGACTGTCGAGCATCGCGGCGGTCAGATTGCGGTGGTTGACCATCGAGCCGGTGCGCGGGCGCCAGGGTGAGCGGGTCAGGCGCTCGAAGGCGTCGGCGGCCTGGTCGCGCATCAGCTCGAAGGCGTCGCGGCGTTCGAGGAGGGTCTGCCCCTCGGCGATGTGGCGTTCCAGCTCGACCGACTTCACCTCGGAGCCGTCCTGCTCGCGCTGGCCGCGCTTCTGCGCCTGCTCGTTGTCGTCCAGTTCGCGCTCGATGCGGTCGCTGGCGCGGTGGAAGAGGTTGACCGTGGACCAGAGGAGGTCGTCGAGGTCGGGTTCAAGGCGGGTGTCCTGCAGCGTTCCGGCGATGGCGTCGAAGATGTCGGCGATCATGCCGGCGACGTGGGTGCCCTCGGGAAGCGGGCGGGGATCGGGTTCGTCCTGGAAGGGACGGTAGCCGTAGAGCTGAAGCTCCTGGAGGACGTGATCGGTGGACGAGGCCTGGTGCTCGGGCTCGTGGTCGTCGTGGTGGCGGGCCATGGGGCTGTTCCTTCGCCGGTGACCGCGACCCTCGCGGCCTTCATGGCGACGACAGCCGTCGGGCGGTCCGGCCCTGCACCCGGAAGCGCAGCGCACGGGCTGGAGCGGCAGCGGAGGATGGCGAAGGCCGGCGATTTTGCCTCGCGATGCAAAGCCGAAGGCGGCGGAAAATCGTCGGCCGCAGCCATTGCCGGGCCGGGAAGTTTGACGGCCGTTCGCCCTCTCGGAAGGCCGGGGTCGCGGTTCTCTCCGGCGGCAGGGAGATCGGACCCACCGCCACCATGGCGTCCGCGCGCCCGATCGTGCCACTCCCCCTCTCGGATCACGCTGCCATCGCCATGAAGCGGCTTACGTCCTGCGGGAGAAGCTGTGCCCGGAGTGCCGCCCGCAGTCCCTCGACACCGAACGCCTGGAGATCGTCGTTGAAGTCGCCGAGCGTCGGCACCAGCACCACCGCCTCGATCCCGACCGCTTCCGCTCGTGCCGCCAGCATCGCCGTCATCGCCTCGCCGGCCGCACCGTTGTCGCGGGCGACGTAGAGCCGTCGCAGCATGTCCGGCAGAGCCAAGGCACCGAGGTGAGCCGCGGAGAGCGCCGCCACTGCCGATAGGTCGGGCAGCGCCGAACGCATGGACAGCATGGTCTCGATGCCCTCGCCAGCCGCCTGGACTTCGGTGCCGATCCCGAACCGGACGCCGTGCCCGTTGAGATCGCCCATCGCTTTCCGCTGCGTGTCGATCGGCGCCTTGCCGGAGCCGTCCGGCGCGAGCCAAGTGCGGTGTGTGCCCGTCTGCCGGCCGGTGAGATCGGTGACGCGGGCGAGGAGCGCTGGCCAAGTCTCGCTCGGGCCGTCGTCGGGTCGATAGTAGCAGCGGGGATGGAAGCGCAGCGCGTCGGTTCCGTGCAGAGCCGTGATGCCGCGTTTGCGGAGATACGTCTTTGCGACCGTGCCGGTGATCGGCATGCCCATGGCGAACAGCCGCCGTGCCGCTTCCGCCGAGCCTGACGGTGCCGGCGTCGATCTGTGCCGATGCTCCTCCGGCCCCGGCTCAGGATGTGGGAGGCTGAGGAAGCTCCGGGCCTCTTCAGCGACGTCGGCGAAGTCGATCAGGCCAAGCGCCTCCCGGATCACGTCGAGCAGGTCGCCATGTTCCGACGACGCCGCATCGGTCCATTTGCCGGCAGGACCCTTGGGGCTGTCTTTCAGCCGCACGAACATCGAGCGGCCAGGTGTGTTGCGCACATCGCCGACCTGCCAGTAGTTGCCCTGCCGTCGGCCGGCGCCGAGATAATGGCGGCACACCGCCTCGGCCTGTCGGCCGAGACGTTGCGCCAGATCGGATGCGTCGAGCCGGGCCATCACGCTGCTTCCCGCTCGGCGATGCGGGCAATCGGGTATGTTTCGAGCAGCCGGCTGAGGACAGCCGGACCCTCGTCGGCCACGGGCACGAAGAAGCGCAGCTTCCACGAAATGATCTCGGTGAAGAGGCCATAGGCGCGCAGCCGCTCGCGCATGGCTTCGGTGAAGCCAGTCAGCTCGATGCGGTTGCCGGCCATGACGCGGACGCGGCGAAGTTGCAGCCCCTCGGCGAGGTCGAGGATGGTCCGGCCTTCGATCAGCGCGGCATAGGCTTGCCCTGCGTCGAGCGCCGTCGCGCCGGTGGCGAGGGCGGTGGCAGCCCACGCGGCCGACACGCGGCGGCCGATGATGCGCTCGCCGTCATCGGCCTGAAGCCGATAGACGCGTGTCGACTCGTTCGGCAGCCGCTTCCAGATCGGCAGCAGCAGACCGGCGACCATGTGGAAGGTCGTGTCCGCGAACGCCGGCACGTCGGCGAGTTCCGCCTCCCACGCGGCCACGAAGGCGGCGCGGTCGGCCTCGGCCCAGTGGCTGTCGGCGAGGGTATGGAGCGGCAGACTATGCGCCTCCATCGGGCGGATCAGACGGACCCGCCGCTCGATCTCACCATCGTCGAGCATCAGCGAGGGCGCCGGCACCTGCACGGCGGCGCGGCCGGAGCGCTCGTTGAGCAGCAGCCGCGCGCCACGCTCGTGGCCCCACGCGAGCGCATCGTCGACCGTCACCGGCCGATTGCGCCGCCGCTCCGTGATCGTCAGCAGCCGCGTCTCGGCGGCGGTGCGCGGATGGGTGTAGATCGTCTGCCGGTCGGTGACGGTGAAGCTCTCCGCCGTCAGCGTCTCCAGCCCGACATCGTAGATGCCCGCCGCGATGGCGCCCTCGACCTTGGCGGCGAGAAGCTGCTCGAAGGCGGTGAACAAGACGCCCTGCAACGCGATGGTGAGCGCGAGCAGCCGGTTGAGGAAGGTCGTGATCGGCGGCAGCTCGTCCTTGATGCCGCCGGTCGCATCGAGCAGCTTCAAGCCGGTCGCGGCCTCGAACGTCTCCAGCGAGCAGCCCTCGATCTTGCCGCGCACGAGCAAGAGGTAGAGCTGGCGCAGCGCATCTCGCGCATACGGCGACTCCAGATTGTCCTCGGGCCGGAACAGGCCCTGGCCGCCGGTCTGGCGCTGGCCGCGGGTGATTGCGCCGAGCGTGTCGAGCCGCCGCGCGATGGTGGATAGGAAGCGCTTCTCGGCCTTCACGTCGGTCGCGATCGGGCGGAAGAGCGGCGGCTGCGCCTGGTTGGTGCGATGGGTGCGTCCCAGACCCTGGATCGCGGCGTCGGCCTTCCAGCCGGCCTCCAGCAAATAGTGGACGCGCAGCCGCCGGTTCCGGGCTGACAGTTCGGCATGGTAGCTCCGCCCGGTGCCGCCGGCGTCGGAGAAGACCAGCACGCGCTTCGTGTTGTCCATAAAGGCGGCGGTCTCGGCGAGGTTGGCCGAGGCGGGACGCGTCTCGACCGCGAGCCGGTCGCCACCGCCGGAGGTCGCCTTGCGGACGATGCGTCGGGAGCGGCCAGTCACCTCCGCCACCATGTCCGTCCCGAAGTGCTGGACGAGCTGGTCGAGTGCGCCGGGCACGGGATCGAGGGAGGCCAGATGCTCGATCAGTTCGTCACGGCGGCGGACGGCTTCGCGGCTCTCCACCGGCTGGCCGTCGCGGAAGACGGGCCGCGAGGATAGGTTGCCCTCGCCGTCGGTGAACGGCTCGTAGAGCTGCACCGGGAAACTATGGGCGAGATAGTCGAGGACGTATTCGCGGGGCGTGATGTCGACGCGCACGTCGTTCCATTCTTCGGTCGGCAGCTCGGCGAGCCGCCGTTCCATCAGCGCCTCGCCGGTGGAGACGATCTGCACGACGGCGGCGTGGCCGGCGGCGAGGTCCGCCTCGATCGCGGCGACCAGCGTCGGCGTCTTCATCGAGGTGAGGAGATGACCGAAGAAGCGCTGCTTGGCGCTCTCGAACGCCGAGCGCGCGGCGGACTTGGCCTGCCGGTTCAGCGTGCCGTCTCCGCCGGTGATGTTGGCGGCTCGCATCGCGGCGTCGAGGTTGTTGTGGATGACCGCGAAGCCTTTAGCATAGGCATCGTAGATGCGGACCTGAGCGGGCGTCAGCGCGTGGTCGAGCATGTCGTATTCGACCCCGTCGAACGACAGCGAGCGCGCCGTGTAGAGGCCGAGCGCGCGCAGGTCGCGGGCGAGCACCTCCATCGCCGCGACCCCGCCGTCCTCGATCGCGGCGACGAACTCGGCCCGGCTGGCGAACGGGAAGTCCTTGCCCCCCCAAAGGCCGAGGCGTTGTGCGTAGACGAGGTTGTGGACGCTGGTGGCGCCGGTCGCCGAGACGTAGACGACACGCGCGTTCGGCAGCGCGTGCTGGAGGCGGAGGCCCGCGCGGCCCTGCTGCGAGGGCGCGGCGTCGCCGCGCTCGCCTTTCGAGCCTGCGGCGTTCTGCATGGCATGGCTCTCGTCGAAGACGATCACTCCGTCGAAGTCGGATCCGAGCCATTCCACGATCTGGCGGACGCGCGAAAGCTTCTCGGCCTTCGCATCGGAGCGCAGCGTGGCATAGGTGGTGAACAGGACGCCTTCGCCGAGCGGGATCGCCCGCCCTTGCGGAAAGCGTGACAGCGGCGTGACGAGCAGGCGCTCCATGCCGAGCGCCGACCAGTCGCGTTGCGCGTCCTCGATCAGCTTGTCGGACTTCGAGATCCAGACCGCCTTGCGCCGCCCCTGCAGCCAGTTGTCGAGGAGGATCGCGGCGGACTCGCGGCCCTTGCCGACGCCGGTGCCGTCACCGATCATGAAGCCCTGCCGGAAGCGGACGGCGGTCTCGGCGTCGTCGCGCGCGGCGGAGACGAGGTCGAGCGTGTCGTCCACCGTCCAAGATCCGGCAAGGTGGGCGCTGTGCGCCTCACCGGCATAGATCACCGTCTCGAGCTGCGCGGCGGACAGGCGCTCGCGGATGTCGGCGGGCAGCGTCGGGCGGTAGCCGGGCTTGGGCGGTGCGACGCTCGCCATCGCGGCCGACTGGACGAGCGTCGTCGGGTGCGGCCGAGCGTCGGGGATGCGGATCGCCTGCAAGCCGTAGGTCTCGTAGATCGCTTCGGTCAGATGCGCGCCCTCGGACGGCGCCCAGTCCACGGTCTCGTAGGCGAGCGGGACCCCTGCGGGATCGGGACCGATGGTCGGCGCCGGACGGTATGCCGACGTGCGCGCGAGATAGCCGCGCACGGTCTTCGGCGTAGCGATCGCAATGGGAACGGTAGCGGCTGGTAGCGTCACCGGCAGGCGCGGTGGCAGATCGCGCTCGATCCAGCCGAGCAGCGTCTCCACGTCCGGCGCCATGCCGATCGACGTCGGCAGCACGGCCAGATCGGCGGCAGGCCGCTTGTCGATGACGGTCAGCCGCGTCGGGAAGCTGGTGCCGTGCCTGGCGTAGATCGAGCCGGCGACGGTCGCGGTGAACACCACCGTGCCCGTTTCCTGCAACCGGACGAAGGCATCGCGCCAGTCGGGCAGGTCCGGGCCGACATTGGCGCCGGTGATCGTCACCAGCCGGCCACCGGGCGCGAGACGCGCCAGCGCCGAGGCGACATGGCGGAGGCCCGCGTCGGCAACGCGGCCGGCGACATGCGCCATCGCCGAGAAGGGCGGGTTCATCAGCACCACGGACGGCACGGCGCCGGGATTGAGATGATCGTCGATCTGCGCCGCGTCGAAGTGGGTGACGGCGAGCGCCGGAAACAGCGCGGCCAGCAGGTCGGCGCGGGTATCGGCCAGCTCGTTGAGGATCAGCGAGCCGCCGGCAGTCTGTGCCAGGATGGCGAGCAGGCCGGTGCCGGCGGAGGGCTCCAGCACGCGGTCGGCCGGCATGATCGCCGCCGCCGTCAGCGCGGCGAGCCCGAGCGGCAGCGGCGTCGAGAACTGCTGGAGAGCCTGGCTCTCCTCCGAGCGCCGCGTGTGCGTCGGCAGGAGGGCGGCGATCTTCGCCAGCACGGAAAAACGTGCAGCCGGAGACGCGGCTTTGCGGAACAGCGCCTTGCCGTACTCCCGCAGGAACAGCACGGTCGCGACCTCGCCCGCCTCGTAGGCGAGCTTCCAGTCCCAGGCGCCGGCGGCGTCCGACGTGCCGAAGGCGGTCTTCATCGCCGCCCGCAGCATCGCGGTGTCGACGGGGGTGCCGCGCTCGAGATGTGGCAGCAGCAGGGTGGCGGCGGCGAGGATGGGGGCGGCCGGATCGCGGCCAAGCGGCATCGGCGCGGCCGGCAGGCCGGACACGGGAAGCATGACGTTCATGGGAAAGACCTCGGGAGAGCGGGATGGACGGCATCCGGCGACGCTCTCTCTCGGTCCGCCGGGGCTCACTCCCGGCTGGCCCCGCTCTGCCTCTCGATGCCGGGCATGAAAAAAGCGCCCGATCGCAAGGACCGGGCGCTTCGTAGTGGGTCAGGGGCTGCTTTCTCTCTCGATGGCGGCGAAGATCGCCAACGCCTCAAGCTGCGTTCGCCGCACCGGCCGGCGGCTCGACCTCGGCCTCGATCCGCTGCGCCCGGCCCATCCAGGGCTCGGGCCGGATCGCCTTCACCCAGTCGGCGAAGGACGGGATGTGCCCGAGATCCTCGCGCACATGCTGCTCGCCGATCCAGCGGGTCGGGATGACGCGGCCGGAGGACAGCGTCAGCGTCGGCCCGAAGATCGTTTCCGCCATGAAGATGCCCTCGGCATGATGGCGGAGCGCCCGGTGCCGGAAGTCGGCGGTGATCTGCTTGCTCTCGTCGAACCAGCTATGGACGGGCAGATAGTCCTCGACCGTGCCGCCCCATTTGCGGACCGACGATAAGGCGTGATGATAGGGATGCGCCATCGCCTGTCTCCTTCAGAACTCATGGGTGTAGTTGTTGGTGGCGGTGTAGCGCTCGTCGTAGTCGAGGCTGATCGTGGCCGCGCCGACGTCGAACACGAACTCGCCGTAAGCGCCGTCGTTGTTCTCCCAGCCGCTATGGGTATCCCGGAGATAGTCGTAGGCGAGATGCTCGATGGCCTCGCCGAGCGGCAGGTCGCGGCTGACGGGTTCGCTCGCACCCCATTCGGCCGACAGGAAGGGCACCGTCGGGTCAGGAAGCGCGATCGGCTCGTCGCCGGCACGCGCGTCGACGCCCTCGATCTGGCCGCTGTCGCCGTAGCCGTCGAAGGTCACGATGACCTGCGTGACGCCGGCTGTCGCCAGCGCGGCGAACAGCGCCGCCTTGTTGGTCGCGCGCTGGGCGATGTTCAGCGCCTCGTAGGCGGCGAGCGTTCGGACATAGGCCTCCGGCGACGGATCGCGCACCGGCGCAGGCGAACGTGCAGGATCGGACATGACGGGTTCTCCGGGAGAGCGACAGACGGGAACGGCCGGACGGCGCTCTCTCTCGACCGCCCAGGCTCGCCCCGTTCCGGCCCCGCTCTCGCTCTCCACCCCGCCAGCACATCGATGCGGCCTCAGCCAAAGCGACGCCCCTCGGCGGTGAAGCTGTAGTCGTTGGCGAGGATCGCGGCATCGACCTCGGCGTCGGACGTCAGATGCTCGTACTCGGCTTCCAGCCGCCGGTAGAGCCAGCGTGCCAGGTCGCGCAGCGCCTCGGCGACGGCTTCCTCGGCTCCGGCCGTCATGTCCTGCCCGGTTAGGCTGTCGCGCTCCACCGCGATCGCCATGCTGTGCTCGTGATAATACCGGCCATGGTGCCGGACGTCGGCACGCAGCTGGTAGAAGTTGCGGCGCTGAACCGCCCCGAGCGCGTCGGCGATGGCATGGAGATCGGCGTCGCGCGGCGCATGGGCGCGGATGGCAGCCGTTCCACCCGGCGCATAGGCATAGAGGCCTTCGAAGCAGGCCCCGTCGCCCTGGGTCCAGAAGCCGGAGAAGAAGATGCAGGGCTTCGCCCGCGTGCCGCCGCCGAACAGGCGGACGGGCACGGTGCGAAGATCGACGCCGAGGATCGCGCAGACGCGCGCGAAGTCGTCGCAGACGGGCTCGTACCAGTCATCGTCGAAGCCGATCCGGCGGAACCAGACGCGGGCGCGTTCGCGCGCCGCCCCGTCCAACTCGTCGAGGCGGTAGACCACGGTCTCGATCACCTCAGGCATGGGGGTCGCCCCCGTCCAGCACGATGGCCAGCCAGCCGTCCGTGTCGGTCCAGCCGACCGTCTCGCCGGTGGCGAGATCGAGGACGTGCGCGCCGCCGCCGAAGCCGTCGAGCCGCGGCTTCGAGCAGGTGTTGGCATATTGAAAGCCCCAGCGACCGGTGAGGGCAAAGGCGGCGGCGCAGCGGCGGACGAAGACGATCAGCCGCTCGGGATCGCCGGTTCCGTCGTCGCGCATCCATAGTGTCGTGCCGCCATGCTCGGGCTGGATCGACAGGAGGAAGCCTTCGGACGGCGGTTCCTCGGACGCGCCCTCCTCGGACAGGGCGTTGTAGAGGTCGAGGGCGCGGGCGGCGTTGTCGGGCGTGCCGACATCGAGGACGCAGGAGAAGTGGGTGAAATAGTCGGCCATGACGGGCTCCGGACGTGAAGCGGCCCGGCGGGCGAGGCCGGGCCGAACGGGGGACGGACGGGGAGCGGCGATGCACCGCTCCCCGCGGGCGGGATCACTCGGCGGCAAGCAGCATGTGCTCGTCGTCCCCGGCCGGATCGTCCTCGCCATCCTCTGCGAGGAAGGCCGGCAGGTCGGCATCGCCACCCGTGCCGATCTCGTCGGCGGGCGCGGTGTCTCCATCGGCCGATCGCAGGGGCTCGGGCAGCCAGCCGCTGTCGGCGAGCAGGCGTTCGGCCTCCTTCGCCATCTCACCCTTCTTCAGATGGTCGATGAGCTGCGCCGCCCGGTCACCCGCGCCCTCGCGCACCGCTTCGAGGATGCGCGCCTTGGTGACCCTGCCGAGATAGTTGGTCTGGGTCGGCCGCCAGCCCGCCGCCACCATGTCGAGCCCGGTCGCGTGCGCCAGCCGGTCGGCCTGCGCGAGGCGGACGTCGAGACCATGCTGGGAGACGCCATGCGCGCCATAGGGGTTCGGCTTCTCGTAGAGCGCGTTGACCCCGAAGGCGACGCAATGCGCGAGCAGCGCCATGCGACTGGCATCGTCGAGCGCGGCGAGCCAGTCCCACAACGCATCGTCGTCCTCGGGCAGATCCGTGCCCCAAGCCGTCTGCCGCTCGTTCATCGACCGCGCGGAAAGGCTGTCCTTGAGGTCGTCGGCCTGCGCCGGGAAATAGACCTGTCGCACCGAGGCTTCGAGGCAGCCGGACGTGGAGCGATGGCGGAAGGTGTCCAGCACCAGCTTGTGCAGGAGCGCCGTCATGGCGACGTGCGGGTTGCCCGCGACGGCATCGCGCAGCGCCAGCGTGCGATGCGCGGTCAGTTCCGCCAGCAGCCGGTCGGGCAGCGGCCGGATGCCGTCTTCCTCCTCCCGCTCGGGCGCCGCCGCCGGCTCGCCGCCGATGGTGATGATCGCGCGCTGCACCTTCGGCATGGCGGCGGTGACGCTGCCGACCGATACGGCGTCCACGATGCCGTCATCCGCGCTGGCCGCCTCGCCCGCGACCGCGATCGGCGCTTCGTCCTCGGGACGGACGTAGCCGCGATCGACGAGCAGCGTGCCGTCGTTGCCGATCGACACGAACACACCGGCTCGGGCGATCTCGGCCGGATCGTAGTGGACCGGGCGCTCGTCGAAGGCGGCCAGCGCCGTCTCGATCTCGCCGAGCCGCTCGTCCACCGCGTCCGGCAGCTCGTCCGCGTCCTCATATTCGGCGACGAGACGGTCGTTCTCCTCCGTCAGCGCCGCGATCGTCGCCTCCTCCTCGGCGGTGAGGTCGAGCGGCGTGCCGGCGAGCGCGCGCAGGTCGGCGGCGACGCCGTAGGGCAGGCTCACCGCCGCCTCGACCCACTTCCAGCCTTCGCCCGCAATCTCGTCGGCGATCGCCTTCAGCTTCTCGGCCACGAGCCGGTCGAGCAGGCCGACATCCTGCAACCAGCCGCCGTCGTCGGACTCGAACAGGTCGCGCAGCACCCCGCCGCCCGCCGCCTCATACGCCTCGACGCCGACGAAGCGTGCCCGCTTTTCGGCGGCACGCACCGCCTTCTCGGTCAGCATGCGCCGGATCTGCCACGGCTCCTTCTGCCACGAGCCGCGGATCGCCTCCCAGACCTCGCCCTGCCGCGCGTGGTCTTCCGACACGGTGAAGGCCATGAGCTGCTCCAGCGTCATGCCGTCCTCGGCATAGACGTCGAGGAGCGCGGGCGAGACCGACGCCAGCCGCAGCCGCTGCTTCACCACGTTGACGCCGACGAAGAAGGCGGCGGCAATCGCCTCCTCGGTCATGCCCTTCTCCCGCATCGCCTGGAAGGCACGGTACTGGTCGAGCGGGTGGAGCGGCGCACGCTCGTCGTTCTCGGCAAGCGAGATCTCCTCGACGAGGATGCCGCTCGAAGCATCCGACACGACGCACGGCACCGGCGCGGTCTTGGGCAATCGCTTCTGCTTCACCAGCAGTTCCAGCGCGCGGTAGCGGCGCCCACCCGCCGGCACCTCGAACATGCCGGTCTCCTCCCCCTCGGCGTCCAGCACGGCCCGGACGTGCAGCGACTGGATCAGGCCGCGCCGGGCGATCGAGGCGGCCAGCTCCTCGACCGAGACACCGGCCTTAATCTGCCGCACGTTGGCCTGGCTCAGCACCAGCTTGTTGAAGGGGATGTCGCGCGACGACGAAAGGGTGATCTTCTGAACGGCTGTTGCCATGGTCGGTACTCCGCGACGGGCGGCCGAGAACCACTCTCGACCCGAAACCCGTCACGAAGCGAAGCGCCGCCCTCTCACTCTGGAGGAGCGACGCTTCGATACGGAGATCAGGAACGGCACGGACCCGCAGAGCCGGAGACGCGCCGACCCGCCTCTCCGGCTTTCCGGGGATCAAGCCGCCCGGTCGAGCAGCTTCTTGGCGCGCCCTTCGAGGTCGAGCCGGGCATCCTGATGCGGCTTGTCGCGCGCCACCGCCGTGATCCCTTGGACGAAATCGAAGATGCTGGCGGGCGGATGCCCTTCCTCGGCCAGCACAGTCTCGATGATCCGGCCCGTATCGGCCTTCGAGAAGCCGCGCCGCCGCAGGAAGTCGGTGCGATCCTCGTCGGTCCGCGCCACGATCCGCTCGCGCGCCGCCCGGATGCCGGCGACGAAGGCGGACGGCGAAGAGTCGGCGAAGGCGGTAAGCGCAGGCGCCGCCTCGGCCGCGAACCGGTTGGCGGCATATTTGGAGTGCCGGATGCTGATCTCCTCGAACCGCTCGACGCCCCAGAGATTGCGGTTCTGGCAAACGGCACGAAGATAGAAGCTGGCGATGCCGAGCGTCTTGGCACCGACCTCCGAGTTCCAGGCGTAGAAGCCGCGGAAGAACAGGTCGGGCGAGCCGTCGGACAGGCGGCCGGCCTCGATGGGGTTGAGATCGTCGACGAGGAACAGGAAGACATCACGGTCCGAGGCGTAGAGCGTGGTTGTGTCCTGGGTGACGTCAACGCGTGGGTTGTAGATGCCGGTCGACCAGTCGAGGACGCCTGGCACCTTCCAGCGGGTGTCGCCGGTGCCGTTGCCGGCGATGCGCTGCACCGCCTCGACCAGCTCGTGGTCGTAGATGCGGCCGTAGTCCGGGCCGGTGACGGCTCGTAGCTCGATGCGCCCGTTGTTGGCCTCGTAGGTCTTCACCTGCTCGGCGCGGTGGGTCAGCAGGCCGTGCTGGAGGTTGATCGCGGCGAGCGGGGCGGGAAGCTGGCGCAGATAGGCGGCTGGCGCGCCGACGAGGCTCGCGAGCTGGCCGAAGCTCCAGTGGGTCGGCAGGACCGGCGCCTCGGCTCCGGGCACCAGCAGCGCCAGCCGTTCCGGATCCTCGCGCCGCGCCTCGACGTGGATCAGCGCGCTCTCGACCACGCGCGTCCGGCTGCGGTCCGAGCGCGCCTGCACGGCCTCGCGCAGCGCGCCGAGCGACAGGAAGCGCTCGTCCGCCGGCCGCGAGAACCATTCCGACGAGACGCGGCCGATCCGCTCGCCGCGGCTGACATCCACCTTGTAGCCGCCGCTGCGATCGCGGGGCATATCCAGGATCTGCATGTTCATGGAACCGAACTCCATGACGGGCGCCGAGAGCCTCTCTCCCGGCTTTCACCCATCACGGAAAACCGATCCTCACTCTCCCTCTCGGGGCGTTGCGGGGTGCACCCGCAGAAGGGGTCGGCCGCGACCGCAGGCGCGGACGCAGGGGAAGGCGTTCCCCGACGTTGAACTGTTCTACCTGATCGCTGCTACGGCAAGGTTAGGCCACAGGCGCTCAGAAGCTGCTTCGCGCCTTGCGACGGTCGGGACCGCGCTCGTTGGCGGTCACCCCCAGGGCTCGAAGATCGATGGGCCATGGTGAGACCTGCCGCCCCGCCCGGCCGCCCGATGGTTCTGACCTTTGCGATGCATCAGTGGTGCAAAGGGGGGACACACGATACAAGGAGCGATGGGGCTGCGCTGGTGAAGACCATTGGATCAAGAAACGTTCGTACCGCTTTCCATCGCCGATTACGCCGCGCAGGCCGCTCTCACTGATCAGCGCAGTGATGGTGGCTCCCTGGCCTTTCCGCTGCTCGGCCTTTTCGGCGAGACGGGTAGCCTTCTCAGTGAGGTCAAGAAAAAGCAACGTGATCGCGCCTCCTACCGCGGCTACGCGGGCGCGGTCGTCGAGGAGCTTGGCGACGTTCTGTGGTATCTGGCGGCAGTGACGTCCCGTGCCGGCGCGCCCTTGCCGGAGGTCTTCGCCGAGGCTGCGCCCAGGATCGACGCGAGCGTCGCCATCACGCTGGCTGCGTTGCAACCTGCGGTGATGACTCGAGCGGGTGAGCCGACCGCCGAATTCGAGCGCACGTTGCTGAGGCTTGCGGGCGAAGTCGGTCTCCTCTTGACTGACCTTCAGGAGCAAGGCTCGGCGGCACGCGACAGTCTACCTCGCAGCCGGCTAGTAACAATTGCGGCAACTCTGATTCAAGCGGCCAACGAGGCTGGTGTCACACTCGAGGCGGCTGCGGTCAAAAATCTCGCAAAGATCGCGGACCGTTGGCCACGCGTGCGGCACTATCCCGAGCCTCTCGATATCGGCGCAGAGCCGGAAGAGCGCCTTCCGCGCAAGCTCGTCGTCGAGATTTTCGAGCGCCAAGTCCGCGGACGAACATTCGTGTTCCAGCGATGCAACGGCATCAATATCGGCGACCGCCTGACCGACAATGCAATGACCGCCGATGACTATCGCTTCCACGACGCTTTCCATTACGCCTACGTCGCGGTGTTGGGGTGGTCTCCGGTCATCCGCGCGCTTTTCCGTCTCAAAAGGAAATCAGCGCCGAAGGTCGACGAGGCGCAAGATGGCGCACGCGCCACGCTGATTGAAGAGGGCATTACCACCTGGATCTTCGGGCAGGCGATTGAACTCGACCTTTTCGCCGGTATGAAGCCGGGCGATCTGCCGTTCGACCTGTTGAAACACGTCCGCCAGTTCGTGACGGGCTACGAGGCCGAGCGGTGTCCGTTATGGCTTTGGGAAGAAGCCATCCTGCAAGGCTATGCGGCGTTCCGCTTTCTGCGGGAGCACCGGCGCGGACGTCTCATCCTCGACCTGGACAAGCATCAAATGACGATCGAGCCTTTTTCGTGAAGACGCCCCATACCTTTGCCGACGCTCTTGCCGACACGACGCTCACGTCCGTGTTCAACCCCTATAGTGATCACTGCGCGCTGCATGATCGTGATGACGGTGCGCGAGTCCGCAAGCGCAACCTCGTTCACTGCCTCGAAGCCGCGATCGATGCACAGGTTGACACCATCTGGATCGCGCGAGATCTCGGCTATCGGGGCGGACGGCGTACCGGCGTACCGCTGACCGACGAGGTTCACCTCACCTCCGCCAGCACCCTTCTCGGCGGGATTCCGCTTGACCGCGCCACACACGGTCCGATCGTTGCCGAGCGCACTGCCGCCGTTGTCTGGCGCGTTCTTTCGCAAGTCGCGGCACCCGTCGTCCTCTGGAACATTTTTCCGTTGCACCCGCACGAGCCGGACGACCCGCTGTCCAACCGGTGCCATACCCGCGCCGAGCGCAACGCGACTTGGCCGTTCCTCACCGCACTCATCGCAATGATCGCACCTCGTCGGATCGTGGCGATCGGGCGCGATGCAGGTAATGCGCTCGACGGTCTGAACATTCCGGTCATGACGGTCCGACATCCGAGCTATGGGGGACAATCAGAGTTCATTGCCGGCGTGCACGCTATCTACGGCCTGGAGGAAGAGGATGCTGCTCCGCAACTATCCTTGCTGACAGCTCATGCCGCAATGGGTGCCACTGCCTGATCGAATTGGTCGAGGAGAGCCTTGATCTCGCTTCGCTTGGCCTTCGGCTGATCGATCTCTGCATGGGTCGACACGATCGTCAACGAACCGACGGCAAGGCCGGCTTCCCTTGCGACGAAACTCATCAGGCGACCTAGCCCAATCAAATTACCCAGCAGCTTCTCCACATAATAATGGTTTCGGTACTGTGCCGTGAGAAGCAGTTGGCGTTGGGCACCCGGGACAACTTTGAAACTTAGGAGGCTGAGACACTGACCTCCATAAGGAGAATTGTCGACATCGCGCACAGGGTCGAATATCGTCAGTTCATATTTGTTCAGCGCGGTAACATTGTCATCCTTCATCCGCTTGACGATGTTCCACAATTGGTTCGGCGGATCGCCAGCCGCGACCGGATGGTCGATCATCCGTTCGAAATAGTAGCCTGACCAACGTTCGCCCCGACGAACCTTCGGCAAGACACGCTTGGAAAATACGTCGAAAAACTCCGGCGCGCCGTGACGCAGATAGAGCGAGGCCGGGAAAATGGTGTTCGCCACCGTTTCGATCGGCTTCGCGTAATTGGAAAGGAAGGCATCAACGGCGGCCACTCCGGGATGTGCGACGGACGATCCCATGGTGGGGTCGGCGACGTCGACGATCACGTTGTAGGCGGCGTGTCCGGGCCGAGCGTCGACAGCTCGCACGGCTTCGCGCCACGCGCTTGCGCAATCAGGCTGCGAGGGAACGGGCAGATACATCGACATCCTCCGTAAGCAACGCTGCAGCGAACAGGCGCGGCACGACAAAACCTTCGGTCAACCAGCCGTGTCCGGCGATCCCCCAGTTTGGTCCCCAACTGTTGCGGACCAGGATCGCACGCTCGCCTTCGATTGTACCGTGACCGACTGCGACCACGGCGTGCCGCCGAGCCGGCTCCGGCGCTTCACCCAACGCCGGCTGAATGACGCCTTCCGGCGTCGGCGTGTAGAAGGAGCGCGACAGCATCATCAGCAGGATGACGGGGCGCTTCACATCGATCTCTCCGATGATCGCATCGACTGTCAAACCGTATGGCGCACCGGCTCGCCCGAACCTCGGACCGACTTTCGCGGGAGGCGACCAGAGCATCGGATCGATCGGGGTAGCCGGCAGGTATGGCCAACCCGTCTCCTCCGGCTGCCCTTCCTCTCGCAGCGTCGCGAGCATCGCCGAGAGTGTAGCGCCGCTGTCTGGTTTCCGCCCAGCACGTCGCTGCGCGTAGTAGAAGACGAACTCGCACGACAGCGGTGTCCACCCTGGCCGCACTGCGGCATGAGCATCGCTGGCTGCAAAGGCGAGACAAGTTGGGCGGGGACCCTGATTGCGGGCTGCTCCCAGCTCTGGCCGCAAGTCCGTAAGAATTGTGACGGCGGTCATGCGGCTTCGAGCAGCCTCCGCCGCTCGGCACGAGAGAGACCTTCCTCCTCCGGTCCGGTCAAGTCGAAGTCGAGCTGCAACCGGGACAGTGGAGGATCGGGCTCCCACGGCCGTCGCTCATCGAGCTGCAACGACCCACGACCGCCCTCATCAGGCGCTGCGGTTACGCGGCGGATGACCGGACCGCCGATGCCATCCCCATCGACGGCTTCAGTCGCGTCGCGAACGATCGCGAAGCCACTCGCCGCCAGTTGTTCGATATTCCAAAGGTAGCCGCCGCCGCTATGCTCCTTGAGCCGCAGAACGAACAAGTCGTTGCGACTGCCGTCGATCCGGGTGCCGGCATCACGCTCCGTCAAAAGCCAGACATCACCTCGATAATCTTGCGGGCGATAGTCCGCCAGCAGCGAAACCTTCATTTCGCGCGGCTGCGTCTGTTGCAGCTCGCGGGCCAGCGTCGCCGAGATCATCCGGTGGCGGACGAGCGTCCAGCAAGTCGCCTCGTAGCTTGCTCCGAGACGCAGAGCGAGTTGGTACACGCGGTTCGGTCGTCGGAAATCGTCAACGGTCCAGCCCTGTCGGGCTGCATGCCACTGGATCAGCCAGCGCGGCATCATAAACCCCACTGCAAAGGCGTCCGCTTCGACTTCTTGGAAGTCCTCGGCGGGCAGCCCTGCCATCGGCATACGCCGCAGGATGCTTTCATCATCAAGGCTCGGCTGGTGCTTCATGGCAAAGTGGCCAAGCTCATGCGCGGCGGTGAAGCGCTGGATCGCCATCGGCCGCTGCGTCGTAACGAGAACGCCCGGTGCGGGATCGCTGAGATAGGCTCCCAGCAGCCCCTGGAGAGGACGCAAGAGGAGCGGCAAGTCAAGCATTTCGATGGCGCCGAACACATCGACCGCGCCGCCATGCGCCTCGATGATGGCGCGCACGTCGAGGCTCTGATGAAGACGTGCGGCGGCCATGGTTCCAGCCCGCACCGCCCCTGCGTAGTCGGTCGCCGCCATGTGCGTCAGCCTCGCGGCGCTTGCGCGCGCGTTCGCAGATAATCGGCGAAACGACCGAGTTCGTCCCGATCCTGGAGCGACAACGCAGCGGCACGGCGAGCAAGGTGCGCGACATCGACCGGCAACGCCGCCGCATCGTCCTCCCCGGTGAAGAACGACGCTGGCTGGCGATAGAGCCTTGCTAGCCGTGTCAGTTCAAGCGCCTCGACCCGCCGTTGACCATTCTCGATATCGGTCAGCGCGGTACGTGGGATTTTAAGATAGCTCGCAACCTCCTCTTGCTTCAGGCCGAGATACTTTCGGGCTTCGCGCAGCCGCTCGCCGAGCCGGCGACGCTCCACATCGTCATTGTCCTGCTGGATCGCGACCTGGGTCATCATTTGCCTCCTTTGCGCTTCTTCCAGTAGGCCTCGATCCTCGGCACCAGTTGCGCCAACGCCTGATCGACCGAGCTATAGCCTCCCGTGCGCACTACGCTCTCGGGAAGTTCGATGCCGAGTAGCGGCTCGACGGTGCACAGGATCGAGACCACCACGAGGGAATCGATTTGAAAGGGTGCGCTGCCGATCGCCGCGGGGGCTGCCGGTAGAGCAACGCCTTTCATCATGGCCTCGGCCTTTACGACCTCAATCAGTTCGCTCCGCAAGTCCGTCTCGACTGCGGCAGAAGGAAACGGCGAAACCGCCGAAACTGAAACGGGCGGCGCAAGCGTGGCAGTACCCATGACGTCCCTTTCGAGAACTTGGGAGGAATGATAATGTCGGATTTGCCGACATACAAGGGGTGGCTTGATGGTGAGTGCCAGATTGTCGGCAATGAGGCACAGATCGTGGCGCCGGAAGCAGAAGGATCAGGAGCCGGTGTTCAGCGTCGCGGCGCTCGGTTAGACAAGGACATGCCTGATCGCGCTACCTTTCTCCACATCACCGATGCCCATGTGTCCGCGTCCGGTGTTCCGCTGGAGCGGGATGACCGCAAGGTCGATGTACCTGGCATCCCGACCGGTACGCGCGAAGAAGCGTTCGATCTCCTGCTCCGGCGGTTGGCCGAGCGGCTGACGCGAGAGGGTCATGTGCTCGACGGCGTGATCTTCTCGGGTGATGCGCAGAGCAAGGGAGCGGCTGGCGGACACGAACTGGTCTTTAAGATGATCGCTGATCACCTTGGGATCACGGCCGATCGCATCGTCTCAGTCCCGGGCAACCATGACGTGCCACGCGACGCCGACCCCGGTTCAGCCAAGCGTTACGAGAACTTCGCACGGGTCTGGCGGGATCCGGGCTGCGTCGTGCCGTGGCTTGACGGCTTGGACAACTGGCCGGCGATCGTAGCTCCAGAGCGCCATCGGCTTGTAGCTGCCAACCGTACCTGGGCGGTGTTTCCGATCAACACCAGCAACTGGTCGCACGTTACGTCGGTTCTGCCCGAACCGCTGCGGAGCCATTGGGACGCGATCCCAGATATGCTCGCATCCGGCGATGCGTCCATCGCATCAAAGTTGAGATCGCAGCTCCAGGCCCTGGCCCGCTACGACATGGCTCGCGTCTCGGAGCACCAGTTAGAGGCCCTACGGGCGATCGTCGCATCGACGCCCCAGCCGGATCGCGGTCGTCAGTTACGCATCGCCGTGATGCATCACCATCTGCGTTCGCCGAGCCTTCGCGAGGAACTGAAGCCATTCGCGGATATGTCGAACCTCGAACAGGTCCGCGCTTTCCTGCGCGGAAGCGGAATTGACGTCGTGGTCCATGGCCACAAACATGAGCACGCCGCCTACTTCGATCACATCTATGCCGGAAATGGCGACGACATGCACCGCGTCCTTGTCCTCTCCGGCGCGACCTTCGAGGTCGGGCGGGAGACTGATGCGGTCCGGCTCATCACGCTCGACGGCCTGCCGCACACGCCCGAGGTGAAGATCGAGGCGATCCCGTTGCCGCGATCGGGCGCCGAGGATCTTCGGCAGATGCCCACCGTCCGCCGCCTCTGGACGACGAGCGGTAGACCTGCCGAAACGGTCCTGGTTTCTCCTGGTGCGCCTGTGACCGTGGAAGGATCGGATCTGGACGAGGTCTATGCCCGCGCGCTTGCGGTCGCCCAGACCAACGCGAAGCGTGGCACTCTGATCGTCCACCTCGATCTGCCCGAAGACGATGGCAAGACGTTGCCGCTACCCAGCGCCTACGCCGTCCCAGATGACCTGCAAGGCGACGAGCGCCAGACCTGGCTACGCGAGTTGGTCGAATGGTGGCAGCTCGATCGATCGCAACTGGAGCCGCGCATCCCTTATCTACACGGCGCCCGGCTGCGCCGTTATGGCGGCAAGATCGACCAGATCGAGCGCATCATCGCTCTCCTCAAGGCGAAGCCGAGCACGCGCGCAGTAGCCGTGCTGGTCGATCCCTTCCGCGACTTCACCCCCAATGGCGCCGGCGAAGAATTCGCGTCCTTCTGCCTCGTCGAGTTCCGGCGGAGAGACGCGGACGCTGGCCGGATCGTTGTCGACGCGATCGCCTTTTACCGCGCGCAGGAATTCGAACGATGGTGGCCGATCAACATTGCAGAGCTACGCTTCCTGCAACGAGAAATCTGCGAAGAGCTTGGCTATAGGCCGGGGCGCATCACTACGATCGCCGCTGATGCTCGAACGATCTCTCTATCCCCAACGCAGGTAGCCATGCCGATCGTCGACCGCTGGCTCGACCAGGCTCCGGAGCGGCTTCATCTTCTGGCTGACGCCTTCGTCCACAAGGCCGTGCAGGGGGCGGCTCAAGCGAGCGCTGTACGCGAATGGCGGCGTTCGTTGGCAGAATTGCGCACGGCGACGAACGGCTTCAACTCGGATGGCATTCCCGTCGCGATCGAAGGGCTGCTCACGCTCGCGGCTTACATCGAAGCGACGGCAGCGGTCGCCGATGAGGAGCTTTCCTCGTTGGCGCGGAACCTAAGCGACCTTGCCCGCGTCAACGAAACCTTCGAGCATTCCACGCTTTCGAAGGCCTCATTCAATCGGTGGTCGCCTGTGGCGCAAAGCCTTGTCACAACCCTTGAGCGCTTGACCGACACGCGGCTGCCAAAAGTGTAGGGCGAGGTAATCGAGAAGACGATTTGATTTATCAGATCGTCTTCTCGCTCATGCAGCGAGCCTAGTTCCGTTGCTGTCGACATCGGCGCTATCTCCGGCAGCCTTTTGGAGAAACCTAGTGAGAGCCGCTCTGCGTGAATCACGGTCGAGCGCATAGGCGGTCTGCTTAAACTCAGTGCCTGCGAGCAGGCCTTGGATGTACCCCGAGATTGTGTCGGCTGCCATGATGAGCGCGGTGTCGAGGGTGTGGATGTATTTGCTCGTCATCGTGCCGATGGAATGACCGACGAGGGCCGCGATCGTCACTTCGGTGAAGCCGAGATCATTCCCGACGCTGGCGAAGCTGTGGCGAAGAACGTGAGGCGTAACATCGGCGAGCGATGATCCAGCGAACAATTGTTCCCATCGGTTCGGAAAGCTACCGAAGGCATTGTCGTCACCGGACCCGCAAAACACGTATGTTGCTTGATCGGACTTGCGCCGTTCGTCGAGGAACTCGATCACCGGCAGACCGATCGGCCGGATCGATTGCCCCTCCTTGCTGTCGATGAGCCGGAGGCAACTCGCGCCGGTATCGACCTCCTTCCACATCAGGTTGATGATCTCGGAACGCCGGCAGCCGGTCAGTGCGAGCTGACGGATGATGGCGACTGTGGTCGCATATCGTTCGTCCTTCTCCGCGGCGCTGAGCATCTTGCCGAGAGTGCGATACTCCTCCTCGGTTAAACGGCGCGACCGAACGTTGTCCTTCGGCTTGCGGATACCGTGAGCGGGGTTTGTCTCGATGATCCCCGCATCGATGGCGAAGGTCATGATCCCGCCGAGCAGACCGATCGTGCGCGCTGCGGTGCCCGCCCCGCCGCGCACAACGGCACGACCGCGAAGCTTCTCCGTCTTGATCGACACGCGGGTCTTCCCTGCGATGATGTCCTTCATCATCTTCGAGACGTCGGCCTTCGTCAGATCCTTCACGCGGCGCTGACCTATAAGCGGGATGATATGGCGGTGGATGCGGCCGATGTCGGTCCCGATGGTCCTCAGCTTTTTCGGGCGACCGCCTTTACCCATGATGAGACCCGCGTTCAGATCCTTGAGGTAGAGAGCACAAAGCTCCTTGACGGTGATCGCCTTCTGATCGAGCTGACGCTCTTCCGCCGGGTTCTCGCCCCGGGCGATCTTTCCGAACTGGGCCTTGGCCTCCTGCCGCGCCGTCTCGGCCGTCCAGACACCGTGGAGACCAATGGTGTAGCGGCGAGATCGGCCGCCCGACCGGTACTGAATGACGTAGCTGCGCTTCCCGGAAGTGAACACCCGAAGTCCGAAACCGGGCAGGTCGTCGTCCCAGACGACGTAGTCCTTTTCTCCCGGCAAGGCGGCATCGACGGCGCGCTTGGTCAGCTTAGGCATCCGCGTTCTCCCGCTCCGTCCTCGTCCCTCGCGTAAGCACCACGTAAGCAGGAGGAAGGAAATTCTGGCGTGAAGCAGGATAACCTTTCGCGGATACGATTCCAAATATATCAGTTATTACAGTATGATAGAGTGGCATGGCGTGCTCTTGCGTAATTTAGCGAAGGGCAGCTATATTTCCTCCGAAGGCAGAGGTCGAAGGTTCGAATCCTTTCGGGTCCGCCA
>Ga0157365_10000097_pt1 | contig 41426 bp, 38 predicted proteins | sample AttsexASBM3_FD_111478 | JGI IMG/M metagenome (GOLD analysis project Ga0157365, IMG submission 111478) | Fungus gardens microbial communities from leaf cutter ant in Ribeirão Preto, State of São Paulo, Brazil - Atta sexdens ASBM3 | ecosystem: Host-associated > Fungi > Mycelium > Unclassified ...
AGCCCTCGAAGCCCTGGCCGCCGATAACGCCTTCCTCCTCGAAGGCGGCGTGTTCACCAAGGACCAGATCGAAAGCTACATCGCGCTGAAGTGGCACGACGTCTATCGCTTCGAGCACCTGCCCCACCCCGTCGAGTTCGAGATGTATTACTCCGTCTGATCCCATACACGACCACAACACACACAAAAGGCCCGCTCTCCCAAAAGGAGGCGGGCCTTTTCGCGCTCCTTGCGCCATTCGTAGATCATGCGATGACACTTTCGCCCGATGCCAAAGCAGACGTCGACAAAGTTCATACAGCGTTCCAGAAAGTGCGTGACGCACAGATCAGCGAAGGCCCGACGCCTGACGTCAAAACGCGCTTGATCAGATTGGGACAACTCGATCAGGCGGGTCGGAACGTCATACAGATGCTAGACCTGAGCGCGCTGCCGGCCGATCACGAACTGATGTTTCCACACTGGTATGGCACGGAATCAACGCTCAGGAAGCAGCCGACCGTCACATGCTTGAAGCTATGATGCCAGCGAAGGGGTGGTTTACCAGTTTGTCTTATGAAGACGATGCCTCCGATGCCGCATAGCGCGTCGTACAGCATCAGACCAACAACCGGGCCGTTGGGCCGCCATGCTCAAACGCACGAAACCTACCGCGTTAAAAGGCGACCTCAAACAGAATGATTACGCGCTTCTGGTCGATCGGGTCGCGATGTTACGGCACAAGCCACTGAGCTACGGCAGTCAGTTCGTTTGCAAGGCGCATCACTAGACACTCTATATCCTCAGCGACCCGGATCATGTGGAAGCCCGGCGCAAGGCCCTTGGCCTTGACAGAACGGAGGCGCAAGTCGTGGCAGAAATTGCCACATACACGCCGTGCTTCATGCCGCGTCACTAAGCGGCTGGGCAGGCGCCGCCTTCAAACCGTCTTGTCGGTGCTCGAATCCACCACAACAACCAGATCGCCCGCAATGGAGGTCGGCTGCCGGTTCTTCGGCAGCAGCGCGCGAAAGCGGATATCGTAACTGGCCGCCTGCTCATACTCGGCGTCCAGAATGCCGTAATGATCCATGAACACGTTCAGCTTGGCGGGCACGCGGATGCACCCTTCAGACGCGGGACGGCCCAGGCGGGATTCAAGGAAATCCGGGTCAGTGGCGTGAATTTCCAGACGGATTTCACCCTTCTCATGACTGGGCAGCCACCCTTTGGTGGCCCACTGCCAGCCCATGTCCCACACACGCATGCCCTTGGCCCCGATACCACGAATGCCATTCTCGTTCTTGGTTCCCTCCGCCCGATAGCCAAGGCGATCGACCCCGTTTTCGAAAACCCCAGTGGGGGTAATGTAGTAATATTTCCGCCCCGACTGACCGGTCGAAACGCGCGTCCCACCGATCACCGACCAGTCGCCATTCGGCAGCGCGAGGACGAAACAAACGCGCTGCACCAGCGGGTTCCGGTCGACCACCATCACGATCTGGGCGCGGTCGATGATCGTGTTGGTCTGCTCGACCTGCTGATGCGCCAGCGCCAGCCAACGGTCCCGCGCTGCTGGCGTGAACATCGTGAAGAACGGAATGTCGGTCCGCATCAGGCCCGTCAGTCGCGCTGCCTCGCGACGGGCCGCGTCATTGTCCAGCGCGGGCAGCGGCGGCACGACCACCGCAGGATTTGCCGCCAACGGTGCTGCGATCGCGTTCGGCACGGGCGGCGGCAGCGGGTCGGTAACCGTCGACGCCCTGACGGGCGCGATCGAAGCCAACGCCGCCGCACCCAGACTGCATGCCAATCCCAACGTGATCACTGAACGCTTCATTCTGACCCCGCCCCCGCAGCCTGCTCGCATCACTTGACTATGGCACGCTCAAAAGCCGATCCGTGCATCTTTTCCGCACGCTCCTCCGCGGGCCGACATCACGCGCTCAGATGTGAATGGCACGCTTCTCTACCCCGAGGGCTGCTTCCTTTACCGCCTCGCTCAGGGTCGGGTGGGCGTGACAGGTGCGCGCGATGTCTTCCGACGACGCCCCGAACTCGATGGCCAGCGTGGCTTCGGCGATCAGTTCCCCGGCACCGGGGCCCAGGATATGCACGCCGAACACCTTGTCAGTGGTGTCGCAGGCCAGCACCTTTACAAAACCGTCCGTCATGCCCATCGCTCTGGCGCGACCGTTTGCGGTGAACGGAAATTTCCCGATCTTGTAGCCAACACCGTCGGCTTTCAGTTGCTCCTCGCTGCGCCCGACGGCGGCGACTTCCGGCCAAGTATAAATCACCGACGGGATCGCGTCGTAATTCACATGCCCCGTCTGACCCGCCAGCAATTCCGCCAACGCCATGCCCTCGTCCTCGGCCTTGTGGGCCAGCATCGGACCGGCAATGACATCGCCGATTGCGTAAACACCCGGCAGGTTGGTCGCATAATGCGCGTCCGTCACGATCCGCCCGCGCGGGTCCAGCGCGATTCCGGCTTCCGCGATGCCCATATTCGCGCTCGCCGCGACACGCCCGATCGCAAGCAACACGATGTCGGCAGACAGCGTCTCCGCCGTCCCGCCTTTTGACGGCTCGACGGTCAGGATCACGCCGGCGTCCGTCTTGTCAGCGTGCGTTACCTTGTGACCGAGCTTCATCTTCAAGCCCTGCTTGGCCAGAATCCGCTGGAACTGCTTGGCAACTTCCGCATCGATCCCCGGCACCAGACGGTCGAGATATTCGATGACCGTCACCTCGGCCCCCAGTCGGCTCCAGACACTGCCGAGTTCCAGCCCGATCACGCCACCGCCGATCACGACCATTGTCTTCGGCACGCTCGACAGTTCCAGCGCCCCGGTCGAGGTCACGATCGTCTTTTCATCGACCTCCACGCCGGGCAGCGGCGCGCTTTCGCTGCCACTGGCAATGACGATGTGCTTCGCCGTCACCGGCTGGCCGTCGACGTTCAGACGCCCGGACCCTTCGATCGTGGCAAACCCCTTCAGCCACGTGACCTTGTTCTTCTTGAACAGGAACTCCACGCCCTTGACGTTGGCTTCGACTACCTCGGCCTTGCGGGCCAGCATCCGTTCCAGATCCAGCTTTACGCTGTCGATCAGAATGCCGTGTTCCGCAAATTCATGGGCAGCGGCATGGAAGTTCTCCGACGACTGCAACAAAGCCTTGGACGGAATGCACCCGACATTCAGGCACGTGCCGCCCAGCGTCGCGCGCTTTTCCACGCACGCAACCCGCAGCCCCAATTGTGCGGCACGAATGGCGCACACATACCCGCCGGGGCCCGCGCCAATCACCACAACGTCGTAATCCGTCTCCCCCTCCGGCGCGGTTGCAGTGGGCTGCGTGGCGGTCTCAGGGGGCGTGGTCTCAGGAACGGCAGGGGCAGCAGCCGGGGCCTCGCCACCTTCGCTCAGCGTGGCAAGCAGCGCACCGACGGCAACCTCGTCGCCCGTTTTGGCAAGCTGTTCTCCCAGAACACCAGCGGCGGGTGCGTTCACTTCGACGCTGACCTTGTCTGTCTCCAGTTCCACCAGCGCCTCGTCGGCCTTCACCGCTTCGCCGGGCTGGCGCAACCACCGACCGATCGTCGCGGTTGTCACGCTTTCGCCGAGTGTTGGAACCTTGATCTCGATGGTCATGCCGCGTGTTCCGTCCCTGTGGAGTGGCGCAGAGAGTATCCCGCGCACCGACGAAGGGTAAACCCTTCACAAAGGCTGCATTTTTCCGGCCCTCGAACAAAAAACGGGGCAAGCGCCGTGCACTTGCCCCGTTTGGCCTCAGACGCCCAGCAGAAGGCGCCGCGGATCTTCGACACCCTGCTTGACACGAACGAGGAAGCTGACCGCCTCCTTTCCGTCCACGATGCGATGGTCATAGGACAGGGCGATATACATCATCGGGCGGATCACCACCTGACCGTTCAGGGCAATGGGCCGGTCCTGGATGGCGTGCATCCCCAGAATGGCTGATTGCGGTGCATTCAGGATCGGCGTGGACATCAGCGATCCATAAATGCCGCCATTGGTGATCGAGAACGTGCCGCCGTTCAGTTCGTCGAGCTTCAGCGTGCCTTCGCGTGCGCTTTTGCCGAAACCCGCAATCCGACGCTCGATATCCGCAAAGCTCATCTGGTCGGCGTCACGCAGGACCGGCACCACCAATCCGTTCGGCCCACCCACCGCAATGCCGAGATTGACGAACTCGCGATACACCACGTCGTCGCCGTCGATTTCGGCGTTAATGGCCGGAAATTCCTGCAACGCCGCAATCACCGCTTTGGCGAAGATCGACATAAAGCCCAGCTTCGCGCCGTTGTGGCGCTTCTCGAACGCTTCACGATACTCCGCACGCATTTCCTTGGCCGCCGTCATGTCGACCTCGTTAAAGGTCGTCAGGATCGCCGCCGTATTCTGGGCGTCCTTCAGGCGGCGGGCGATGGTGCGACGCAGGCGCGTCATCTTCACGCGCTCTTCACGCGGATCGTCCTTTCGCGTCGCCGCAGCGGGGGTCGAGGCGGCGGGCGGCTGGGCAAGGAATGCCATCACGTCGCCCTTGGTGATGCGACCGTCCTTGCCGGTGCCGGGCGCGACTTTCGCGGGATCGACCCCGGCTTCGGACAGCATCTTGCTGGCAGAGGGAAATGCCTGCGCCGCACCGCGTGCCGCGATATCACCGGGCGGCGTCGCGGGCCGGGCAACCGGGCCGGCCGCGACAGGCGGCTGATGCACGCCGGGGTTCGGATTGGCCGCCGAGGCGGAGGACGGTGCAGGCGGCGGGGGTGCCGCAGCCGCCGGGGCAGCTTTCGCGGGCGCGGGCTTGGGCGCAGGGGCACTGGCCGAACCACTGTCCTCGACCACCACCAACAGGCTGCCGACCTCGACCTCGTCGCCCTCCGCCACGGCGTGAGCACCCAGCACCCCGGCCTGGGGGGCTGCGACTTCGACGCTTACCTTGTCGGTTTCGAGTTCGACGACGGGTTCGTCGGCGGCAACGCTCTCACCCGCCTGCTTGAGCCACCGGGCGATCGTCGCCGTCGTGACACTTTCACCAAGCGTCGGCACCTTGATATCGACAGACATCTTTTCGTTCCCTTTATCCGCCTGCGAACATTGCATTGATGCCGCGGGCGTCCCCCCTTTTTACGCGCAAACACACGGGCCGCACCGGGCCCGTGCCCGTCTTTCCTCAGCCGATGCCAAGCGCCTGCCGCACCAGCGCTGCCTGTTCGGCCACGTGAACCTTGGCCAGACCGGTGGCCGGGCTGGCGGCGGCCTTGCGTCCAACGAACACCGGACGCCCGGCCTTGTGATCCAGTTCGCCCAGCACTGCTTCGATCCGGCGATCGACGAAGTGCCAGCCGCCCATGTTCTCGGGCTCCTCCTGACACCAGATGACCTTGGCGGCGGGATAGCGTGCCAGTGTCTGTGCCAGTGCTTCGGCCGGGAACGGATAGAACTGCTCCAGCCGGACCAGCGCCACGGTGTCGAGCTTGCCCTCCCGCCGTTCGGCCAGCAGGTCGTAATAGACCTTGCCCGAGCAGATCACGACGCGCTCCACCGCGGCATCCGGCCCGATCGGGTCGATCTCCTGAATCACCGGCAGGAATTTGGTGCCGGGCCCGAAATCCTCGAGCTTCGAGACCGCCAGCTTGTGACGCAGCAGCGATTTGGGGGTCATGACGATTAGCGGCTTGCGCCACGAATGGGCCATCTGACGTCGCAACGCATGGGCATAGTTCGCGGGCGTGGTCAGATTGCAGACCTGCATGTTGTTCTCGGCGCAAAGCTGCAGATAGCGCTCCAGACGGGCCGAGGAGTGCTCCGGCCCTTGCCCCTCGTAGCCATGTGGCAGCAGCATCACAAGGCCCGACATCCGCAGCCACTTCGTCTCTCCCGAGGCGATGAACTGGTCGATGATTACCTGCGCGCCGTTAGCGAAATCGCCGAACTGGCCTTCCCACAGCACCAGCGTGGTGGGATCGGCCAGCGAGTAGCCATATTCCACGCCCAGCACACCGAATTCCGACAGCAGCGAGTTATAGACTTCGATCTTCGCCTGTTCGGGCTGGATGTTGTTCAGCGGCACATATTCGTTCTGGTTGATCTGGTCGATCAGGACGGCGTGACGCTGGCTGAAGGTGCCGCGCTGGCAGTCCTCGCCAGACAGGCGCACCCGGTGCTGGTCAACCATCAGCGATCCGAAGCCGATCGCCTCGCCGGTGGCCCAGTCGATGTTCTCGCCGCTGCTGAACATCTCGAGCTTGCCGCGCAACTGGCGCAGGATACGCGGATGGCCGTTGAAGCCCTTCGGCACCGTGCCCAGCGCCGTGCCGATCTTCTGCAATGTTTCAAGCGCGATGCCAGTGTCGGGCTGTTCGACCTGGACGCTGGGCGGCTTGAGACCGGTCCAGGCACCTTCCAGCCAGTCGGCCTTGTTCGGGCGGTAGTCCTGCGCGGCCTTGAATGACTCATCGAGCGTATTCTGGAACGCGTCCCACGACGACGCGGCCTCTGCTTCGGTCAGCGTACCGCCGCGGACCAGCTGTTCGGCATAGAGCGTGCGGGAGGTCGGGCGCGCGGCAATGGCCTTGTACATCGTCGGCTGGGTGAAGGACGGTTCGTCGGACTCGTTGTGGCCGTGGCGGCGATAGCACACGATATCCAGCACGATGTCGGTCGCGAACTCCTGTCGGAAATCAGCCGCGAGACGCGCGCAATAGACAACGGCCTCGGGCTCGTCCCCATTGACGTGCAGGATCGGCGCCTGCACCGCTTTCGCGATATCGGTGCAATATAGACCGGAATATGCGTGGGCCGAGACGGTGGTGAAGCCGATCTGGTTGTTGACCACGATATGGATCGTGCCGCCGGTGCGATAGCCGATAAGCTGCGACATCGCCATCGTCTCGTAGACCAGACCCTGCCCGGCGAACGCCGCATCGCCATGCAGCAGCAGCGCCATGTGGGCATGTCGCCCGACCGTGTCCCCGTCATGATCCTGCGTCGCGCGCACCTTGCCGATCACGACCGGATCGACGGCCTCCAGATGCGACGGGTTGGGCTGGAGCGACAGATGCACCGGCTTGCCACCCACCTCGATATCCGTCGAGGTGCCGAGATGGTATTTCACGTCGCCGGAACCCTGAACGTCGTCCGGCTTGAACGACGCCCCGGCAAATTCGGAAAAGATCGCGACGTAGGGCTTGCGGACCACGTTGACCAGCGTGTTCAGCCGCCCGCGATGCGGCATGCCGATCGCGACAGACTTCACCCCGGACGCCGCCGCCTGATCGATCACCGCGTGCAGGGCCGGAATGGTGACGTCGCCGCCCTCCAGACCGAACCGCTTGGTGCCGACATAGCGCTTCTGGCAGAAGCTCTCGAAGCCCTCCGCCTCGGTCAACTGGTGCAGGATGGTCTTTTTCTGCTCGGCACTCAGGTTGTTGCGCCAGTCGTCACCCTCCAAGCGGGCCTGAAGCCAGTTCCGCTGCACCGGGTCCTGCACATGCATGTATTCCACGCCGATCGGGCCGCAATAGACCGCGCGCAGGGCATCAACGATCTGATTGACCGACGCGCTGATGTCAGGGCCCAGCAGGTAGGACACGATGTTGCCCATGTAGATCGGGCGGTCCAGGTCGTCCGGTCCGAAACCATACGTCGCGGGGTCCAGATCGGCATGGGGGCGCGGGATTTGCAGTCCAAGCGGGTCGAGACGCGCTTCAAGATGCCCGCGCACACGATATGCCCGGATCAGCTGCGTGGCGCGCAGGCTGTCGGCGGCAGCGGCGACAAGACTTTCGGCACCGGGCATGTCACCCAGCGGTTCGACAATGGCCGCGACCCGATCCGGGGGGCCCTGCGTCTCGATCATGGAATGGCGGGGTGCCCACGATGCGCCACTGGCATCCTGAAGCACGGCCTCTGCTTCCTCATCCATCGACGCGAATAGCGCCGAGAAGGACGGATCGACGCTGCCCGGATCATCGACCCAGCGTGCGTAAAGATCGGCCAGATAAGCCGTGTTGGCGCTGTTCAAGGCGCCCGAGAGAATATCAATGCCAGGCATGCCCGTTTCCCCTGAGCCCAAATCCGCGTGTTGTCTTGTTCTTGCCGGATGCGCGCATCCCGACGTCATCGGATGACGCAACCGGCCGGGCTTCATGACTGAACCCTACCGTTATCGACCTTTGCATGCCGCCACATCTGGCCATGGTCTGCCCTGCTCGTCGTGCATGGGAGAGAGCCTCCGCATGCAGGTTCGCGATCCTCGCCATACGATTGAAGCAAGAAGTGGGCCAAAGACCGGCAACGGCGGGAATTTTTGTCTCCAACCGTCTTTTCCGGTCCGGTCGACGCCGTTGTCGCATGGCTTATCCTGCCGTCCGGTGGGGGACGGCCCAGTCGGCACCGCGCATTTCTTCCAATCGCGAAGCCGTACGCTCGAACGCGACAGCACCCTCGCCACGCTCATACAGGCGGTCGGGCACGTCCTCGGCGGACGCATAGAATTTGACCTTTTGCTCATAGAGTGCGTCGACCAGCGTGATGAACCGCCGCGCCACGTCGAAATTTTCCGGCCCCAGACGCGGGATACCCTCCATCATCAGCACCCGAAAGCGCTGCGCAACGGCCAGATAATCGCCCGCACCCAAGGGGCGGTCGCACAGATGCTCGAAATCGCAGCGGGCCACGTCGCCTGCTGCCACAGGGATGGTCAGCGCGCGCCCCATCACCTCCAGCGTTACAGGCACCACCTGCGCACCGGCGGTTTCCCGGCGGAAGATCGCATCGAGTTCACGCTCGGCACGGCCATCGGGCGGCACGATCCACGAGCGCGCGCCTTCCTCCCGGCCGCGCCGGTAATCGTGCGGGGAGTCGAGTTCCAGCGTGTCGAGTTCACGCTGCAGGATCGCGATGAAAGGCCGGAACGCGTCTGCACCGGGGCGGTTCTGGAACAGGTCGCCGGGCCGGGTGTTCGACGTTGCAACCACCACCACGCCGCGTTCGAACAGATGCTCGAACAACCGCCCGAGGATCATCGCGTCAGTGATGTCGTTGACCTGAAATTCATCGAAGCACAGCAGCCACGCATCCGCCGCGATCGCTGCGGCCAGAGGCGGTATGGGATCGCGCAGCGACGGATCGGCCTTTTTCATCGCATGCAGCCGCTTGTGTGTTTCCTGCATGAAGGCATGGAAATGCACGCGCCGTTTGTGGCTGACCGGTGCCAGACCGAAAAACAGGTCCATCAGCATGGATTTCCCACGCCCGACCTGCCCGACCAGATAAACACCCTTGGGCCGTGGCGGTGGCGTTTTACCCAGGCGCGCCTTCAACCCGCCCAGCAGACTGCCCTTGCGCGCGGGGCCCGCCGGGTCGGGGCGATAGGTCTGAAGCGCCTGCCAAAGGGTATTCAGACGCTGTGCTGCGCGCTTCTGTTCAGGGTCGGCATGCAGCAGGCCATGCGCGACGCCGCGATCGTACGCGGTCAGGGGCTGCGTCCCGGACGGCACGCGCAAAAGCGCATCGGTCGCTGATCCGCCGCTTTCCGTTACGCGCTCCACCATGGGTGCAAGCTCATTCATGGACTACCGCGATAGCGGGGGGCTTTTGTCGCTTCAAGGGGGCGCCGCCGCTATTCCTTGGTATACCGTCACGCTCGCGGAAGGGTGAAGTCTTGCGCCTGATTTCGGGCACCCGATGGTCGGCGCGGCATCGGATTTGTGTCCGGTTCGGTCGTTGAACATGACTGCGGTTCCTGTTCGCCACTTGCCGCGCCAAAATGACGGAATTATCTGAACAGGATGTTTAGACAGGAGACGGCACGCATCATGACAGTCGCTCAACCCGTGGCGTTCGATTACGACGCCCTTGAACGCGCACAGATCTCGCACGATCCGTTCGCGCATGTCGTGGTGCCGAACTTCATCGGGCCGGACGACCTGCGTGCGGTGGTGGGTTCCCTGCCGGAGATGGCATCCGGCGGATCGTTTCCGCCCGAGTCGCTGCCGCTATCCCCGCTGGTGCGCGCCATGACAGACGAACTGCAGGGGCCGCGCCTGAAATCCCTGATCGCCACGAAATTCGGGCTGGACCTGTCCGATGCCCCGACCATGCTGACGATGCGCGGACGCACCCGCGCCAAGGACGGCCGCATCCACCGGGATTCGACCGCCAAGCGCGTGACGATCCTGCTGTATCTAAACCCCGAAAGTGAATCCTGGGCGCGGCAGGAGGGCTGCCTGCGCCTGCTGCGCGGACCGGACGATGTGGAAGATTACGTGGCGGAGATCCCGCCAGTGAACGCCACGCTGCTGGTGTTCCCCAACGGGCCGAACACCTGGCACGGACACCGCCAGTATGTCGGCCAGCGTTACACGATCCAACTGAACTACATGGAGACCAGCGCGAAGGCGCGGCACGAAATGCGCCGCCACCATCTGTCGGCCTTCATCAAGCGGCTGCCATTCGCCGCCTGATCTGGGCCAGTTCGCCGGTCAGACCAGCGTCGCGCTGTCGGGACGGTCGATCGGGTACCATTCCCGACCGTCCCGGGCCATCATATCTTCCGCGCCTTTCGGGCCGGTTTCACCGGCTGCGTAGAATTCAAGGCTCGACGGGTCTTTTGCCCAGGCCTTCAGGACATCATCTACCGCCCGCCAAGCGGAGTCGATGTTGTCGGCACGCTGGAACAACGTCGCGTCCCCGCACAGGCAATCGTAAAGCAGGGTTTCGTAACCGACATTCGGCTGCACCTTGAACGCATCGCCATACCGGAATTTCACGGCCACCGGCACGAGGTTCATGGCTGGTCCCGGATGCTTGGCCACCATCTCGACCGTCAGGCCCTCTTCGGGCTGGATGTTCAACACCAGCCGGTTGGCCGACAGCGCCTCCATCCCCGCGCCCGAACGGTCGAACATATCCAGCGGCGGCTTCTTGAACACCACCACCACCTCGGTGCGCCGGCCGCCCAGCGATTTGCCGGTCCGCAGATAGAACGGCACCCCCGACCAGCGCCAGTTGTCCACATGCAGCTTCAGCGCGGCATAGGTTTCGGTATGACTGTCCGGATCGACGCCCTTGCTGTCGCGATAGGCGATCACGTCCCGGCCTTCGACCTTGCCCGCCGTATATTGGCCGCGCACGGAATCTTCCGGCGCGATGGGGCGCACGGCCTCGAACAACTGTTCCTTGGCAGTCCGGACCGTCTCGGCGGAGAAGGAGTTCGGCGGCTCCATCGCCACCATCCCGAACAACTGGAACAGATGGTTCGGGATCATGTCACGCAGGGCGCCGGTCGGTTCGTAGAACGCCCCGCGTGACTCGACGCCGATCGTCTCGGCTGCGGTAATCTGCACGTGGTCGATATACTCATTGCGCCACAGCGGCTCGAACAGGATATTGCCGAAACGCATGGCCAGAATGTTCTGGACGGTTTCCTTCCCCAGAAAATGGTCGATCCGGTAAACCTGACTTTCCTCGACCACCGACAGCACGTCGGCGTTCAGCGCCTTCGCACTTTCAAGGTCTGTGCCGAACGGCTTTTCGATGATGATCCGGCGGAAGCCTTCATCCTCCTTGACCAGCCCGGCCTCGCCCAGCGTCTTGGCCGCGACCGAGAAGAAGCGCGACGGCACCGCGAGATAGAACACGGCCGCGCCGCTGATCTCCTTGCCCACCTTTCGCAGATCGTCCGCATTAGTGAAGTCGGCCTTGTGGTACGTCATGCGCTCCAGCAGCCAGCCCCAGCTTTTCTGGTCGATCTCCGGCGTATAGAACTCCGCGTTCTTGTCGGTGGTGAAGGTGTGCATCATCTCGGTCAGGCTATCGCGCCATGCCTTGTCGTCACCCTCCACGCGGTCCAGGCCGATCAGCGCGAATTTGTCGTCCAGCAGGCCCTGACCGGCCAGATTATATAGCGCGGGCATCAGCAGTCGCTTCGTAAGGTCGCCGAACGCCCCGAAGATCACCAGCGTGCAGGCGGGCGCCACCGCAACACCGGACACCGAGATCGGGTGCGGCGACCGCGCCGGGGAGGACACATCACGGAAGAACGACATTGCCTGACACTCCTTGTTTCGGGCCATCCGCCCCCGCGCCGCTGTCCTGAGACCCATCGGGTGATCGGATCAGACACGTCGCCGGGCGCGAGCCATACGGGCACGACAACGGTAACGCCTTTGCGTTCGTTTCAGCGACAGCGCCCCTGCACACGTTTTCTTGCGCGATGCCGCGCGGAGGACTAGATGATCCGCTCCGGGCGCAGGTCGGCCCGCAAGCAGATCCGGCAAGAGCCGTGGATTTTTTCGAGAGGATTGGACGATGGGTTATCGCGTAGCGGTCGTGGGCGCAACGGGTGCGGTCGGACGTGAAATTCTCAAGACGCTGGCCGAGCGCGACTTCCCGGTCGACGATATCGCCGCTGTCGCGTCTGCGCGTTCGACCGGGCAGGAAGTCTCGTTCGGTGATCGCAAGACGCTGAAGGTCCAGAATCTCGAAACCTTCGATTTCAAGGGCTGGGACATCGGCCTGTTCTCGCCCGGTGGCAGCATCTCGGCCAAATACGCGCCGATTGCGGCTGCGGCAGGCTGCGTGGTGATCGACAATACGTCGCACTTCCGCATGGAGCCCGATGTTCCGCTGGTGGTGCCGGAGGTCAATCCGGATGCACTGAAGAAGATGCGCCGCGGGATCATTGCCAACCCCAACTGTTCGACCATCCAGATGGTTGTCGCGCTGAAGCCGCTGCATGACCTGTTCACCGTCAAGCGCGTGGTGGTTGCGACCTATCAGGCCGTGGCTGGCGCGGGCAAGGAAGGCATGGACGAGCTGTTCGCGCAGTCCAAGGGCTTCTTCGTCAACGATCCCCCGAAGATCGAGCAGTTCACCAAGCAGATCGCCTATAACTGCATTCCGCAGATCGACCGTTTCATGGATGACGGTTCGACCAAGGAAGAGTGGAAGATGGCGGTCGAAACCCGCAAGATCCTCGATCCCGATATTCAGGTGATCGCCACCTGCGTGCGCGTGCCGGTCTTTATCGGCCATGCAGAAGCCGTGCATGTGGAATTCGAGGAGCCGGTCGATCTGGCCCGCGCCCGCGAAGCCTTGCGCGAAGCGGACGGTGTGATCCTGCATGACGAGCGCGTCGAGGGTGGTTACGTCACCCCCATCGAGTGTGTGGGCGAGGATGCGAGCTATGTCTCCCGCCTGCGCGTGGACCCGACTGTGCCCAACGGTCTGGCGTTCTGGTGCGTGTCGGACAATCTGCGCAAGGGCGCGGCGCTGAATGCCGTGCAGATTGCCGAAACGATGGTCGCACTGGACCTGTTCAAGAAGCGCAAGGTCTGAGCAACATCCCCTGCGGTTGACGCGGGGGAGGCATGCGGCAGAACGGAATGATGGGTTCCGGTCTGTCGCCAAAGGCCAGTCGCGTCGATCGTCTGGCACCACGCCGATTGCAGCTTTTTCAGCCCGAAACGCCCCCTGCGGGCGTCGTTGCGTCTATCGCCCGCGCCCGGTGTGATGGGCGCAGCATCCCCGGACATCCCCTTGTCCCGCACGCCGAAACACCGTGACCTCAAGCGGTCGTGTTCGGGCGCGTGCGTTGACCCCCCCGGTCTTGCAGCGTAGGACCGAAAGGGGGACGATGTGCGGGGCGCAAGCCGTTTCGCGCAGCGAAAAAGGGGATAGCGGGACGACCATGGACGATGTTCGTGAAGCACTCTACGTGGGGCAGCGCAGCGACGGGACGCTGATCCGGCGACCCATGTCGCCGCATCTGCAAGTCTATCGCTTCAGACTTTCAATGTTTCTTTCGATTGCGAACCGTGCGGCAGGTGTTGCTGCGGCGGGTGGCACGGCGCTGGGCGTCCTGTGGCTGTCTGCCGCGGCCAAGGGCCCTGAATCCTTTAATCGTGCCCGCAAGGTGACCGGCCATCCGCTGGGTCAGTTGATGATGGGCGGATGGGTGCTGGCGCTGGTCTATCACCTGATCGCCGGGTTGCGGCATCTGATCTGGGATTCGGTCGGGCGTTTCGAAAAGCATCAGATCAACGAAGACGGCAAGAAGGCCGTCGTGGCAACGCTGAGCCTGACGGCGGTGCTGCTGGTGGCGCTGGGTTGCGTCGCCTCCTCCCGCCGGAACAAGGGGACGTCATGAGCAGCAGCACCGATCCACGCATGAGCATCATGCGTTCGCAGCTTTCGCGCGCCCGTGGCCTCGGGGCCGGTGGCGCTGGCGTTTCGCACTGGTGGGTGGAGCGCGTGACGGCCATCGCGCTGGTGCCGCTGTCAGGCTGGTTCGTGGTGCAGGTGTTCCGCCTTGCGGGCAGCGAGCACGCGCGCGTGGTGCAGTGGGGCGGCAAGCCCGTCAACGCGACGTTACTGATCGCGATGCTGGTGCTGACGTTCCATCACATGCAGTTGGGGCTGGAGGTGATCGTCGATGATTACGTTCACGGCAAGGCGCATCTACCGGTCCGGTTGATGGTCAAGGCGGGCGCGCTGCTGCTTGGTCTGTTTGCCGTGATTGCGGTGATCCGGCTGATGCTGTCCGCCACCCGCACGTCGACTGTCTGACGCACTGCCACGCGCAATCATGCCCGGTGCCATGTGCCGGGGCTGGGAAAGTAACCGGGCCGCCCTGAATGACGGGCCGGATCAGTATCGGGAACGAGTGAAACCATGAACGCCAGCACCTCCCCTTCCAGTGGCGCCTATCGCATTGTCGACCACAGCTATGACGTGGTGGTGGTGGGTGCGGGCGGCTCCGGCCTGCGTGCGACGCTTGGCATGGGGGCGGCGGGCCTGCGGACGGCCTGCGTGACCAAAGTGTTTCCGACCCGCAGCCACACGGTTGCGGCGCAGGGTGGCATCGGTGCGTCCCTCGGCAACATGGCCGAGGATAACTGGCGCTGGCACATGTATGACACCGTCAAGGGTTCGGACTGGCTGGGCGATCAGGACGCGATCGAGTTCATGTGCCGTGAAGCCGTGCCGGCGGTGCAGGAACTGGAGCATTTCGGCGTTCCGTTTTCCCGGACCGAGGAAGGCAAGATTTACCAGCGCCCCTTCGGCGGCCACATGAGCGACTATGGCAAGGCCCCGGTCCCGCGCGCCTGCGCCGCTGCCGACCGCACCGGCCACGCCATTCTGCACACGCTGTATCAGCAGTGCCTGAAGCATAACGTCGAATTCTTCGTCGAATATTTCGCCCTCGACCTGATCATGGATGACGAGGGCGCGTGCCGTGGCGTGATGGCGTGGAATCTTGAAGATGGCGCCATGCACCGTTTCAACGCCAAGATGGTCGTCATGGCCACGGGCGGATACGGGCGGGCCTATCTGTCCTGCACGTCCGCCCACACCTGCACGGGCGATGGCGGGGGTATGGCGATGCGCGCGGGTATCCCGACGCAGGACATGGAGTTCGTGCAGTTCCACCCGACCGGCATCTTTCCCGCAGGCTGCCTGCTGACCGAAGGCTGCCGTGGCGAGGGCGGATACCTGACCAATTCGGAGGGCGAGCGCTTCATGGAGCGTTACGCCCCGACCGCCAAGGATCTGGCGTCGCGTGACGTCGTCTCCCGCTCCATGACCATCGAAATCAACGAGGGGCGCGGCTGCGGGCCGAAGGGCGACCACATCATGATGCATCTGGAGCATCTGGGTGCCGATCTGCTGCATGAACGTCTGCCGGGCATTTCGGAGACGGCCCGCGTGTTCGCCGGTGTTGACGTGACCAAGGAGCCGGTGTCGGTTCTGCCGACCGTGCATTACAACATGGGCGGTATCCCCACGAATTATCATGGCGAGGTCATTCGCCCGACGGCGGACAATCCCGACGCCATCGTGCCCGGCCTGATGGCGGTGGGCGAAGCGGCGTGCGTGTCGGTGCATGGTGTGAACCGGCTGGGCACCAATTCGCTGCTGGATCTGGTGGTGTTCGGGCGGGCTGCGGCCAAGCGCGCGGCGGAAATCGTCAAGCCGGGGGATTTCACCGCCCCGCTGCCGCCCCGCGCGGGCGAGAAATCGCTCGACCGCCTCGACCGGTTGCGCCATGCGACCGGCAGCACGCGGGTGGCGCAGATGCGCGACTCCCTGCAACGCACCATGCAGGCGCACGCGGCAGTGTTCCGCACCTCGGCCAGTCTTGAAGAAGGGTGCGGCAAGATTCGCGACCTGTGGTCCGGCACGGCCGATGTCAGCGTGTCCGACCGTTCCCTGATCTGGAACAGCGATCTGGCCGAGGCGCTGGAGTTCGACAATCTGATCGCGAACGCGACCGTGACGATGGAGGGCGCCTTTGCCCGTCATGAAAGCCGGGGCGCGCACGCGCACGATGACTATCCCGAGCGCGACGATGCCGAATGGATGAAGCACACCGTGGCGACGCTGGATGACAAGGGCGGCGTTTCCTTGTCCTATCGCCCGGTGAAGATGCAGACTCTGACCAACGAAGTGCAGGTCTTTCCGCCGAAAAAGCGGGTTTACTGAAAAGACGCGCCAACCGCGCCGCAAGACAGACAGGGACACGCCCCATGGTCGAATTCAGACTGCCCAAGAACAGCAAGGTCGGCAAAGGCAAGACCTATCCGGCGCCCTCAGGTGCCACGAACGTCAAGAGCTTTGGCGTGTATCGCTGGAGCCCGGACGACGATGCGAACCCGGTGGTCGATACGTATGAGCTTGACCTCGACCGGATGGGGCCGATGGTGCTGGACGCGCTGATCCACATCAAGAACGAGGTTGACCCGACGCTGACCTTCCGCCGGTCCTGCCGCGAGGGGATTTGCGGGTCATGCGCGATGAACATCGACGGCGAGAATACGCTGGCGTGTCTGAAACCGATTGCCGAGGTGAAAAAGGCTGTTGCCATCTCGCCTTTGCCGCACATGCCGGTGGTCAAGGATCTGGTGCCGGATCTGAACGGGGCGTACGCGCAGTTGCGTTCGATCGAGCCGTGGATGAAATCCGACACCGCCCCGCCCCCCGACGCCGAGCGCAAGCAGAGCACCGAGGAGCGCGCAAAGCTGGACGGCATGTGGGAGTGCATCCTGTGCTTCTGTTGCACCACGTCCTGCCCGTCCTATTGGTGGAATGGCGACCGCTATCTGGGCCCGGCCACGCTGCTGGCGGCCTATCGCTGGATTGCCGACAGCCGCGATGAGGCCAAGGGCGAGCGTCTGGATGCGTTGGAAGATCCGTTGAAGCTGTATGCGTGCCGCACGATCATGAACTGCACGCAGACCTGCCCCAAGGGTCTGAACCCGGCGAAAGCGATTGCTGAGATCAAGAAGTTGCAGTTGGAGCGGAAGGTTTGAAGAAAGCAGAGCGCGGGCTTGTAGAAGAATATGGTCCGCCTTTGAACTGCACTTCCTGATTATTACGGTTCCCGTATAGAGTTACAGTGCGTAATATTCCTCTCTGCTGAGGCTGTGCAGAGAAAAGGTAGCCATGCGCCTGCAGTGGAAAATTTGGACAGTCTTTTTAGGACTGGCCGTTGCGGGATGTGATGATACAGCGCGCATCCCGGATACTTATTTCCTGCCGGAACAGGCGGTCATCGGTGCAGCGAGTTCGCCGCAAGGTATGAGCGGCACTTTTGCTATGACCGTACGTTCCGTCGCATGGGCAGAAGGCAAATTATTTCTCGACTCTGAAGAAGACTATCGAGATCCCAGAAACCTGAGTGTTGTCATATCACCCGCAGTGGCCGATGCACTGACCGAACGCTTTGGCGATAAGCCCGAGCATTATCTTCTGCATCGGCAAATCGCTGTCAGCGGAACCGCCGAGAAAGTACAGATTGTTTTCGTGGTGAACGGGAGGGAGACGAGCAAGTATTATTTTCAGACACACTTGCGGTTGGCTACACCAAACCATATAAGTATTATGAAATAAAGATACCGTTCTCACCGCAGACCCGTTTAAGATTAAACGTATCAACCTGCCCGCTTCTGCTCAGCGAGGCTGAATTTATGTATTAAATTACTATTTTCATTGCTATAATAATCATATTTTCAAAATAACATGCCATGGAACGTTTTCCCCTTATCGCGAGCCGAAGACGGACCAACCAGCAGCAAGAAACATTGCGACTGGAATGAACACAACAAGCGCGATGATATGTGTAATTAAGCTGATAAATTTTATGAAAATATTCCAATATTTTCCGGTATGAGCGGCAAACGAAATAGTCAGCATGGCGGTTTCCACGAACGCCGATACTGGAACTACCGTCATGACCCCGATGAACGAATACCTGACCACGTCATGCCAAAATAGCCGAGGCTGTACTGACGAATATGAGAATACCGGAAGGATTTTAGTGTGTGCGGGATGCGATAAGAGTGCAAGCATATAAATTGCGTGGGCGATTATTGGCCCGACGATAACCCACGACAGGAAAGCACAGGACGTAAGGCTCAGACGCAATAAAATCCCGACCTTGCCCAACCACGCGCGTCGATTAAGCAGTGCGCGACGAACGGCCGCAAAAACATCGCTTGTCAGTGTTGCTGTCCCCAACGCGAGGAAAACAAGCAGCTTCCAGTATCCGCTTTCGCTTATGTGGAACACGCGCTCATTTATCCCCGCCGCGCGGGTGCCCCCAGCATCGACACATGCACACCCGGTTCGTTCGTGTTCAGCCATATGCCGTGCGGGGAACGACCGGTGCGGATGGTGGTATAGGTGCCGTCTTCGGTGTTGATCACCGCGACATGCTGGCGCCAGCGCAGGGTGGCCCACATCTTGCCGTCGGGTGCGAACACGATGTCGTCCGGACCGCCGGGCACCTTGAAGCTCTTGACGATATCGAGCGTGTTCCAGTCCAACTGCTCGATCACGCCAGAGACGCGGCACGTCACATACAGGCGCTTGTTGTCGGGCGAGACGAACAGGTTGTGCGGGCCCGGCGCCATCTCGACCTTGCGCTCCAGATGCCCGTCCGTCGGGTCGACCACCGCGACATAATTCGTGCCCATCACACCGACCAGCAGACGGTCATTGTGCCACAGCACACCGGCGGGGGTGGAGCCCACGTCGGTCGTCCACAGCACATTGCCCGTCGCGGTCTCAACCGCCGTCAGCTTGCCCGTGTCCTGAAGGCTGACATACACGACCGACGAATCCGGGGAGTAGTTCATGTGGCTCGGCATGGCGGATGCCGGAACGCGGTGCAGCAGCTTGAAATTGTCGCGCGCGTCGTAGATGTCGATCTGGTTGCGCGCGATGCCGGCCACGCTGAAATAATGCCCGTCCGGGCTGAACTGGATCTGGTATGGATCGACGATCGGGATCTGCTTCACCCGCTCGCCCGTCGCAACGTCGAGGAAGAACACCATGTTCCCCGAGGTGTCGCCGACCAGCAGATACTTCCCATCGGGCGACGGCGCCGTATGGTGGGGCTCTCGCAGGACCGGCACGCGGCGCACTTCCTGCTGCGTGTCGATGTTGAATTCGCTGATCGACGCATCGGCCGAATTCAGCACAAAGGCCAGACGTTCGGCATGGGCTGCATGCGCGGCCAGCAGGCCGATGCAGGCAACGGAGACGGACAGACACCGAGAGAAACCAGCAATCATCGCGCACAACGTCCAGAGAAATTGACCCGTGACCGGCTTGCACGGCCATAGACTTCAATTGTCTCTTTATTCTTAATTTTCACCTGATGAAACCGATAATAAATCGGACCAGACAGGATCGGTATGAACGCAGCCCTCTCCCCCGACGCCGCACGCACCCTTCTGATGGACTGCCTGGACGCTGCGATCGACGCGGCAATGCCCGCACGCAGCCTGGCCGCCCACCTTCCGGCGCGACCGCAGGGGCGGTGCATCGTGGTGGGCGGGGGCAAGGCGTCCGCTGCCATGGCCGCCGCGGTCGAGGCCGCATGGCCGGATGTGCCGATGACCGGTCTTGTCATCACCCGCTATGGCCATGCCGTACCAACGCAACACGTCCGGATTATCGAGGCCGCGCATCCGGTGCCCGACGCCGCCGGGCTGGATGCCACGCAGCGGATGCTGGACCTCGTCGCGACGGCGGTGCCCGGCGATCTGGTGCTGGCGCTGGTTTCCGGCGGCGGCTCGGCGCTGCTGACCGCGCCCGCCGAGGGCCTGACGCTGGCCGACAAGCAGGAGATGAACCGCCTGCTGCTGGCAGCCGGGGCGCCCATCGGGCTGATGAACCGGGTGCGCCCGGCGCTGTCCCGCATCAAGGGCGGGGGGCTTGCCCGCGCGGTCCCGCCGGGTGTGACGCTTGTGACGCTCGTGATCAGCGACGTGCCGGGGGACGACCTGGCGATCATCGCATCAGGCCCCACCATCACCACGGCGACCAGCACGCGCGCCGAGGCGGCGGCCATTCTCGCGCGCTTTGGGATCGAACCGCCGCCCGCCGTGGCCGCGCTGCTGGCCATGCCCGAGCGCGCAACGCTGGCGGCACACCAGATCGGCGAGGTGCGGCTGATCGCCAGTCCGATGATGGCGCTGCACGCTGCACGGACCCGCGCGGCGGCCCACGGGATAAACGTGATGATTCTGGGCGATGCGCTGGAAGGCGAAAGCCGGGAGGTCGCGACCGTCATGGCCGGTATCGCCCGCAGCGTCGCCGAAAACGGTCACCCCGCAACGGCCCCGCTCCTGCTGCTGTCGGGTGGAGAGACCAGCGTGACGATGCCCCGGGCAGGTAATGTCGCGGGTGGACGCAATACGGAATTCTGCCTCGCCCTTGCGCTGGCGGCGGAAGACTGGGCGGGGCGGACGGGCGCGCTGTGGGCGCTGGCGGCGGACACAGACGGGATCGACGGCAATCAGGATGCGGCAGGCGCGCTGATCGATCCGGGCAGTCTGACGCGCGCGCGGGCGTTGGGGCTGGACCCTCGTGCGCTGCTGGATCGTCACGAGAGTTATCGGCTGTTCGACGGGATCGGCGGTCTGATTCGCACGGGCCCGACCAACACGAATGTCAATGATTTCCGGGCCGTGCTGGTCATGGGGCCGGATACCGCATGACACTTCCGACGCCACAGGGGTTGCGGTTGCCGGGTTTCTGCCACATCTGAGGGAAACCGTACCAACGCCGTGCTCTATGGGCCGGCCTTTCAGGATCGACCCCATGTTCATCGAGACCGAAGACACCCCCAATCCCGCGACGCTGAAGTTCCTGCCGGGTCGCGATGTCATGGGCGCTGCCGGAACCGCCGATTTCATCGATGCGGACGCGACGGCCGGACGCTCGGTGCTGGCGGATGCGCTGTTCTCGATCGAGGGCGTGCTGCGGGTGTTCCTCGGGGCGGATTTCGTGTCCGTCACCAAGTCGGACGAGGTCACGTGGCTGGCGCTCAAGCCGCAGGTCCTGGCCGTGCTGGTCGACCACTTCGTCTCCGGGCGTCCGGTGATTGAAGAGGGTGCCGCCGTCATCGAAGACGCGATCGCACCCGAAGACGTGGAGATCGTCACCCAGATCCGTGAACTTCTGGACACCCGCGTGCGCCCTGCCGTGGCGGCAGACGGCGGGGACATCGTGTTCCGTGGCTATCGCGACGGCATCGTGCGTCTGACCATGCAGGGCGCATGCTCGGGCTGCCCGTCCTCTCGCGCGACGCTGAAGCACGGGGTGGAGAACATGCTCCGTCATTACGTGCCGGAAGTCGTCTCGGTCGAGCAGGTCGACGCCTGAGCCCTTTTTTTGAGAACTGCCTCTGTCCGGACGCTGCAGGGACTGCTGGTCCCTGCAGTCGGATCAAGGTTTAACATTTCGGTGTCCAGAGGGCCGATCCCTTTGGCGGGTTTCAGGGCAGAGCCCTGAGGCAACGCGTTCAGGGCTTGCCCGGCGGGGGGACTTGCCGCACAAACGGCCGTTGAAACTGGACTGGTACAGGCGGCCATGGCTCTGAGCGATACGGATCTCGACCTTCTTTTCCGCACGGCACGCACGCCTGTGCGGTGGTCGACCATGCCTGTGGCCGAAGAGACGATCACCGCGCTGTACGACCTCGTGAAACTGGGGCCGACGTCGGGCAACAGCCAGCCGGGGCGATTTGTGTTCCTCCATAGTCAGGACAGCCGTGAGCGCCTGCGCCCCGCGCTTTCGGCGGGCAATGTGGATCGCGTGATGACCGCGCCCCTGACCGTGATCGTCGCGCACGACCCGATCTTCTTCGACAAGATGGATCGCCTCAGCGACATGCCGGATCTGCGCTCGTGGTTCGCAGCGGACGTCGGACTGTCGGAAGAGACCGCGACCCGTAACGGCACGTTGCAGGGCGCTTATCTGATCATGGCGGCGCGGGCGCTCGGGCTTGATGCGATGCCGATGTCGGGTTTCGACAGCTATATGGTCGAGGACACGTTCCTTGCGGCGCAGGGATGGCGCGCCAATTTCATCGTCAGCCTGGGCTATGCCGACGGCGTGCCGGAGGCGCCGCGTGCGCCGCGTCTGGGCTTTGACGAAGCCTGCATGCTGCTGTGACCGGGTCCGGGCCCGCGCGCCTTCTGGTGCTTGACGCATCGGGCTCGGGCGATAGTGCCGAAAGTCTGGTGGCCTGCGTCGTGCAGAGCGGCGGCCAGTGCGCGCTGCACGCGGAGCGGCGGATAAGTGGCCGTGGCGGCGCGGAAGAACTGGCACCGCTGACCGCCGCCCTGCTGCATGTGGCCGCATGGCCTGCCACGTCTGTGGATTTGCTGGCGGTTGTGGTCGGGCCGGGGTCGTTCACCGGTCTGCGAGCCTCTCTGGCGCTAGCGCACGGGCTTGCCCTGGGCACAGGCGCGCCGGTCGTGGGCGTGACAGTGGGTGAGGCGCTGGCGACTGCCCTGGCGGCGGAAGCGGCCGAGCGGGGCCTGAAGCGCAGCGTTTGTGCGATTGCCGCGCGGCGCGGGCGAGTTTTCCTCGACGATAACGGTCACGTCACGGCGCATATGATCGCCGACCTCGCGCCGGAGGGCACCCCGCCGCTGATGGGCGGGAGTGCGGCGGCCGCCCTGTCTGCGGAGCGGCCAGATCTTGGGATCGTTCTGTCCCGATATGGTGCGCCGGATGCGGGCATGATTGCGGCAGCAGCGTTGCGGCGTCATCACGGTGCGCTGCCCCCGCGGATGGCGCTGCCCCTGTATGTCGATCCTGCGGAAGCGAAATTGCCGGCGGGCGGGCTGCGCCCCATGCCATTATGAGAGACATCTTGGTTCCCGGTTTTACCTGCCAGCCTGCCGGTGCGGAAGCGTGCGCCGTGATGGCCGCACTGCACGATGCTGCGTTCACGGCGGCTGAAAGCTGGAGTGCCGGTGCGCTTGCCTCACTGATGGTTGTTCCGGGCACTATCGCGATTCTGGCGGTACTGGACGGACAGACGGAGCCGCTGCCAGCGGGCTTCATTCTGGCGCGCATTGTGCATGACGAGGCGGAGATCCTGACGATTGCGGTGCATCCCCGGCACCGTCGGCAGGGCATCGGATTGGCATTGCTGCAAGCGGCAACGCAGATGTGCGAGGGCCGTGGCGTGGCGCAGATGTTTCTTGAGGTCTCGGTGCGGAACACGTCTGCCGCCGCACTTTATGCTTCAAGCGGCTTCGTGCCGGTCGGTCTGCGGCGGGATTATTACTGCGACGGGTCCGATGCCCGGGTGCTGGTCAAGGCCATCGCGGCCTAGCTGCTCAGGCGCTTTTCTTGCGGATACGCACCACCAGAACGCCATCTTCCGCCTCGTGCTGCGACACGATGGTGTGACCCAGTTCACGGGCGCTGACGGGCACATTGCGCCGTGCTTCATCACCTTTCAGATGCACCAGCAATTCGCCACCCGCTGGAAGCCGGTCGAGCGCAATTCTGGTCCGCACAAAGGTCATGGGACAGGTCTCATGCGTGATGTCCAAAGTCACGGGTGCGGGGTCGGACGGAGTTTGGTCGGTGTACATAACTAAATCTTAAATTTTTACCTGATTGCGTCCAGAGGCTTCGCGGCGCCTAAATCGCCTATCAATTCACACTTTGACATAATGGATCTTTTCATGTCGGCAGAAGCTCCCGATCGAATCTCTGAATTAGTGGCGCAGATCGTTGCGGCCTATGTCTCTCATAACTCGATTTCTGCCCTTGAACTGCCGGGATTGATCAACGCGGTGCGTGGCGCGTTGAACGGCATCGTCGCCCCTGCGGCCGCTCCGGCGGAAAAGCCCGTGCCGGCTGTCTCACCCCGTAAATCGGTGTTCCCGGACTATATCGTCTGCCTTGAGGACGGGCGGAAACTCAAGATGCTGCGCCGTCATCTCAAGGCCGCTTATGGCATGACTGCGGAGGAATACCGCGCTCGCTGGGATCTGCCTGCGGACTATCCCATGGTTGCCCCGAACTACGCCAACCAGCGCTCCGAGCTAGCCCGTCAGATCGGTCTGGGCACCCGCCCGGGCTGAGGGTGGTGTACCCGCCCGAAGCCGCGTGATACGCGCGGGATTGGACAAGTCGGACCCTGATCCGCTACGTCGCTTGCTATGGGAGCCGACGACACGTCCATGGAATCGCGAATCGAGCGGATCTGCATCGACAAAGGTCTGAAAATGACCGGGCAGCGGCGCGTGATCGCGCGCGTCCTGTCCGACGCAGAAGACCACCCCGACGTGGAGGAACTCTACCGGCGCGCCGCCCTGCTGGACGCCCGGATTTCAGTTGCCACCGTCTATCGCACCGTCCGTCTGCTTGAGGAAAAGAATATCCTCGCACGCCGCGACTTTGGCGGGGGCCGCGCGCGCTATGAAGCGACCGAGCACGGCCATCATTATCATCTGATCGACGTTGAGACCGGCAAGGTCATCGAATTCGAGGACTCGGAGCATGAGAAGCTGATGCGCCGCATTGCCGAAAAGCTGGGATTCGAACTCGCCACGCACCGGATGGAGCTGTTCGGGCGCCGCCGGACCGCGACCGCCAAGACGGAATCAAGCCGATGAGCATCGAAAACGACATTCGCAGCACATTGTCCACGCTCCAGCTCGACCGGAGTGAATTCACCGAGCTGCGCGGCGGCAATCTGGGCGTCCGCATTGCCGCAACCGAGGCCGAGCGCGATGCCGCGCAGGCCCTGCGTTATCGCGTGTTCTATGAGGAACTGGGCGCACAGGCTGACGAACGTACGGCCCGCACCCGCCGCGACGTGGACGATTTCGACGAATATGCCGACCACCTGCTGGTCATCGACCACGCGATTTCCTCCGGGCCAAAGGGCGTGGTGGGGACGTATCGCCTGTTGCAGGGCGACGCCGCGAAGAAACTCGGCCGGTTCTACACCGCCAGCGAATACGACATTTCCTGCCTGACCGACTTTCCGGGCCGGTTGCTCGAAGTCGGGCGCTCCTGCGTCGATCAGGCCTATCGCGGGCGCGCCGCCATGCAACTGCTGTGGCGCGGCATCGCATCCTACATTTTCCTGCATCGCATCGATGTGCTGTTCGGGTGCGCCAGTCTGCCCGGCACTGACCCCGACCAGATGCGCGACGAACTGACGTTTCTCTATCACAACCATCTGGCTCCGCCCGCTCTGCGGATTTCCGCTCTGGCGGAACGACGGGTGGAAATGTTGCGGACCGATCCGCACGAACTGGATCACCGCCGCTGCCTCGCGCGCCTGCCCCCCCTGATCAAGGGGTATCTGCGCCTTGGCGGCTATGTCGGCGATGGCGCGGTGATCGACCACCAGTTCAACACGACGGATGTCGCAGTGCTGGTGAAGAGCGAACTGCTGGCTGACAAATATTATCGCCACTACGAACGTCGTCTGCGCGACGCACTCGATTGAAACACCTCCTTTCGCGCGTGCGTGGTGGTGCGCCAAAAGTGCTGGCCGTCATTCTGGCGGGCGCGCTGGGTGGGCTTGCATTTCCGCCGGTGTGTTTCGTGCCGATTCTGGCATTTGTGTTTCCGTTCCTGCTGCGCAAGGTCGATCAGGCCCGCACCTGGCGCGGGGCGTTCGGCTATGGCTTTGCGTTCGGCCTCGGGCTGCATACGGCGGGTCTTTACTGGCTGACCTACGCCATTCTGATCCGTGCCGCTGATTTCTGGTGGCTTGTGCCGATTGCGGCCCCGGGATGCGCGCTGATCCTCGCCCCCTTTGTCGCTGTCCCAGCCGCGTTGTGCCGGATCGCCCCGGCGGGACCTGCACGCGCAGTGGCGTTTGCCGGTCTGTGGACGCTGCTCGATATGGGGCGGATCTTCCTGTTCACCGGCTTTCCGTGGAACCCCGTCGGCAGTGCGTGGGAAATTCCCGGCGCGGTCGGCACGACCATGATTCAGCCTGCGGCCTGGATCGGTGTCGACGGGCTGACACTGATCACGGTGCTGCTGGCGGTGCTGGTGCCCTATGGCTGGCGCGTCCGTGGCGCGCTGGCGGGGGTTCTGGTCCTGTGGGTCGGCGCTGGCGTGGCGCGGCGGGCACTGGTGACACCGCTGGATGTTCACAATCCGGCAGTCGTGCTGGTGCAGGGCAATGTCTCCGAGCAAGCCAAGATCGCCCATGACGACAGTCTGGAGGTTTTTCGCCGCTATCTCGCGCTGACGGCCGAGGGGGTTGCGAAGGCGAAAAGCCTGAATCGTCCGATCGCCTATGTCTGGCCCGAGACGGCGTTTCCATATCTGCTGGATGAAGAACCGGCCGCGCGCGACATGATTGCCCGCGCGGGCAACGGCGCGACCGGCATCATCGGCACCCTGCGCCAGAGCCGCGACGGCGCATGGCACAATTCGGTCGAAGCGATGAGCGCCGATGCACGCCTGATCGGCTCCTACGACAAAAGCACACTGGTGCCGTTTGGCGAATATAACCCGGCGATCCTGCCGTTCCATGTCGTGCCCGGCGGCGGTCTGGTGCCAGGCAACGGGGTGGAGACGTGGCATCTGCCGGGCGGGATCGGCCCCGTCGGACCTTTGATCTGTTACGAGGTCATTTTCTCCAGCCGGGTGGTCAAGGAAAGTGATCGGCCAAACTGGCTGGTGAACGTGACCAATGATGCCTGGTACGGCAACAGCGCCGGGCCGCGTCAGCATCTTGCCGGGGTGCGGATGCGCGCGGTGGAAGAAGGCCTGCCGATTGCCCGTGCCGCCAACACCGGGATTTCCGCTGTCTATGACGGTTTTGGCACTGAGACCGCCCGCATGGGCTGGGGCGTGGCGGCCACGGTCGTCACCGCATTGCCGCCACCTTTGCCGCGCACACTATTCTCGCGCGCTGGTCGAACTTTGCCGATCATTTTGTCGTTAGCGTGCATCGGGGGTGGATTTGCACGCCGCAAGAGAAAGACACGCGCCGCTTCACACGCGGAGTTGTAGTGTCAAAAAAAGGTTAACATTGACAATCATCGGTTGCAGGTTAAATGCATAGCGATAAAAAGAGCGGATAAAGCTATGTCAAATTCTGCCGACACCGAAAAAACTGCCTCTGTTCCCAGTCCGATTGACGTTCACGTCGGCGGCCGTATCCGTCTGCGCCGCAGCCTTATGGGCATGTCGCAGGAGCGACTCGGCGAGGCCCTGGGGCTGACTTTCCAGCAGGTTCAGAAATATGAACGCGGCGCCAACCGCGTGGGTGCTTCACGATTGTTTGACCTTTCGCGGATTCTGGAGGTTCCCGTCGGGTTCTTCTTCGATGATCTGCCCGCAGGTCTGTCGAATCCGATGGCAGGTGCCACGACACCCGCCGTCAACGGTTTTGCCGAAGCTCAGGAGAGCTTCGGTTCGGCACCCGCAACGCCGTCGTCTTTCGCGCCCCAGAGCGGGGAAGCAGCGCTGTTCAGCCGCCGCGAGACCATCGAACTTGTGCGTGCCTATTACCGGATACCGGACGGGGACGTGCGCAAAAAGGTGCTGGACCTGATCCGCACGATGTCGCCCTGAGGCCAGGTCCCGGATTGTCTGCGCCGCGTCCGGGCCGCGTCCGAAACAGTCTGGTTTCGGACGTTGGCCTGACCCGACCCGACTATTCGCGTCGAAGCACCTGATCCGTCAGGAAGGACGCGATCTTGCCGGCCGTGAAGTCACGTTTCAGGGCGACTTCGTCATATTCGGTGCGCACCCAGTCCATAAACGCCAGGCGGCCTTCGGCTTCGGCACGGTATCTGAGAAAGAACGCGTCCAGAATTCCCGTCCGCGCCTGACGGAAATGGCCGAAGCGCCAGGAAAGCTGACGCAGGGCCTCCGTCGCGGTGCCCCCTTCGAACATGACCACAAGCCCTGACGCCAGACCGGCCCGATCCGCGCCGGACTTGCAGTGCATCAGCATGGGAAATTCCAGCGTGCGGTACATCGCCTCGAACCGTTCGATCCGGTCGCGATGGGGAGCGCCGCGGCTTTCGAAGGCCATGTCCAGATGGGTCAGTCCGATGGCGTGCGCCGTGCTGCGCGACAGCGCGTCCGATCCGCATTTGCGGTGCCCGCGCAGATTGACCAGCGTCCGCAGCCCGAAACGCTGCTTGGCCCGTCGAAGGCGTGCGGGTGTGGGATGGTTGCAGCGATAGACCTTGCCGGGCACGACGGCGCGGAAGTTGGTCCATACCAGCCGGAAGATCGCATGGTCGACTGCCAGGCTGTCCCACCAGGCGCGTATCCTGCCGCCGGGGGTGTCGAGGGTTCCGTCGAACACGTCAAATCTCCGAGTCATGGCGCGATGGTCGGGCGTTATGTCCCACCGGTCGGCCCTTTCGTCAAATCAGGTGACGCAGACGCAACCCGACATAATGCTGCCACGCTGTAAGGGCGAGATATTGAAAGAAGGAGAACAAAGCCATGCGATTGACCCGATCCCTTTGCGTGCTTGCGACGGCGCTTGCGCTTTCCGGATGTTACTACGGCGGCTATGGCCATCCCCCCGGCTGGAACCACGGCTGGCATCGCGGTTACTATGGTGGCCACGGTGGCTGGTATGATGATCGCGGCGGCTGGCGTGGCGACTGGCACGGCGGTGGCTGGCACTGAGCCTAGGCTGCAGACAGAGGGAAGCTCGGCCATGCGCCGGGCTTTTTTTGTAAGACGCTCACACGAACAGCCTTCGCCCCGAACCCGGCACTCACGCAAGGATTGCCCGGACGTCGCATCCTGCCTACGATCGGCAGCACACTCCGCTTGTTCAGGAGGCCTGACGCCTTGTTCGTGCGTGCATCCCGGTCGTTTCTGGTTCTGCTGCTGTGCCTTGCGGTGCAGGTCGGCCTGATGATGGGTGCCGGGTCTCTCAGGGCGATGGCAAACACCATGACGCAGGAATGTGACATGGCAATGATGCAGGACGGCGGGGCGATGGCCCATGTCCCCGTGCCCACACATTCCGGCGACGACCATCTGCCGCCATGCTGTCACGCGGTGGCCGTGGCCGGGTGGATTGCCCCATCCCAACCGACGCTTTCGGCTCCTGAACGGTGGGAGACACTGCCGTGGCGCGAGACGCCGCATACTGTCCGCGCTGCCCGCGATCATTTGCCGCCACTGCGACCGCCAAGAGACCTGCGCGCCTGAAAAGGCTGCTTCGCAGACGCCAGTGCGGGTGACCTGACGCGTGCATCCGATGCTGCAATCCGCAGCGGCGATCGTGTCCCCTCACGCAGTCCGCATGCCTGCCTGCACCCGTTTACGTTCCAGCGCGCCGCATGGTGCCGGGGATGTTTCGTGCGACGCCGTTTGACGCGGTGATCGTTCTGTACCGACTGACTGATGCCAGTCCGTGCGATATTTTGTTCCGGAGATGCCTCTGATGGGCACGTTTCCCTTTTTGCCGCGCACCGGGCTGTCGCGGCGGCGTTTTGTCACCGGCGCCACAACACTGGGGGCGCTGGCCCCGGTTGCCGGATGTTCCGGCCCGATTACCGAACCCCGCAGCTATGGCAGTGGCCTCATTCCCGACCACCCGGCGCAGCACTACGATCTGCGGATCGGGGAGAGCCCGATCAACATCACGGGGCGCACCGTGCGCGCGCCGCTGGTCGATGGCGTTGCCCCCGGCCCCGTCCTGCGCTGGCGGGAGGGTGAAACGGTGACGCTGAGCGTCACAAACACGCTCGATGAAACCACGTCGATCCACTGGCATGGTATCCGCGTGCCTTCGGACATGGACGGGGTGCCGGGCTTGAGTTTTGCCGGAATCGCGCCGGGGCAGAGCTTCACCTATCGCTTTGCGGTGCGACAGAGCGGCACATACTGGTATCACAGCCATTCCAACATGCAGGAGGCGCGCGGACTGTATGGGGCGATCGTCATCGACCCTGCGGGTGAGGACCCGAACCGCGCGGATCGGGATTATGTCGTGGTGTTGTCGGACTGGAGCGACACGTCGCAGGACCGGATCGAGTCCAAGCTGAAATTCGATTCCGACAGTTATAATTTCCGGCAGCGTACAGCGGCGTCTTTTCTGAAACAGGCACAGACGCACGATGCGGGCGCGCTGCTGGCCGACCGGCTGCGCTGGTCGCGGATGCGGATGTCCGCGACGGATATTTCCGACGTCAGCGGCATTACCTATACCTATCTGATGAACGGCACGGCTCCGGACCGGAACTGGACCGCACTGTTCGCACCGGGCGAGCGGGTTCGGCTGCGCTTTATCAATGCCTCGGCCATGACGTTTTTCGATGTGCGGATTCCCGGCCTCTCGATGCAGGTGGTGCAGGCCGACGGCAATAACGTCGTGCCCGTCACCGTCGACGAGTTTCGCATGGGCGTTGCCGAAACCTATGACGTGATCGTCACGCCGGAGGCCGACCGGGTCTATACCATCTTTGCCCAGAGCGAGGACCGGACCGGTTATGCGCGGGGCACGCTGACCGCTCGCGCAGGGTCCATCGGACCGATCCCGCCGATGGACCCCCGCCCCGTCCGCACGATGCAGGACATGGGCATGATGCCCGGCATGGATATGTCCGGCATGAAAAGCGCGAAGACAACGGTCGAGAACCAGTTCGCGGCACCCATGCCGATGAACAGGCTGGATGATCCCGGCGACGGGTTGGCGCATAACGGGCGCCGCGTCCTGCGCTATACCGATTTGCGCGCCCTGCGTCCGGGTGTCGATCCACGTCCCCCCGGCCGGGAGATCACACTGCATCTGACCGGAAACATGGAGCGGTATATCTGGGGTTTTGACGGCAAGAAATTCTCCGAGGCGCCGCCGGTCTATCTGCGTCTGGGTGAACGCGTGCGTTTCATCTTGATCAACGACACGATGATGGAGCACCCGATTCACCTGCACGGATTATGGAGCGAACTGGAAAATGGGCAGGGGGCGTTTCGTCCTTACAAGCACACGATCATCTCCCAGCCGGGGAGTCGGCTGAGTTATCTGGTGACCGCCGATGTGCCGGGGCTATGGGCCTATCATTGCCACCTGATGTTCCACATGGAACTGGGCATGTTTCGCACGGTGGTGGTGTCATGAAATACTTCCTTTCTATAGCGGGATTTTCCTTTTTTATCCTGATGTCTGGCGCGCGGGCTCAGGGGATGGAGGGCATGGATATGCCCGGCATGTCCATGAAGGCGGCACCATCGCCAAAGCCCGCGCGCGTGAAGAAAACGCCCAGACCGCACAGCGTCACTGCCGTCATCCCACGACCACCCGTGCATTATGCGGGTGGCACCATGCCGATCATGGATCACGCGCTGTACACACATGCGATTTTCAATGAACTGGAGGGCCGTTACGCGCCACAGGGCACGCAGTTGCGCTATGACGGGCAAGCGTGGCTGGGCACGGACTACGACAAACTCTGGATCAAGTCCGAAGGCACCCTGAGCCCCGGCGGTAAGTTTTCCGATGGCGACCACGAAGTTTTTTACGATCGCGCCATTTCGACCTATTTCGATCTGCAAGGCGGCGTGCGCGCGGATATCGACAGTGGGCCTTCGCGTGTGTGGGGTGCGTTCGGGCTGGAAGGACTGGCTCTGTATTTCTTCGATCTCGAAGCCACGGGGTATGTCAGCGGCGATGGGCGGCTGGCCGCGAAAATACAGGGTTCATACGATTTTCTGTTGACCAATCGGCTGATCCTGCAGCCGCAGATCGAGATGAACTTCTATTCCCGCCCCGATCCCGCAAGGGCAGTTCGGGCAGGATTGTCGGACATCGATACGGGTGTGCGGCTGCGGTATGAAATCGACCGTACATTCGCACCCTATGTCGGTGTGACCTATGCCGGTGCGTTTGGTGCGTCCCAGGGGCCACCGGGGCCGCGCGATCCGACCCGCAACACGCTGCGGTTCACGGTCGGCCTGCGAACATGGTTCTGAGGTGTAGATCCTAGCTGATGAAGCGGTATTTCTGCATCCAGGCCGTCGCCATCTGCGGCCAGTTCACCGTATCCGTGCCGGGGCGGCCCAAGCCAAATCCGTGACCGCCGGTCGGGAAAAGATGCCGCTCCACCGCGACCCCGGCACTTTGGCAGGCGCCTTCGAGAATGGCGGAGTTGGCAGGGTCGGAGATTGGATCGTCTGCGGCCTGAACAAGAAAGAACGGTGCTTCATCGGCATGAATGTGGGTCTGGACAGACCACGCCGCACTCTCCTCCGCCGAGGGGTCATCCCCGATCAGGACACGCCGGGTTGCGGTATGCTGGTAGGGTCGCAGCAGTGTCACGATGGGGTAAATCAGAAGCGTTGCGTTGAACGCGTCGGATTGTGCATCGATGGCGTCGCGCGTGGCGTAAGTTTGCCAGCCCGCCCGGGCCGACTGCATGCCCAGCAAATGCGCGCCCGCCGAAAAGCCCAGTGCCCCGACGCGCCGGGGATCGAGGCCGAACTCTGCGGCGCGTGCGCGGATCAGGCGCAACGCCCGCTGCGCGTCCTGAAAGGGTGCCATCCGCCCGCTCCGCCAGCCCTCGGGCGGCAAGCGATAGGTCAGAACGAAGGCCGTGATCCCCAATGTGCTGAGCCACATTGCAGCGGGGATCGCCTCTTTTCCCATTTCGATATGTCGATAACCACCGCCCGCTGCGATCAGCATTGCGGCTCCGTTGGGCCGCGCGGGGCGATACACGCTGACTGTCGGCTCAACGACGTTGGTGACGGACCCCGTTCTGGACCAGAGCGGCACGCCATCAGGTCCACCCCCACCAGGCGGCATACCGTCCCACAGCGGTATCTGCATCGGGGTGGCGGCCCGTGTGGAGGCTGTTCCGACCGTGCCTGCAAGCAGGGCGCCCAACGCGAAAGCCCGGCGCGTGGCCTTCATGGCAGCAACATCCGGATGAGCGGCACCAGCAACGCCGTGACCAGCCCGTTCAGTCCAATCCCCAACGCGGCGAAAGCAGCCCCCAGCGGGTCACGTCGCGCAACCTGTGCCGCTGCGATCCCGCTTCCGGCCACACCTGCCGCCAGTCCGTGCGCGCGCCAGTCCGAAATACCCATGCGGCGCAGCAGCGGTTCACCGATAATAGCTGCGATAATGCCGCCAAAGATCGCAAACGTCGCTGTCAGAGAAGGCTGGCCGCCGATCTGGTGCGTGATGGCGATCGCAATGGGCGTCGTGACTGCCTTTGGCGCCATGGACAAGGCGACAAGACGGTCGCCCCCGCACGACACGACCAGCAGCACACCGGCCATAACCGATACAATTGCGCCCGCAATCAAAGCGATGCCCATGGACACCAGGCTGCGGAGAACATGCCCGATCGACTGTGCCAGCGGTATCGCCAAAGCAACCGTTGCCGGTCCCAGCAGGAAATTTATGGATCGCACCGCCGCGAAGTAAACGCTGTAGGGCGTTGCGGTGGCATACAACATGCTGCTGACCAGAAGGATCGCGATCAGGACCGGGTTCGCCCACGGGGCGCCACGCAACCGAAGTTGAACCTGCACGCCGCACGCAAACGCCGCAACGGTCATGGCCATCCAGAAGAGCGACGCCATTTCGGCATCATGCGTCAGAAAGTCTGGCAGAGTCATGGTGTGCGCCGTTCCCGGCGCGCCCCGAAATGCATGACTGCGCCCGTCACCACCAGCGCCATCACGGTCGATCCGACCAAAGCCACGGCAATCGGCCAGAAATTGGCGCGCAGAACCGGGATTTGTGTCATCACGCCGACACCTGCCGGCACGAACAGCAACCCCAAGGCTGCGATCAGGCCGCGTGCCAACCGCCCGAGATCTTCGCCGACAACCGGATGGGCGCGACCAGCCATTGCTTTACGCGCCAACAGGAATGCCGTCAGCAGGAACATGCCGATGACCGGCCCGGGCACCGACAGCCCGAGGCCGGCCTGAACGGCCGACCCCAGAAGCTGGAACACCAGCAATGTCAAAAAAGCCGTTACCACCCTGCTGCACCCGTTCCCAGGCGAAGCAGGCCCAGACTTTTACCAGATCGTGGGTTTGGGATTGCGGTCATCGAAATTCTTCTGGTGCCAGTAGGGGTAGGTCGGCTCCCGGTGGCTGGCCTTGTCCAGAACAGCGATCTGCTCGGGCGTCAGGGTCCAGCCGATGGCACCGAGATTCTGCTTCAGTTGTTCCTCGTTGCGGGCACCGATCACGATGTTCGAGACCGTGGGGCGTTGCAGCAACCAGTTCAGGGCGACCTGAGGGATCGACTTGCCGGTTTCCTTGGCAACGAGGTCGAGCGCATCGACAACGTCATAGAGGAATTCCTCGTCCACCGTCGGGCCGCCGCCCTGGCCGCCGCTGGCGATACGACCGCTGGTGTTGGCCACGCCGCGACGAATCTTGCCGGTCAGACGACCCCAGCCAAGCGGGCTCCAGACCATCAGGCCGATACCCTGATCCAGACCCAGTGGCATCAGTTCCCACTCGTAGTCGCGCCCGACGAGCGAGTAATAGCCCTGATACGCGACATAGCGGCCAAGTCCGTAGCGCTCGGACGTCGCCAGGGATTTCATCACCTGCCAGCCCGAGAAATTGGACGCGCCTATATAGCCGATCTTGCCCGCGCTCATCAGATCGTCGAGTGCACGCAGCGTCTCGTCGACGGGCGTCAGGGCATCGAAGCCGTGCATGAAATACAGGTCGATGTGATCGGTGCCCAGACGCTTCAGGCTCGCCTCGCACGCGCGGATCAGGTGATGACGTGAGGAGCCCGCGTCGTTCGGCCCGTCGCCCATCGGGAATGTCGCCTTGGTGGAAATCAGGACCTTGTCGCGACGACCCTTGATGGTCTGGCCGAACACTTCCTCGGCCATGCCTTGGGAATAGACGTCAGCCGTGTCGAAGAAGTTCACACCGTGGTCGAGGCACAGATCGACCATGCGCGTGGCTTCCGCCACGTCAGTCTCGCCCCATTTGCGGAAGAATTCATTGGATCCGCCAAAGGTCGCGGTGCCGAAACTGAGGGCCGGAACCTTGAGGCCTGAGCGACCGAGCTTACGATATTCCATTGGATCTATCCTTGTGTCGTGTGCTGTACGGCAGCCGCCACCTTACGGACGCAGAGCCCAGGGGCAAGCGCAGGACGGAAACTGTCACAGGATCGTGAGGGTATGTTTCCCGGGAACGTGCCGGAACCCGGCGGAGGGTTTGCCCCCGCTGGTCGGCTTGTCCGGCAAAAAACGGCGCAGAGCTGGGGTTTAGTTCTGCGCGCCGCCGAGTGGCTGCACGCGAACGGCGCGGCCGGTGCGATCGTAGTAAAAGATGGAGTTGCCGCGTTGCTGGGCGTATCCGTCCGGCTCGCCTGTTTTGGTCCAGAACATCAGACGGTTGGCTTCGGGCTGTTCAACCACCCGGTCGCCGGCCGGACGATACCGGAACTCGCTGAAATCCTTGAACGCCTTGGGCACTTCGGAATTGGTTGCCAGCGAGTGCATCGACGGCTTTTTCGGTCCGTCATCATCGGCCTGCGCGTGTGCCTGAGAGACCACGCCGATGGTCACGGCCGCCATCATCAGGCCGATCAGTTTTTTCGACATGAACCAATTCTCCGCGTCCCGGTTTTGACGCCCTTCACATGCGCCAAACCGGGAAATGTTGCAACCGGGAGCCACCAGTTCAGGTGGGGGGCACCGGCACGGGACCCGCCAGCGCCCGGTCCACGGATTTGGCAACAGCGCCGCCATGCGGACCGTTTTCCGGTGTTGTGTGATCTTTCCAGCCGCCACCCAGAACACGGTAGAGGGTTACAAGGTTCTCGTATCGCGCGGCCTGAATCGACACGTGGCCGAGTTGCGCCTGATACAGCGTACGCTGCGAGTCCAGAGCGGTCAGGTAGGAGTCCGTGCCAGCGTGATACCGCATCATCGCGAGCTTGTACTCGTCGGCCGATGACGCAACCAGCGACTCAAGGCGTGCATCCTGATCGCGATAGGTCCAACGGGCCGCCAGCGCATCGGACGTTTCCTTGAACGCGGACTGGATCGCCTTTTCGTACGCCAGGACTTCCTGCTGACGATGCGCTTTGGAATAACGCAGATTGCCCGTCGCCTGACCCCAAGTGAAGATCGGGATGCTGATCTGCGGGTCGATCAGCCAGGTCTGCCCGCCTGCGGTGAACAGGCTATGGAACTGGCGGCTGCTCTGCCCGTCGCTGGCGGTCAGCGTGATCTTCGGGAAAAAGGCCGCTCGTGCGGCGCCAATGTCGGCGTTGGCTGCAATCAGCGTGTGTTCAGCCGAGAGGATGTCTGGACGACGCTGAAGCAGATCCGACGGCAGACCGGCCGGAAGGTCGGTCATGATCGTCTGCTGCCCGAATGGCGCAGGGGCGGGCAGATTGTCAGGAATCGGCGCGCCGATCAGTAAGACCAGCTCGTCCTCGTCCTGCGCCAATGCGCGCTCGTACTGCGATTTGTTTGCCGCAGCCTGCTCCACCTGCGTTTCCACCTGACGCAGTGTCAGCTGATTGGCCTCGCCATGATCGAACTGCAACTGCGTCAGACGCAGCGTTTCGTTCATTGAGGACAGCGTGTCGTTGGTGACGCGCAGTTCCTCGCGGTCCGCAAGCCACGCGATATAGGTCGATGCGACTTGCGAGATGGTGGAAATCATGATGCTGCGTGCGTTTTCGGCCTGCGACAGCGCCTGTTCGCGAGATTCCTTGTTCAGGCTGCGAATGCGCCCGAACAGATCAACCTCGTAGGACGAGAAACCGAAACTCGCAGAATAGAAGCGCAACGTCGAGATCGTCGAACCGCCGGTTGGCGCGAACGAGAAACCACCGACATTCGAAGGCGCTTCGAACAGACCCGAACCCGATGTGCTCAGCGTCGGGAACAGCGAGGCATGCTGAATCTCATACTGCGCCTGCGCCTGTTCGATGCTGGTTGCAGCAGACAGCAGATCGCGATTCTGGCGCAGCGCGATACCGATGAGCGCTTTCAGACGCTCATCGAGGAAGAAGTCCTTCCACCCAAGATCGGCCGCCTGGATTTTCGGGTCCGATGCGGACGCCGGATCTCCGGGTTTACCCGCAGGGTAGGTGGAAGCCACCGGCAGTTTAGGCCGGTGATAGGTCGGGATCATGGTGCAGCCCGACAGCGCCGCCAGCAGCAGCGGTGTCGTGCGGAACAGGTTTTTAGCGGACATGACCTTTAGTGCTCCTGTGCCGCATGGCCATTCTGGCGGTTCTCATAGGGATCGACACGGTCCTTCACACGCACCACCCGGAACAGGCGCAGTACCAGCACGAAGAACAGCGGCACGAAGAAGACGGCCAGAGCGGTCGCGGTGAGCATGCCACCCACCACGGCGGTGCCGATGGCCTGACGTGCGGACGAACCGGCGCCCGACGCTATGGCGAGAGGGAACACGCCCAGCACGAAGGCGATCGATGTCATCAGGATGGGACGCAGACGTTCCCGACCGGCTTCAAGCACCGACTCCTCTAGTGAACGTCCTTCCTCGAAGAAGCTTTTGGCGAATTCGACGATCAGGATCGCGTTCTTCACCGCGAGACCCACAGTGGTCAGCAAGCCGACCTGGAAATAGACGTCGTTGTCCATGCCGCGCCACAGGGTCGCAGCAATCGCGCCCAGCACGCCCAGCGGAATGACGAGAAGCACGGCGATCGGGATCGCCCAGCTTTCATACAGCGCCGCGAGGCAGAGCATGATGACCGTTGCCGCAAGGGCATAGAGAGGCCCGGTGGACGAACCCGCTGCTGCCTGTTCGTACGACAGGCCAGTCCATTCGTAACCGATCCCTTCGGGCAGTTTCTGCAGGATTTTGGTCATTTCGTTGATCGAGTCGCCGGATGAATAGCCGGCAGAGGGCGCGCCCATGATCTCGAAGCTGTCGTAACCGTTATAGTCTTCGACCTTCTGCTGCTCCATCAGCCACTCGCCGGAGGCAAAGGCACTGAATTGGACCAGATTGCCCGCGCTGTTGCGCAGATACCATTTGCCCAGATCACGCGGCGTCATGCGTGATGCCGCCTCACCTTGGATATAGACCTGCTTGACACGGTTGCTGCGCATGAACTGGTTCACATAGATCGAACCGAAAGCTCCCTCGATTTCCGTATTGATGTCAGAGTTGCTGACGCCCAGCGAGTTCGCTTTTTCACGGTCGATGTTCAGCTTGAACTGCGGTGCATCTTCCATGCCGTTCGGACGCACGGCCAACAGGCGCGGATTCTTAGCCGCCATCCCGAGGACCATGTTGCGCGCCGCAAGGAATTTCGTGTGACCAACATGGGCACGATCTTCCAGTTCCAGATCGAAACCAGCCGCGTTACCCAGTTCAAGCACGGCTGGCGGGTTGAATGCGATGATCTGTGCGCGCGGGTCGCCCCAAAAATGCATCAGCACACGCATGGCGACGGCATCTGCCGACTGCGACGCGTCCGGACGTGCATCCCAGGTCTTGAGTTTGATGAAGAATGAGCCCGCGTTCTGACCTTGGGCTGCGAAATTGAAGCCTGTCGGTGCGAACACGGACTCGACGTTCTTTCCCTCGGTCTTGAGGATGAAGTCGACGATGTCGTGGTTGACAGCCGCCGTCTCCTCCTTGGTGGCTCCTGGTCGCATGGTGACCTGACCAAAGACCAGTGCCTGATCTTCGTTCGGCAGGAAGCCAGCATGAATCTGCGTGAACAGATACCCGGTCAGACCCGTCACCAGCACAAACGCCAGGAGCGAGAGTCCGATACTGCCGACCATCCATTTGACAACGCGCAGATATCCGTTGGTCAACCGGTCGAAACTACGGTTGAACCATTTCACGAAGCGGTTCTGCGAATGCCCCGTCGGCTTAAGCATCGTGGCGCACAGCGCCGGCGTCATGACCAGAGCCACCAGCACCGACAGCCACATGGCCGAAACTATGGTGATCGAGAACTGGCGATAGATCACGCCTGTTGAGCCGCCAAAGGCTGCCATCGGCAGGAACACCGCCGTCAGCACCAGCACGATTCCGATCAACGCGCCCTGGATTTCGTCCATCGACACACGGGCGGCCTCACGCGGCGACAGTTTCTGCTCGCTCATGACGCGTTCGACGTTTTCGACAACGACGATCGCATCGTCCACCAGCAGGCCGACGGCCAGCACCATGGCCAGCATGGTCAGCGTATTGATCGAGAAGCCAAGCGCCGAAAGGATACCGAATGTGCCGAGCAGCACGACCGGCACCGCAATCGTCGGGATCAGGGTGGCTCTAAAGTTCTGCAAAAATAGCAGCATCACGAGGAATACCAGACCGATGGCCTCGGCCAGCGTGATGACCACTTCCTTGATCGACAGGGTTACGAACGGCTCGGTATCCAGCGGATACACGGTCTTCAATCCGTGGGGAAAGAACCTCTCAAGCTGCGCGAGGGCCGTGCGGACGCCGGCTTCGGTCGTCAACTGGTTCTGGCCGGGGGCCAGTTTGAGCGCCAGACCGACAGCCGGGTGGTTGTTGTACGTCGAACTCAGGTTGTAGCTCTGCGGACCGACCTCAACGCGCGCGACGTCTTTGATACGAACCTGCGATCCGTCGGGCTGAACTTTCAGGATAATCTTTTCGAACTGCGCCACGGATTCCAGGCGCTGCGGCCCAATGATCGTAGCGTCCAGATGCTGGCCGGGCGAGGCGGGCAAACCGCCGATTTCACCGGCAGACACCTGAATATTCTGACTCTGGATCGCTGTCTGTACATCGCCGACCGTCAGGCTGTATTTGAACAGCTTGGCGGGATCCAACCAGATACGCATCGCATATTCCGAACCGAACAGCGTGTAATCACCAACACCGGTGACGCGGCTGATGGGATCCTGAATGTTCGATGCGACGTAATCTGACAGAGCGGCGCTGTCCATGCTGTCGTCCGTGGAGATGAATCCAAGGAACATCATGAAGTTCTTCACGGCCTTGACGACCTGAAGGCCCTGCTGCGTCACCTCTGTCGGCAGCTTCGCCTCGGCCAACTGCAGTTTGTTCTGCACCTGCACCTGCGCGATGTCCGGGTTCGTACCCTGAGCGAAGTCGAGGTCGATTTCCATCTGCCCGTTCGCGTAGGACTGCGACGAGATGTATTCCAGATGGTCCAGACCGTACATCTGCTGGAGGATGGGTCGGACGACCGTGTTATTGACGGTCTCAGCCGATGCACCCGGATAGGTGACAGTGATGCCGATCTGCGGGGGGGCAATCGACGGATACTGTGCAATCGGCAGTCGGGTGATCGACAGCGCGCCGACGATCATGACGATGATGCCGATCACCCATGCAAAGATGGGCCGATCGATAAAGAAACGCGACATGCCGGATTATCCCGCCTTCTTCTCGGACGCATCCGAGGCCTGATAGGGAACGGGATTGACCGTCGCCCCCGGTTTGGCTTTCTGCAGCCCTTCGACAATCACGCGGTCGCCGCTCTTCAGGCCACTTGTCACGATCCAGTTCGCACCCTGCGCTTCGTTGATCGTGATGTTGCGAACAGCAACCTTATTGTCGTCACCAACCACCATGAGCGTCCATGCGTCGGCCGAATTCTGCGTCACAGCCTGCTGCGGTACCAGGAAGGCGTTGGGGTCGGTGCCCTCCGTCATCTCGGCATGCACATACATGCCCGGCAGCAATTCATGTTTCGGGTTGGGGAACAGCGCACGGACAACGACACTGGCGGTGGCAGTATCGACGTTCACTTCGGAGAACTGCAGCTTACCCGGCACCCCGTATTTCGAGCCATCTTCGAGTGTCAGTTCGACGCTGGCCGTATTGTCGTCCACCCGTTGCAGCTTGCCTTCCTGAAGTTCCCGGCGGAAACGGATCAGGTCGGTTGCGGCAAGGTTGACGTCCACATAGATGGGGTCCAGGCGCGTCACCGTGGCAATCTGTGCGGTCTGGTTGGCCGTGACAAGCGCGCCGACCGTGCTCAGCGAACGGCCGATGCGCCCGGTGATGGGCGAGTTTACGTGGGTATAGCCCAGGTTGGTGGCAGCCGATTCCAGATTGGCCTTGGCGGTCGCCACGTCGGCGGCGGCCTCTCGTTCCGTGGCCAGAGCGTCGTCATAATCCTGCGAACTGACGGCGTGG
>Ga0157365_10000098_pt1 | contig 41249 bp, 36 predicted proteins | sample AttsexASBM3_FD_111478 | JGI IMG/M metagenome (GOLD analysis project Ga0157365, IMG submission 111478) | Fungus gardens microbial communities from leaf cutter ant in Ribeirão Preto, State of São Paulo, Brazil - Atta sexdens ASBM3 | ecosystem: Host-associated > Fungi > Mycelium > Unclassified ...
GCCGCCACCCTGTCACCCGTTGCGTCGGGCTGGCAGGTTCGGGGAACCGGCGGGATGATCGAGGCCCGACACTGCGTGATTGCGCTGGGTCCGTGGTCGGACACGGTGGCACAGCCACTGGGTTATCGATTCCCGCTTTTCGTCAAACGTGGCTATCACGCGCATCATGCCTGCGCGGCGATGCCTGCCATTCCGATGCTGGATTCCGATAATGGCGTGATGATCGCCCCGATGCGACAAGGCCTGAGACTGACGAGCGGCGCGGAGTTTCTGCCGCGCGACGCACCGCCGACCCCGGTGCAACTTGAAGTGGCGCAGCGCGGTGTGGCGGAGTTGTTCGATCTTGGCCCGATGGTGGAGAACACCCCGTGGATGGGTTCACGGCCCATGATGCCGGACATGTTGCCCAATATTGGAAGCGCCCCGCGCCACCCGGGCCTGTGGTTTAATTTTGGCCACGGTCATCAGGGCTTTACGCTTGGCCCATCGTCGGGGCGTATCATGGCTGAACTGATGGCAGGTGAGCGTCCGCTGGTCGATCCACGCCCCTATCGGCCGGATCGGTGGTTCTGACAGGCACGCCTGCATTGTGTGTCTAGTGCTGGCGGTTGGGGGCAGGTTTTGCCTCGTCCTGGTCCAGTACATCCATCAGTTCGGGGGGCAGTTGCTCGTTCAGAACGTCGTCGAACACGCCATGAAGGGAGTGGCGAATCCAGTCTGCGATTGCGTCCGCGCCGACACGATTATGGCCGTCATTTGTCATAAACATCATGGTGGCTCGTCCCCCTTCCCCAGACGATGAGGTCCAAGCGAACCGGACGGAGCAAAGTTCCTGTGTATCGGGCATACCAAACATGCACGGACTGATATTGCCCCGGATCAGGCAGCGTTACGCTGACTTGCGATGTCCCGGCGCGGCGGCGCACCAAACATGCGGCCATATTCCCGTGTGAACTGTGACAGGCTCTCGTACCCCACCGCCAGTGCGGCTGCGGTTGTGCTCTGCCCCTCGTTCAGCATTAGCCGCCGCGCTTCGAGCAGACGCAGTTGCTGGCGAAACTGCATGGGAGCCAGCGACGTCAGCCCCCGGAAATGCTGGTGAAACGCGGAAGGGCTCATGCCCGCCTCGGCGGCCAGTGCTTCGACCGTCACTGGAAAGGCAAAATCGCGACGCAGCAGGGCAACCGCGCGTCCGATCCGTTGTGAATGACTGTCGGGCATCGCTGCGTTGCGGATGCGAGCGGCATGCACGCCGGTCAGCAGCCAGTAATGCATCTCGCGCACTATCCCGGGGCCGAGGATACTGCGCGCTTCGGGTTCGTCCATGATCGCGATCAGACGCTGCGCGCAGGCCAGGATTTGTGGCTCTGTCGTGTCGATCGCGCCGGGGGACCTAGCGGTCTGTGTCGCATCGGCATCCATCGCACCGATCTGGGCCGAAAGCTCCCGCATTAGTGCCATATCCAGATCGACCGACAGCGCGAGATAGGGGCGCGTCCGGCTGGCCTGTGTGACCCGTCCGATGACCGGCGTGTCGGCGCTGACGACCAGGGACTGCCCTTCGGCAAAATCCAGCGCGTGCTGCCCCATCAGCACCGTCTTTGCCCCCTGGAGCACAAGGCAAAGTACGGGGCGATAGAGGGCATGAATTTTCGGCGTCGGCGCGTGCGCCCGCATGATCCCGAGGGTGGGGATGGGCAAGCGGGCGAAGCCCTGCCGATCCGCATTCTGTTCGGCATAGCGCAGCAGTCGCTCGACAATGGCGTGCGTCATGGGTGACCGCCCCTCCCCCGCTTCTGATCTGTCCGTCTTAGCAGCTCGATCCCGCCGGCGCACTGCCCTGTCGGTACAATCAGGAGGATCAGGCAAAGAGTCTGGCCGATCCGGTCAGGCAAGCGAACCGCCGGGGGGGTAACTTGAAGTTCTTCGCAACCGAGGGAACTTCTTATGACCACGCAAACGAAAATCGCACTCATCACCGGTGGCAGTCGTGGCCTGGGGCGTAACGCCGCGCTGCATCTGGCCCGCAAGGGAGTGGATGTGATCCTGACCTATCGCTCTGGCGAGCAGGATGCGGCGGACACGGTGGAGGCCGTTCGCGCACTGGGTCGCAAGGCCCACGCCATTCAACTGGATGTGGCGCACAGCAACACATTCGCAGCGTTTACGGCAGAGGTACAGACCGCCCTTGGCGCAACATGGGCGCGCGATCGCTTCGATTTTCTGGTGAACAACGCCGGGATCGGGATCAACGCCCCGATCGCCAGCACGACGGAAGATCAGTTCGACCAGATGGCGAACGTCCATCTGAAGGGTACGTTTTTCCTGACACAGCACCTGCTTGACCTGATCGCCGACGGGGGAAGGATTCTGAACCTGTCCAGCGGCCTGGCACGTTTCAGTCTGCCGGGCTTTGCGGCCTATGCCATGATGAAGGGCGGGATCGAGGTCTTTACCCGTTATCTGGCCAAAGAACTCGGCCCGCGGCGGATTACCGTCAACACGGTCGCACCGGGCGCGATCGAGACCGATTTTGGCGGTGGCGCGGTGCGCGATAATGCCGACCATAACCGCATGGTGGCATCCGCGACGGCACTGGGCCGTGCCGGTCTGCCGGACGATATCGGGGCGATGATCGCGTCGTTGCTGTCGGACGACAATCGCTGGATCAACGGCCAGCGTATCGAAGTCTCGGGCGGTATCTTTCTTTAATCCGATGGTGCGGGGTGTTCCGACCGGAGCACCCCGCAACGGCTTTTCTTATCGGGCGGCCTCGGCCAGTGCGGCGCGGACGCCCTCGGCCCATGCCGGATCGGCCTTGGCGAAGTGACCCAGTTGACGCTCGACAATCTGCGTTGGCACGCCCTGCATGGCAGCGGCGATATTGCGGAAGAACCGCGAACGCTGGCCTTCGTCGAACATGCGGAACAGCACACCGGGTTGCGTATAATCATCGTTGCCGTCGCGATGATTATAATAGGCCGCGTTGCCGGTCAGGCGCAGCGGCGGCTCCTGTGTCGACGGGGCCTCCACCGGACCACCGAACGAATTGGGCTCGTAATACGCATCGGTGCCCCGGGGGGCGTCGAAACGCATCGGGCCGTCGGCGTGATAGCTGTGCACGGCGACTTTCGGGCGGTTTACCGGCAAAGCCTCATAGTGCGTGCCGACACGGTAGCGATGGGCGTCGGCGTAAGCGAACAGGCGTCCCTGCAGCACCTTGTCCGGCGAATAGCCGATGCCCGGCACCACGTTAGAGGGCGAGAACGATGCCTGCTCCATTTCCGCAAAATAATGCTCCGGGTTGCGGTTCAACTCCATGACCCCGACTTCGACCAGCGGAAAGTCCGCGTGCGGCCAGACTTTCGTCAGGTCGAACGGGTCGAAGGACTGGGTCTCGGCGTCGGCTTCGGGCATGATCTGCACGTAAACGGTCCAGCGCGGGAAGGCTCCGGCCTCGATCGATCCGTAAAGATCGGCCTGCGCGCTTTCGCGATTCTGACCGACAATTTCGGCGGCTTCCTCGTTCGTCCAGTGACGATGCCCCTGCTGGGTCTTAAAATGGAACTTCACCCAGAAGCGCTCGCCGTCATTGTTCCAGAAGGAATATGTGTGGCTGCCATAGCCGTTCATGTGGCGATAGCCCTGTGGCAGGCCGCGGTCGGAGAACAGGATCGTCACCTGATGCAGACTTTCCGGGCTCAACGACCAGAAATCCCACATGGCGGTGGCCGAGCGCATGTTGGTGCGGGGATGGCGCTTTTGCGTGCGAATGAAGTCCGGGAACTTCATCGGGTCACGAATGAAGAACACCGGCGTGTTGTTACCGACCAGATCCCAGTTGCCCTCGTCGGTGTAGAATTTCAGGGCAAAGCCACGCACGTCACGCTCGGCGTCTGCTGCGCCGCGTTCACCGGCGACGGTTGAAAAACGCGCGAGCATTTCGGTCTGTTTGCCGATTTCACCGAAGATGGACGCCCGGGTATAACGGGTGATGTCCTTCGTGACGGTAAATGTGCCGTACGCGCCGGAGCCCTTGGCATGCACCACGCGTTCGGGGATGCGTTCACGGTTCTGATGGGCCAGCTTTTCCAGCAGCTGGTAATTTTCCAACAGCAGCGGGCCGTGCGGACCTGCGCTCTTGCTGTTCTGGTTATCGGGGATGGGCGCACCCGCTGTTGAGGTCAGGGTCGGGGCAATGGTTTCGTCGGACACCGTGCGAATTCCTTCGGGAAGAATTTCCATGTCCTGTTTGGTAGGTTACGCCCTTACATAAGTGAATTCGATTCTCTTTATCCAATTAATCGGTTATTCCTATGAAATGACGAGCAACACCCTGTCCCTCTCCGGTCTGTCGCTTCGCGATCTGGAATATGCCCTGTCCGTTGCTGAACTGGGTCATTTCGGGCGGGCTGCCGCTGCCTGCGGCGTCAGTCAGCCGGGCCTGAGCGAGCAGATCCGCAAGTTGGAGGCGGTACTGGGATGCAGCCTGTTCGAACGTGGCCGGCATGGTGCCCGCCTGACGACGCGCGGTGCGGCGCTGATGCCGGCCATTGAACGCGTTGTTGTCGAAAGCCGTACCCTGATCGAGTCGGCGCGCGCGGATCGCGGGGGTCTGGACGGCGAGGTCCGGCTGGGCATCATTCCGACATTGGGGCCGTATTACGTGCCGTCGCTGTTGCGGCGGATGCGGGAGACTCATCCGGCCACGACGCTGCGCCTGAGTGAGGAACGCACCGCGGAACTGGCGGAACTCGTGCTGAATTACACGCTGGACGCGATGGTCGTGGCACTGCCTGTCGACGACGCGCGCCTGACAAGTTACCCGCTGTTTTTCGAGCCATTCCGGGTTCTGGTGCCTGCGACACACCCGTTGGCAACCAGAGCGGCGGCCAGTGCAGCAGATCTGGACAAAGGCGAGATACTGCTGCTCGACTCCGGTCACTGCTTGCGCGACCAGACGATTTCGATGTGCCGGGTGCCCGGTAATACACCGGGCGAAGGGCACCCGCGCGTGGCGGCAAGTTTGGAAATGTTACGCCATATGGTTGCGGCGGGCGAAGGCATTGCCGTGATGCCTGCGCTGGCGGTCGATCAGGCGGAAGGCTATGGCCTGACTCGCACTTTGACCCTGACCGACTTGTCTGCCGGGCGAATGCTCGGTCTGGTATGGCGTGCAGCCGATCCCCGCGCCCCGTATTTCACGGCCTTGGCGCAAGGGCTGGCGACGCACGCGCCGGGGCGGTTTTAAGCGGCGTCCGTCGCGCGCACGAACACGATGGACACCGGGCTTTTCACCGCAATTTCGTAGCCTGTGGGCTCCAGCGCACCCGTGCTCGCGTCAAAACGGAACTGCACGATGACGTCGCTGCCTTCGTTGGCGGCATAAAGAAACCGCTCCTGCGGGTCGGTTGTGAAAAAGCGGGGCGTCTTGCCGCCTGACGGGTGCGCACCGATCAGCGTCAGACGCCCATCGTTTTGCGAGACCGAAAACACGCTCAGCAGATCAGCACCGCGATTGGACGCGATCAGATAGCGGCCACCCGCAAGCACCGCGATTTCAGCGGCACGGCTGGTTCCGGTGAAGCTGTCGGGCACGCTGGGGACGATTTGCTTGGGGATCAACGTGCCGTCTTCGGGATTGCGGTCGTAGACGGTTACGGTCGAGTCCAGTTCATTGACCACAAACGCAAAGGGAAGCGTCGGATGAAACGCGATGTGCCGGGGGCCAGCGCCCTCGCGCGCTACGACGGAACCCTGACGCGTCGGCACCAGTTTGCGGCCGTCTTCGATCCGGTAGGAGAAAACGCGATCCAGTCCCTTGTCAGGGACATAGACAAATCGTCCGGTGGGATCGAACTCGGTATGGTGTGGTTTTGCGAACTGCTGCTCGACCCGGTGCGGACCGATGGCTCCCTCAAGCGTGACCTGATCGCACACATCGCCGACCGCGCCTGTGTCTTTCGAGAAGGGCAGCAGCACCACCGTAGAGGTCCAGTGGTTCGGCACGACGAGTTTCGTTCCGGTCGGATCGAATGCCACGTGAACCGGATTGACGCCTTTCGTATCCTGTCTGCACACCAGATCGAGATGCCCGCTGGTCGGGTCAACCGCGAAGCTGGTGATTTCGGACGCATCGCCGTGAATTGTGCAGATCGAACGTCCGTCCTGCGAGACCGCCAGAAATGACGGGTTCGTCAGGCCGGATACGCATTGCATGTGACTCCATCGACCCGTGTCGGGATCGACCCTAAACACGTTGATGCCATCGCCCCGCGCGTGACGTGCGTCGGTTGTATAGCACCCGACATAGGCGAACAGGGCCTCGGACGCGCGCGTCCCGGTGGCGGTGGCAGAAACAGTCATCAGGCAAAAATCCCCATACGATCAGATCGGGCGCGTCACACAGTGACGTCCGGTCAGCCCTTGGCTGCGGACGACAGGTGGCCGACCGGCACGCCCCCTTCTATCCCGGAAGCGGGACGATGCCGACGGACGAACCCTGCGATGCTTATGCATCCAGAGAACGCAACGACCGAAGCGATCACGAAGGCTGAGTTATAGCCGCCAAAATTCTCGACCACATACCCGGTGATGGCCGGAGAGATGATGCCGGACGTGTTGGCCAGGAAGTGAATGAAACCGCTCACACCGCCAATACGCGCGGTGGGCACGACTTCGTGAATGGTGGACCAGAGCGACTGCATCGCCATCGACAGCATCATCAAGGAAAGCGAAAACACCCCGACTGTGATCCACAGATCCTTCACGACGATCAAGCTCATCAAAGCGATGCCCGCGATAAAGAGCGGAACACCGGACGTGATCTTGCGGGCCTTGAGCTTGTCGCTCGCCCCCCGATACACGAGGTCGGAGACGAACCCGCCGCCGAGATATCCGATGAACCCGCCGACCCACGGCACCATCGCGAAGCCCGCCAACTGGTGCTGCGTCACGTGCAGCACGGATGTGAGATAGCTCGGCAGCCACGACACGAAGATGTAGAGTGAGTAGTTCATGCTGAACAGGCCGATACCCAGCGCAATCGTGCTGGGACGACGCAGATACTCACGCAGCGGCGGCAGGGCCTCGTCAGATTGGTTGTCCTGCTTGCGATCCGATACGATATAGCTGCACTCGGCCTCGGTCGTGTGGCGGCTTTGTTCGGGCTTGTCCTTTGCGAGCCAGATCCAGACCAGACACCAGACCACACCCAACCCGGCCAGCACGGCAAATGCCAGCCGCCACCCCAGCCACAGGGCCGAGAACACCACGATCGGTGCCGCGACCGCACTGCCGAAATTCTGTCCCGAAAATGTGAAACCGACGGCACGTGCAGTTTCTTTTTTAGGAAACCAGTTCGTGATCATGCGATTGGTCGTCGAGCCCATCGGCCCTTCGGACGCACCGAAAAACACGCGCACGATCAGCAGAAACACGAAGTTGGTCGCAAGCCCGGTCAGACCGCAGAACACTGACCATGCCGCAGCTGCCACGGTGAATGTTTTCAGCGGCCCGAACCGGTCCGACAGATACCCACCGAGGAATGAAAAGATCGCGTAGCCAAGAAAGAACGCGCTGAAAATCACACCCAGTTGCGATGTGGAGAGACCGAGATCCCCCCGAATGTGGGGCGCAAGTATCCCGATGGCGGCGCGGTCCATGTAATTGATCATGCCGACCAAAAACAACAGAATCGCTATGATGACGCGATAGCGGCCAGACATAACCTTCCTCCAGACTTCTTGTTTCTTCTTATGTTTAACGGACGTGAAGCGGTTCACGGCGTCGCGTTGCCCGTCCCGTGCGCCCACCGGAGCGACGCGATGCAGGGGGGCAGCCACAGACCGTTACCGCTCTGGCTAGTTGGAATGAATTTTATCGTCAGTCAGACGTTCTTGGTCCCGTTGTGCAAGCGTTTACATAAACGCGGGGCACACGAGGGCGTCAAGAGGGGCGTTGAAGCCGTCGTGGCCGCGGGTCAGGAAGCCCTAGGCGGCGCGGTCGTGTCGCGGATAATAAGCTCGGCCTCGATATTCGTGACGCGGACCGTGGACTCTCCGGACATCATGCTCAGTAGGCGGTCCGATGCAACGCGGCCGATTTCGTCCGCATGTACACGAAGAGTTGTAAGCGCTGGCGAAAGAACGCCTGCGTAATACGAATCGTTAAAGCCGATCACCGACAGATCGGCTGGCACCTGCAGGCCCATGCCCTGCGCTTCGGAAATCAGGCCGATCGCGATTTCGTCCGTGCCGCACAGGATCGCCGTCGGTCGATTTCTGCCGGGTGTCAGCAGTTGCCTGGCTGCATCCCGTCCCGCCAGAACGCCGTGTGAGACGACCAGATCGTGTTCCGGCAAAAGTGCCAAGCCACGTTGTGACATTTCTTCACGAACACCCTGGACGCGCGCGCCACTGCGATCGTTGTCCTTACGCGTGCCGGTCACGACCGCAATGGTCCTGTGACCGAGATCCAACAGGTAGCGGGTCGCCTTTTGCGCCGCAGCCGCATTGTCGAAGCCGACGCAATCACGCCGGGACGACAAGCTAAATGATTGAATTAATGGAATATTATATCGTGACGCGCATGCATAGAGTTCCTCTGCGTGGATGTCGCCCACCAGCATGAGACCATCGACGCCGCGCTCCATCAGGAACGTCGCTTCGGTCAGTTCAGTCGCCATTTCGTAGCTCGAACTCGACACGAACAAGGTGTAGCCCGCGCGGCGGAGTCCGGACTGGAACGTGGAGAGCGCGCGCACGAACACCTCGTTCTCCAGGTTTGGGACAATCGCGCCCACAGTTGAAAAGCGGCGCGTCGTCAGGGCGCGGGCCGCGCCATTGGCCAGGAACCCGATCTCTGCGGCAGCTTTCAGGACGGCGTCGCGAGTTTCCGGTTTCACCCGCCCGGACCCGTTGAGCACGCGTGAAACGGTCGCTGTGGAGACCCCGACCCTGTCCGCGACATCCCGCGCGACGGGCATTCTTGCGTCCGGGTTCGCGGGCTGCTGACTCCGTCTCACTGTGTGTCCTTCTGTTCTCGTTGTGAATCCAATCCTCAAGCACATGGACCGGCAGTACGCTTGACGTAAAGGGGGAGCATGCGTAGATGAAAACGCTTACATGCCCTTTTATGGACATGCCGACTGCACTCCGGCGATGTCGTGGCTACGCCTCGCGTAGACGTGATCGGACGCAGCGGCAGTCGCGCCGTGACAATGGCCAATGGAGATTTCATGGACACGCATCCCGCAGAGGTCATCACAACAGGCGTGCCGACGGCCCCAGCACCTGTGACGGCCCTGAAACGCCCGCAGACGACCGTTCCTGCACGCTTTCGCGATATTCTTGCGCTGGATGATTTCGAGCGCCATGCGCGCCCTCACCTGCCGAAGATGATCCACCAGTACGTCGCCGGTGCGGTCGAAACCGGGTCGTCCATGCAGAACGGCTTTGCCGGATATCGCGACTACGGATTTCTGCCGCACGCGCTGGTGAATACCGCGCGCCGGTCGCCGGAAACCGAGCTGTTCGGACATACCTACGATGTTCCGTTTGGTATCGGCCCGCTCGGGGGGGCAGCTTTCGTCGCCTATCGCGCCGACATCCGTCTGGCGAAGGCCGCACGGCAACGCAACATGCCGATGATCCTCAGCGCATCTTCGCTGATCAAACTCGAAGATGTGATCGCTGCTAATCCCGATGCGTGGTTTCAGGCCTATCTGGCGGGCGACCAGAATCGGATCGACCGTCTTCTGAACCGCGTCGAAACAGCTGGTTACAAGACGCTGGTCGTCACGGCCGATACGCCGATCCTCGGCAACCGCGAGCATAATATTCGCAGTGGCTTCAGCATGCCGATCCGCGTCACGCCGCGCGTCGCGTTTCAGAGCGCGACGCACCCGCGATGGCTTCTGGGCGTTGTCGCCCGGACGTTCCTGCAACACGGGGCGCCACATTTCGAAAACACCGAGGCCGAGCGTGGCCCGCCGATGATGTCCTCGGCTAGCGTTCGCAACACGACAGCGCGCGATGAACTGTCGTGGAAACACATTGAGGCGATCCGCAAGCGCTGGAAAGGCCCGATGGTTATCAAGGGCCTGATTTCGCCGCATGATGCGCGTCTGGCGCGTGAGCACGGCGTGGACGGGATCATCCTGTCCAATCATGGTGGTCGGCAGCTCGACCATGCCATGGGCCCGCTTCAGGTTCTGCCCGAGATTGCCGCCGACAAGGGCGACATGAAAGTGATTGTCGACGGTGGTATCCGCCGGGGTTCGGACGTGATCAAGGCGATGGCGCTCGGTGCCGATTTCGTCCTGATGGGGCGCCCGTTCCTGTTCGCCGCTGCAGTCGGGGGACAGGCGGGTGTCGAACACGCCCACCATGTTCTGCGGGAAGAGATTTCACGCAACATGGCGATGATGGGCGTCAACAGGCTCAGCGAACTCGACGCGAGTTTCGTCCGTCGTATCTGATCACGCAGAGCCTGACGAGCGCTACAGAACTAAGGACTGGACTATGAACATCAAGAAATTCGGCCGCGTCGCTCTGGTTGCGTCTGCGACTCTCGTTGCGGGAAGCGGTTTAGCGATTGCGGCACCGAAAGTGGTGGCCACAGCGCACGATCCTCTGCATCACGTCATCCATGAAGACCAGTATATCCGCCTGATGCGCGTGATGATTCCGCCAGGCAAGGCGACCGAATTCCACGAGCAGCATCTCGATTACGTGAATACGATCCTTCAGGGCAGCCACGTTCGCATCGACAAGATCGGCATCCCAGAAGCCGAAAATGTCGAGATGAAGACGAACACGATCCGGTTCGGCGCACATCAGGGCCATTCGTATGTCGACAAAGTCACCAATGTTGACACCGTCGTTAACGAACAGGTCGCATTTGAGATCAAGACGGGCACGAAAGGTAATTTCGGCCCTGCCGATCGCACCAAAAACCCGGCGTTCGTGCTCGCACTGGACAAGCCACGTGTGCGTGGCTGGCATGTAGTTCTCGCACCCGGGGAGACAACCGGACAATATACCCAGAGCGGCCCCGGCGTTCGCGTTATTGTGACCGGAGAGCGAATGATTGTGACCCCGCCGAATGACATCGGTCACGATGTGATCCTTCACCCGAAGGATGGTGAAGTGACGGAGCCTGGCACGCGCACGATTACGAATGGTGGCGACACGCCGCTGGAATTTTACGAATACGAACTGCTTTGACGTTCAAGAGGTCTTGATGAAGAGCCTGCCTCGTCCCCGAGGCAGGCTTCTTTTTGTTTACCAGGGTGTCGCCATCGACGCCGGGCCGGCATCGAGCTTGAGCAACCCGGTCTGCTTCGCTGTAACGCCGTCAAAGTGCAGAACAGAGAGCGTCCGGTCCGTCATGTTCTGGACCAGAATCTCGTGTCCATCACGCGAAAACCCGATACCCTGCGGCCACGCCCCGACCGGAATTTCCGTGATCTTGTGCGGCACGTCACGATCCATCGAGAAAATCTGGAGGTAGCCATCCTTGTGATAAAAGCTGCTGCCCGGCTTGTTCGACCCGTTTACGGAGCCGACAGCCAGAAACCGTCCGTCCGGCGAAAACTTCAGTGGCTCAGGCGCACTGCCTACCGGAAGCGTGGCACTGACCCGATAAGGCGCGCTGTGCACATCGATAATGCTGACTGAGTCGATTTCGCCTTTCCCTGCTCCCATGTTTCCCACAGCGACTTTGTCTGTGGTCGCATTGTAATCCATGGTCACAGGAAAGTGTCCGACTGGAATGCTCTGTGTGTCCAGCGTCGCAGTTCCGCCGTCCACTGTCAGGACGGCAATGTCGTCCCGTCCGTGACGCGCAACAAGTGCGTGTTTCCCGTCTTTCAAAAAGACGATCGAGGTCGGCGTCGATTTCCCCCCCAGATCGACCATTCCCACGGCGACAAGTTTCCGATCCTGCATATGAAAGATCGAAATCGTTCCGGCAAAACGGTTTGCAACCAGCAACATCGTTTCGTCAGGCGACACCGCCACACCCGTGGCACCCTCGCCGGCCTTGGCCTGACTGACGATGTGGGGGGTCTTGCTGTCAAAACTGACCAGAGAAACCAGCGCATTGTGCATCAGAACGCCCGGCACTGCCGGATCGACTTTGGTGCCAGATGTCACGATTCCCCAGCTGGCATCTTTTGAAATCCAGGCCGCTGTCGGTGGCCCCTCGACATTCCCCGGAACTGCCGAAGTCCCAAATATCTTGGCTTTATCGCCTGTTATGTCGATCAGCGTGACTGTGTCCGGGGTCAAATGTGCGGCACCGATCATTTTTCCCGACTGATCGAGGGCCGTATGACCATCATTCATGGACAAGACAAGATCTCTCGCGATCGCGCCATGCCCCGCACCGGCAAGACCACCGACGATCGTGCCAAGAATCAGAGCCTTGAGTGTGCCCTGTCTGTAGATGCCCTTCATAAGTCATATGCTCCTAAAACTGCTCGACTACGACTAATGCACTCGTGGCTGCTGCGCCACGCCAGAAGCCGCATTTCGTATCGATCTTGTCGACATTTCAAGAAAACAGCCTCTGTTATCGACAATGGTGCCAAACTTATGTTGCGATATGCGGCACGGAGTTTTAAGCACGACATATGTGCCGCGCCAAGCGACACGCTCGAGACCACCGATTTTGCCACCAACCATAATAATGCCGCCAATGTCGGAAGGTTTTCCGGACCAGCCATCATGTCTCCGTCGACCGTCCCCGGCATGGCGTTATGGGATCTGACTTCTCCATGAAACAGGACGTCTTTTCGCGCCGCCATCTCCTGCTGGGTGCTGCAACTGGCCTGACCAGCGCCGCCCTACTGAAAATACCGGCATCCATCGCAAGCGACGGCGATGAATGGCACCGGTCCGAGCGTTTGCCGGACCCTGCTATCAAGTCTCTCGACCCCGCATTCGACGAGTGCATCAATTCGCTTTCGACCGTGGAGCGCCTTGGCACCGGCATGGAGTGGTGCGAGGGGCCGACCTGGATGGGCGGAGCTGAGCGCTTCATCTTCAGCGACGTCCGTGGCAACCGTATCATGCAGTGGGACCCAGTCACGCATGAGATGTCGGTTTTCCGGCGTTCGTCGAACTTTTCGAACGGCAACACAGTCGATCGACAAGGCCGCCTCCTGACATGTGAGGGCGAGACCCGACGTGTGACCCGCACGGAACATGACGGCACGATTTCGGTCATCATGGACAGCCATGACGGGAAGCCGCTGAATTCGCCCAATGATATTATCTGCAAATCAGATGGCACCATCTGGTTCACCGACCCACGCTTCGGCCCTAACTTTTCCGAAGGCGTGTTCACCCCGCCGCAGCTTCCGGCCAACGTATATCGCGTCAACCCATCCACCGGGCGCAAGGACGTTATCCTCAATGATGTTCCTGGTCCGAACGGGTTGGCATTCTCACCGGACGAGAAGATTCTCTACGTCGTCGCATCGCGTGCAAAGCCCAGTCGGCAACTCTGGGCATATGATGTTTCTCCGTCCGGTGCGCTGTCCAACAAGCGGGTGTTTTTCGACTGCGGCGCCGGTGCCGCGGACGGCATCAAGACCGATATGCTCGGGAATGTCTGGTGCGGCTGGGGCTCCGGACCAGCTCTGGATGGCGTGATGGTGCTCTCTCCAGCCGCGAAGCCGATCGGACATATCGGTCTGCCCGAAAGATGCCCGAACCTTACGTTCGGTGGACCCTATCGCAACGAACTGTTCATGACGGCCCATTCGTCAATCTACAAGCTTACGCTGAAAGTTCAGGGATCTGTTCTGACCGACTGACCCAGGCCGAGTTCACGAAAAAGGCTCGTTCTGCTCAGTGCAGAACGAGCCTTTTTTGATGGCCGCCTTATTTACAGCAGGCGTTACTTGTCCTGGCTCTTTGGCGTGAACGCCGCACTGTCTTCGAGGGGTGCGGTTGCCTTTCGCATGTCGCGGGCATCGCTCTCCGTCGCCTTACCGCCTGCATTCCCCCAGCTTGTCTGAATGAACGTGACCACATCGGCAACTTCCTGATCCGACAGGATGTCAGCATAACCGCCCATGACCAATCGGGATGGTGCAGTCTTCAGGCCGGGCAATTGTCCGCCAGCCAGAACGATATGAAGTGCGGCCTTGGGGGATGCCGTCTGCAGAACCGGGTTACCTGCCAGCGGCGGGAACACACCCGGGTAGCCCTTGCCGTCAGTACGGTGACAGGCCGCGCACCGATCAACGTAAATCTGCGCACCCGTTCGAGAGACATCGGCTTTCTGCAACTCCGTGGCAGCCGCAGGATCATAGTGATAAGCAACAGGCGCAGCCCCTGAGGCAGGCGTCAGGCTCTTGAGGAACATTGCGATGCTCCGCAAATCGCGATCCGATGTATGCTGCATGGAGTGGACGATGACGTCGTTCATGGCCCCGAACGTCGCACCGTGCTGATTGCGGCCTGTTTTCAGGAACAGAACGATATCGTCAACGCTCCACCCGCCCAGCGAGTCAGCGCCCTCATTTCGCAGGCTGGGTGCCGGCCAACCGTCGATGGGGCCGCCGCCGGCGAGATAAGCCGAGCCGTCCTCAGGACGAAGTGCTTTTTCCTGCATCGTCAGGCTGCGCGGCGTGTGACACGACCCGCAATGCCCCAGACCTTCGACCAGATAAGCACCGCGCGCGATACTCGGTTCGCTGGCGTCGCTCATGTCGGCGGCAGGAGACGGGGCCGGAGCAAACGCATGACGCCAGATGGCCAGGGGCCAGCGCATCGACAGCGGCCACGGAATGTCCGACGCGCGATTTTGTCTGCTCACCGCGTGCACGCCCTGCGTCATGAAGGCATAGAGTGCGTGCATGTCGCCGTCGGAGACGCGTTCATAAGAAGGATACGGCATTGCGGGATAGACCGTCGTGCCATCCTTGCGCACGCCCGTTCGCATCAGACGTGCGAAGTCGTCGTAAGACCAGCTTCCGATCCCCGTTGCGACATCCGGGGTTATGTTGGTGCTGTAGATCTTGCCGATCGGTGTCGCCATCGGCAAACCGCCAGCAAATTCCGCTCCGCCCTTCGCGGTATGGCATGCAACGCAGTCGCCCAGTTTCGCGACGTAAGCACCCCGTTCGATCAGGGCAGCATCGTCGGCACGAGCCATCGGCGCTGCAAAACCGGTCACGACAAGAGCCGCAAATGCCGTTCTGATTGCAGTCAGTTTCGTCATATGCCGTCTCATGCCTGCACCAGGGGGCCCGGGTTTTTCAGATATTGCTCCTTGATCGCCGTCGAGCACCAATATGCCAGTGCAGCGACCACGCCGGTCGGATTGTATCCAATGCCCTGCGCGAAAGCCGAAGACCCGATCACGAACAGGTTCGGCACGTCCCAACTCTGCATGTAGCGGTTCACAACGCTGCTCTTCGGATCCGTGCCCATGATGGCACCCCCGCCCAGATGGGTGGTCTGATACTCCGTCGTCTTGAAATGCTCGCCCGGCTCCTTGACCGATGTTCGCGTGGATGCAGGCTCCATCGCCGCGACAATCTTTGCCATCTGCTCTGTCACGTAGCGGATCATGCGGATGTCATTGTCGTGCCAGTCAAACGTCAGACGCAGCAGTGGACGGCCCAGATAATCCGTGTAAGTCGGGTCGAGCGACAGGTAGCAATCACGGAACGGCATGTTTGTGCCGTGGGCATGCACGCCGATATTGTGCGTGTATGTCTCCTTGACGGCCTTTTTCCAGCCCGAACCCCAGGTTGGCGTCCCCGTGGGCAATGCTGAACCGGCAATCGGCTTCGTCCCGGCCTGGTTCACCCAGATCGGCGCGCCGCCAACGAACCCAAGCGGGCCATGATCGAAATTGTCAGCGTTGAAGTCTGCACAGCCGACACCGTTGCCACCGGCACCGATGAACGGATTTGTGAACTTGTCCTTGTTGAAGAACGCCGTGATACCGGATTCATTCTGATAGACGAAATTCTTGCCGACTGTGCCCTCACCTGTCACCGGGTCGTACGGCGTGCCGATACCCGACAGAAGAAGCATGTAGGCATTGTTGTAGGCAAAGGTCGAAAGAATGACGATATCAGCTGGCTGGGTAACGCGATTTCCAGCCTTGTCGACATATTCGACGCCGGTTGCCTTTTTACCCGTGCTGTCGGTGTTGATTTTCACCACATCGCACTCGGCCCGCAGCTCGAACTTCGACTCGTTCCGCAGCGCCGGCAGCACGTTCACGTTCGGGGACGCCTTGGAGTAATTGTAGCAGGCATATCCACTGCAGAACCCGCAGAACGTGCAAGGCCCCATCTGACAGCCATACGGGTTGGTATAGGCTTCAGACGCGTTGGCGGACGGCAGGCTGAACGGATGGAACCCGACCTTCAGCGCCGCATCGTGAAACAACTGTGCCGAATAGGTATTTTTCATCGCCGGCAACGGAAATTCGGTCGAGCGGTCGGGATCAAACGGGTTGCCCGGCCCGACGATCTTACCGTTCACCGTGTAAGCCTGACCAGAGGTTCCGAACACCCGTTCAGCAAAGGTGAAATAGGGCTCCAACTCCTCATACGACACACCCCAATCCTGAAGCAGCATGTCCTCAGGAATGAATTTCTTGCCGTAACGCTCTTCGTAGTGACTCCGGATTCGCATCTCGATCGGGTCGATGCGCCAGTGCACGCCGGACCAGTGCAGACCTGCGCCGCCCACGCCCGTTCCGGGCAGGAACGCAGCCATCTGACGATAAGGCACGGCCACGTCATTGACGCTGTGACGGATCGTCACGGTGGTCTTGGACATATCCTGAAAGAGTTTGTGCCGCGTGTTATGCGTCAGTTCGTCGATGGACTTCGGATACTCACCATCAGGATAGGTGTCGCGCTCAGGCCCACGCTCCAGCGCTACCACGTTCAAGCCAGCTTCCGTCATGGTCTTGGACATGATCGAGCCGACCCAGCCAAAGCCGATAACGACGACATCGACCGGCTTTTTCGTAATATCGGCCATCAGCGCATCCCCCCCGAGACGATCGAAACGGGGCCGAACGGATATTTCGCACCGTTCTGGTTAACCCAATCTGTAAAATCCGCACGAGCGCCGGGAAATCCGATCATTTTCCATGCACCCATTCCAACATTGCCGCCATGAATCGGGTCACTGAAATACCCTTCCCGCGCATTATGCATGAACTGGGAGAACAGGAGCTTGGCAGGGACCGGAGACAGGGCGATGTTACCTTTTTCCATATCGTGAATGATTGCTTCCTGAACGTCCGGGCTTAGATCCTGGAATTTGTGACCCTTTGCCTTAACCGTATAGCCGTTAAGTGCAGCGATCCCCTGCCTGTAAATTTCACGCGGGGAATATGGCAGCTGATTGCCGAAATCTGCTGATGCCTTCACAAAGGGCGCGCCATTAAAACGGTCATGCCCAAAACCATATGGCGTATGCATCTGCATATCCACAAAGCGCGGGACCTGAAGTTCGATCGCCCCCGGCCCTTCGTCATCATGCGGGATCAACCGGTCGACGAATGCGTGGACGACAGCCCACTCCTCTGCCGTGAAGTATGCTGGCTGGTAACTGGCATCGCCTGCCGGCGCCACCGCATAGGCTTTGCCGAGCGGCACCAGTGCACCTACGGCAACACCGGCCACGGTCTGAAAAAGAAGGGCGCGCCGAGAGAGGGAACTCGTGCTGTTCATCGGGGGGTCGTGCTCCGGCGAAAGTGTCGGTAAGAATCGGCTATGCGTGCAGGCCATTTCGACCTGCACGCATGAAGTTCCGGCAAAATTAGAACACCAGCCGGGTTGGTCAAGTTACAGTCGCCTGTATCAGCCAAAGACACGCTTCAGGTCAGCAACGTCATCGTCCGTCAACATACGCTTCGGCACACCCCGCAACGTGACCAGAAGTTTTGCTGTTTCTTCCAACTCCTCAGCCGCGTAAACAGTCGATGTCAGGTCCTTGCCGCTGACCACAGGCCCGTGATTGGCGAGAAGCACAGCCGCGTATCGACCTTCCAGCGCGCGCAACAGCGTGCCTCCATTCGCATCACCTGGGCGGAAATACGGAACCAGTTTGACCTGCCCGACACGCATAACGACATACGGCGTCAGCGGTGGAATGCAGTCATCAGGATCGACATCCGCGATGCAGGAAATTGCCGTGGCATATGTCGAATGCAGGTGAACCACTGCGCCAGTGTTGGCACGTGTATCGTAAAATGCCGTGTGAAGAAAAACCTCTTTGGATGGCTTATCGCCCGAGACATGATTGCCCTTATGATCGAGCTTGCTGATTCTTGCCGGATCAAGAAACCCCAGACAACTGTTCGTCGGTGTAATCAGAATTCCATCGTCGACGCGCACGCTGATATTTCCGGCCGAACCGACCGAATATCCGCGCTCGAACAACGACCGGGACAAACGGGCCAGATCATCCCGTATTTTTGACTCGCTCACGCTGCACCCGCCAGATTTTTCAAAGCTTTCTCGAAGAAGTTCTCTGCGCCGAAATTGCCGGATTTCAACGCCAGTCCGAGCGTGGTTTCACCTGCGGCGACCAGCACCGGCACACCCGGATCGATTTCCCGGCCGACACGCAAAGCGTCCAGGTCCAGCGCGCTGACAACTGCGCCCGACGTCTCACCGCCCGCAACGACAATACGTCGCACCCCGCGCGCGACCGCTGCGCGCGCGATCTCGCCGAACAGGGCGTCCAATTTGGCTGCGACAGCACCGCCGCCATATTTTTTCTGCGCCAGAATCATGTCCGATGGGTCCGCTGACGAATAGACGAGCGGCGCGTCACCAGTGTGCGACAGGAGGAAGTCCAGAAACTGATCGACAGTAGCCTCGCCAGCCATCACGGCATCGACATCCACCATCAAGGTCGGATGACGTTCAGCGTGATAGCGGATCTGTCCACGGGTAGCGCGTGAGCAACTGCCAGCAAGAATGATCTCCGGGCCATTTACGGACGGCGCCCCGCTCTCACCACCCCGGGCTTCCCCGTCCGCAATGAAGTTGCGCGGCAGTCCCCGGGCAATGCCGGAGCCTCCGGTAATCAGTCTGGCGTCCGCGCATGCGGCACCGATGGTGACCAGGTCGTCATTGGTAATGGCATCCACGACCACGAATCGCGCGCCTTCAGCGCCATCTTTCGCAAGCTCTGCCCGCAGCGCTTCGACACCTTGGCTAACGATCCGGTGCCCTGCATGAGCAACTATCTCGTGCGTCTGGGACCGGAGTACCCGACGGATATCCGGGTCCGTCATCGGCGTCAGCGGATGATTTTCCATTCCGGATTCGTTCAGAAGCACGTCGTTAACGAACAGGTGCCCCTGATAAACGGTGCGACCGACCCCGGGGAAAGCGGGGCAAACCACCACGCCCGAGACACCCAGTTCCTTCGCCAACGCTTCCGCGACAGGCCCGATATTGCCGTCTGCGGTGGAGTCAAAAGTCGAGCAATATTTGAAAATGATCTGCCGTGCGCCTTGCGCCAGCAGCCATCGCATGGCGTCCAGAGACTGCTGCACCGCCTCCGCTGCCGGTATGGAGCGACTTTTCAGCGATACCACGCCAGCCTTGACGTCGGCCGGGGCATCGGTTTCTGGAATACCGAGGAACTGCGCGGTATTCAGCCCACCTTCGCCCGGAAGCCCCATAGCGAGCGTGCTGGCAATGTCACCAGCCCCCGTGAAATCGTCAGCAATGACGCCGATCAGCATGCTCATCCCTTTGCTTGCCCTTCGACCATCGTGCGCATCTTCTGAACCGCAGCTTCTGGCGCTGCCAGAACCGGTACGTCGATCACCGCACGCACAGCCTCCGCTGCGCGCGAGGTGGAGAAATGCGCCAACATAACCGCGTCATAGCCCGCAAACTCGGGTGCGCGGGCTGCCACCAGACGATTATGGGTCTCAGCGTCACCTTTACGGAGCGCGTCGATAGCGTCGGCCACGACAATCGTGTCCAGCGTGACATCCCGTCCCGTTGCCTTGACGAATTCATTGAATTCTTCGGTCATCGTGCTCACGGCCGGCGCAAACGTCGCCAGCATTCCAATCTTCGAACCTTGGGCGATTGCCTGCTGGAACATCGCTTCGTTGGGGCGCAAAACGGGGATCGGCAGGGCGGCGACCAGTTTATCAATGGCCGGTCCGAATGCCGAACAGGTGATCAGAATACCGTCCGCGTCCATACTATAGGCATAGCGGCCAAAGTCGACGAAGCGTTTGATAAGCTTCTCCGAGAGCTCGTCCTCTTTTGCCCGATCAATCGTTAAACCGTCGTCCAGAAGATTGACGGTCTCAGCCTCTGCCCACTCGGACGCAAATGCGGTCTGGACGGGGGCCATGGCAACGGGAGTGGCGTGAAGGAGAACAATACGGCGCGGCATCGTGAACCTCGATCTGGAAGGTGCCTCCCGAACCCCAGCAGTTGACGACCTCTCTGCCGACACCTTCCCGTGATCCGAATACGCACCGCCAACGGTTTGTAAGCGATTGCAAGGTAAGCCCCGAACGCGTGAAAAGGTCAACATCACTCACCGGGTGACACCCCCAGGTTCTCGCTATCACGCTAAGCCTGACTATGGAGATCGCACCTTAATTGCATCATTGCCCATGCAATATATTATACATTAATATCAATATATTAATCCGTATATCAGGCAAGTCTAGCAATCCCGTTGGCCTCGCGGCGTTCCATCATTGTTCCACTCGCGCTGACATTTTGGTGATTTGACCGGTTGTGCAATCGCTTACATAAATATAATTTATAAATCCACATTGCGGCCCATGAAGGAGCACGGCGGACAACGCTGGCTGCCTCGACAGAGCGCCGGGGTCACCTTCCACGCTAGCCCATTTTTGCCTTCAGCGCAGTTAATCCAGTTTCCAAAGAGGGCCACGTTCGCGGTCCGGGAGAATTTTGAAGTGCCATCTACAGCATCCCAGAACACTGTTCACCTCAAATCTGCTTTGGTGGTCAAAGGCGCTTTCGAATCGGGTTTCATTGCAGAGTTCGAGCACGACACAGATATCACGATGTCCATCGACTGGGCCCCCACCACCGTCATCATGAACGATATCGCTGAGGGTGCGCGCGCGGATGTGGTGCTGCTCACGGTTGGCGCGATGGACGAACTCATCCGCGACGGGCTGGTCGATGCCGCAACGCGCGTGCCGGTCGTCGAGGCACGCATCGGCCTCGCCATCAAAGCTGGCGCACCGAAGCCCGACATTTCCACGCCGGAAGCATTGACACAAACGCTGCTGGCCGCCCGATCGGTCGCCTATTCCCTTGGTGGGCAAAGCGGGCTGCACTTCGGACCGCTGCTTGAGAAACTCGGGATCGCCGAGGCCGTCAACGCAAAGGCAACGACGATAAAGGCCGGCTTCACCGCTGAAAAAATCACCTCTGGTGAGGCCGATATCGCTGTTCAGCAGATCAGCGAATTGATGGCAATCCCTGGCACCGAAGTCCTCGGGCCGCTTCCGGGTACAACGCAGAAAGTCACATCATTTTCTGCTGCGATCATGACGGGTTCGCCGAACCATGAAGCTGCCCTGCGCTTTCTGGCAGTGCTGGGCGCGCCGCAGGCCACCGCAGCCTTCCGTCAGGCAGGCCTAGATCCAGTGACGGCCTGAAATTCTTCCCTGTCACGTCGGACTGCAAAATGAAGAGCGGTTCGGCAGACACGGTCAATGGCACCACGCAATCTCAATAAAGATCGCTTCGGCCCCACAATAACAAAAATAACATGGTACACACAATGAAGCATCTGTTTCGCCCCGCAGTCGCGAAAAAAGCCATGCAGATCGCACTGCTCAGCCTGCCGCTGATGTCGCAGTTTCATCCTGCCACCGCGCAAACACTCGACAAAGCGGTCGGGCTGCCAGGACAGGATTCAAATCTTGAACACCCTCTCCCGGCGCATCCTTCGCATTACTACCAGGTTCCCAGTTTTGCGCGACCGGAAGCGGTATTGCCCGATCCATTCGGCATGACATCCTGGTTGCGGCAACGTGGCATTGCGCTGGTGCTCGATAGCACCAACGAATTTGCAGGCGCCATCACGCCGCCCACCAAGGGTTTTGTGAATTATCGACAGGGGGCCAGCGGCGCGGGTCAATATTCCCTGGGTCTGCACATGGACTGGGAAAAGCTGATCGGTCTGCGTGGCTTCGCAACACACTCCATCTTCACAGGACGATACGGCACGACCGCCAACCGAATGTTCGGCGATTGGCTCGCGCATTCGTCGGAAATTTACGGCGGCGGCGGCAATGTCGTGGTCCATCTTGTCATGGCCTATGGCGAAGAGACGCTCGCAGGTGGACATCTGGCACTTGCCGCTGGACGGATGACCCAGTTGACCGACTTCGCTGCAAGCCCGCTTTATTGCAACTTCATGAACAACAGCCTCTGCGGTCGACCGAAAGCACTGTCGGATAATCAGTACACTGCTGCCTTCCCCTCGGCCTCATGGGCATTCCGTGTTCGCGGTCGGCCGACGCGCACCGTCTACGTGCAAACCGGTGTCTATTTCGCAGACGGCGGCATTTTCACGAACAACCAGCATCGGACGGGGTTCCACTTCAACTCCACCAACATCAAAGGTCAGATTGTCCCGATGGAAGTGGGCTGGGAGCCGACCTTCGGACACGACAAGAAACTCCCGGGGCACTACAAGATCGGTGGCCAGATCGTGCATGCGCCAAGCGCAGACAATTTTTACAACAGCAACGACCAGTCCTATGCCCTGACGCGCACGACAGCGCGCCAGGACCAGACCGCATGGACCGCGTGGCTGTTGATGGATCAGCGCATCATGCACTTCAAACACAGCAGCAGCGACGCCGGAGTAACACTGCTGACTGGCTACGTGCATAACGACCCCCGCATCGCGCTGCGCGCCTGGGAAGTCTTCGGCGCGGTGTTGGCCCGGGGATTCCTGCCCTCCCGTCCGTTCGACACGATGGGGCTTGCGTTTACCTACGTCGCGATCGCGCCAGGCGTGTCCGCTACGGATGCAATTTTGCTCAACGAGCGCAGGACACTTCCAAATCACGCGACGGGCGTGCAGACATATTCACCGGTTATCGAATTCAACTACGCCATTCATGTAATGCGCGGTATCGAGTTCATGCCCGACTTTCAGTATTACGCCCGTCCGAACGCACAGGGCAATCTGCGGCCCGCCGCCATGCTCGGGTTCAAAACCCACATCCAGTTGCTTTGAACCAACGCGAAGGAGGGCACCATCCCTCCTTCGTCGCTCCGTTTACGCCTTGAGCAGTGCGTCCCGCCTCAACTCTGCTCCAAGGATGCGCGCGAGTTCAGGAAGGAGAGACCGCGATCCAGCAAGCAGGTAATTTCCTTTCCAGAGACCATCATTCTCCAGAAAGTCGCTATGGACGCCACCGGCCGCTTGAATGACCGCGAGCGCACCAAGACAATCCCAGGAATTGATATGGTGCTCAAAAAACCCGATCAACCGCCCTGCCGCGAGGTAGCACAGATTGAGCGCACCGGACCCGTCGCGATAAAACATGCCGCCTGCATCCAGCAGTCGTTCCAAAGCCGGGACGAAGTGAACTGGCTTGACTCGCGGCGAATATCCCGCAGCCACAAGACCTTCCTTGACCGACTCATGGTCACGCATTGCAAGCGCCACGTCATTCAACGTCGCCGTGGTCCCGATGCACCCGGCAAACAATTCCTTTCGCGCCGGCGCATAGACCACGCCGAACTGCAGAACCCCGTTCTGCACGAAAGCAATCGACACGCACCAGCCCGACATTCCACTGATGAACGGCTGGGTTCCGTCGATCGGATCAACAACCCAGATCCCTGCGCGTCCTTCGACGTCGCTACGCCCCGATTCCTCGCCGAGAAATGCGTCGTCGGGATAGGAGGCCGCAATACGCTCGCGGATCATAGCCTCCACATCGACGTCGGCCTCGCTGGCCATATCCTGCAAACCTTTTGACTTTATTGTTAGAGTTTGCAACCGGTTGAAGTAATCAAGCGCGAGGTCGCCTGCTTGCCGCACCAGGACCTGAACAAATTCGAAGCGTTGTGAAATATTGCTATCCGTCATGACGCACTCTCCCTGTTCTTTCAAATTCATAACCATAGCCTCGCCGCACCCCGGACACCGCTGGAATCCCCATGAACGGATTTCCGTACAGGTGTGTGGAACACGGTCGAAAATGTGTAATTCGCAATGGCTTTCGGCAAATCATCATAGAGCTCCGGCACGTTCGACATGCCCCCGCCCATGACGAACACATCCGGGTCCAGCGTGTTCACCACCACCGACAGTCCCCGCGCCGCCCGATCGATATATCGGCGCCACACCAGAGACGATAACGGATCGCCAGCCCTTTTGCGCTCCATGATGGCTGCGGCTTTCAGCGGCGCATCGGCATGGCGAGCGTAATCCGCCTCAAACGCGCGTCCGGAAATCCATCCTTCGAGACATCCGGTTTTCCCACAATAACAGGCCTGGCCGGGAACTTCCGACAACGACAAAAGCGGCAAGGGGTTGTGCCCCCACTCCCCCGCACTGTTGTTTGGACCGTGATGGGCGCGACCACCGACCGCTATGCCCGCGCCGGCTCCACTGCCCAGAATAACCGCGAAAACCACGTTATAGCCCGCTCCGGCACCATCGAATGCTTCCGAAGCCGCCAGGCAGTCTGCGTCGTTTTCCACGCGTATCTCCCGCCCGAGCCGCGCGCGCAGGTCCGCCTCCACTGGTCGACCCAGCAGCCACGTCGAACTCGCGCCCTTTCCGACGCGCGACACCGGTTCCAGAGACCCCGGAATGCCGATCCCCACCGAACCCGAACGCCCGACAGAACTTTCGATATCAGCAATCAGAGAGCGGATTACATCGATGCAGCCATCGTAATTTTCTCGCGGTGTATCGCGTCGCAGGCGGCACAATTCCTGCCCGTCCGCCGTCATGCCGATACCTTCGATTTTCGTACCACCCCAGTCTATGCCTATGAGCATGATCAGCCTCTTTTTCTTTGCATATCTGTCTCCGGACGCACCCCGCCAAAGAGTACGTCCCGGTCCTGATGAAACCGCTCAAGCAATGGCAAGCTCGCCGCCCCCATTACTCTCGCACCGGTGCCTATTTTTCCCTCCACCACATCGCACGCCACGACCCCTTCGGGTTGCAGCACCTTGAGGTCCGTGCGTATGGCGGTCACCAGCGCCGCACGCACCGTCGCCGGGAACGCGCCGTCGACAATCACGCCCTGAAAATCAAGCACACACAAAGACGACGCGATCGCATGCGCGATGCCCGACGCTGCCTCCGCCACCCATGGGGCGACCCATGCCGCGATACTGTCCCAGTCCTGAAGCGCCTGCAGCAATGCCGGGTCGCGACCGGACTGCGCAAGCGCATGCTCCAGAACATAGATCGAGCTTTTGTGGACCAGATATCGCGGCCTTCCGTCGATATCGGTCCCGACTGGCATCGAGCCGATCGACCCGGCATATCCCGAACGCCCGACACAAAGACTGGCATTCAGAACGACGCCCCCGCCAACAAGCGTGCTAACAAACACATAGAGGAAATCGTCAAAGTTCCTCTCATTCCCGAACGCCAGCTCGGCAGCGCACGCAGCCGTTGCGTCGTTACTGGTCAGGAGCGGCAGCGATGTACCGAAATCCCGCAGAACCTGCTCGGTGCGCTCCACCAGTCCGCACGCGCGCCAAGCCGCCGCCACGGACTCCGGCAGCCCCACCTCCCGCTGCCAACTTCCCAACTCGGACGGTGACGCCAGGCCTATTCCACACAGGCGTGGTGACAGCGTCGGGGGCAGAACACCGAGAATTTCCTGCAACCCCTCTCGCAGAAACGTCGTGATCGCGTCAGGCTCCGGATACCGATATGTCAACCGGACCGAGTGGCGCGCAGCCCCGACAAGATCCATCAGCATCAATTCGGCATTGCGACGCCCAACCTTGAGCCCGATGGAAAACGCGCCGTCCGGATTAAGCCGCATTGGAATAGAGGGCTGCCCGACGCCACGCTTCTGCCGCTCCCCCGCAATGACCAGCCCCTGATCCTCCAGCGCCCCCACAATCTGCGACGACGCCTGCGCCGACAGCCCACTTCTGCGCGCGATCTCTGCGCGAGGCAGCGGACCGTGCATGCGCAGCATCGAAAGGATCAATCTTTCGTTATAGCGCTTCACGCCGGACTGGCTCGACCGGCGCTGCGTCCCGGTCGATTGCAATCGTTCCAGATCTGGGGCGGTATGTTCCGGCACGTCATCTCCTGATCGGATCAACGGACCCTGCCCCCCGGCGGCGCGCCGAGTCAATAACTAAAGCGGGATGATTTATTTATTGACGCCTGACAGTCGATGGGTTGAGATGGTGTCGGGTCAAAGACGCCCGCCGCGCTTGAAAGGCGGCAGGGCGCATACCGCACAAAAGACGGTCCCGGAGGAATATTGATGTCCATAAAGAAACTTCTCGGAACATGCACGGCGCTTGCCTTGACGGGAATGGTCGGCCTGTCGGGCACGGCTGACGCCAAGCCGCTGGATTCCATCGGCATAACGGTCGCCTCGCTCGGCAATCCGTATTTCGTGGCACTGGCAAAGGGCGTCACGGACGAAGCCCGAAAAACCAATCCGAAAGTCCGCGTCGTATCGACGTCCTCGGACTACGACCTGAACAAGCAATTTACGCAGATCGACAATTTCATCTCGTCCGGCGTGGGTCTGATTGTAATTAATGCGGCAGACTCCAATGCCATTCTCCCCGCCATCAAGCGCGCGCAGGCGGCGGGCGTCGTCGTCGTCGCAGCCGACGTCTCCGCCAACGGGGCTGACGCGACGGTCATGACAGACAACGTCGCGGCCGGTCGCATTTCGTGCGAAGCACTCGTCAAGGATATCGGCGGAAAAGGTAACGTGATTATCGAAAACGGCCCGCAGGTTTCATCTGTCGCCGACCGCGTGAAGGGCTGCCGCGAGGCGCTGGCAAAAGCCCCTGATGTAAAGGTGATTTCAGACGATCAGGACAGCAAGGCCTCCCGCGACGGTGGCCTTGCCGTGACGCAGGGGTATCTCGTGCGGTTCGATGATATCAAAGGCATTTTCACCATTAACGATCCTGCTGCCATCGGCACCGAACTGGCCATCAAGCAGGCGCACCGCACTGGCATCACAGTCACATCCGTTGACGGCGCGCCGGACATTGTCGGCCCGATCAAAAAGAGTGATATCATCAAGGCATCCGCCACGCAGGATCCTTACAAGATGGGTAATCTTGCCGTGCAGATCGCGCAGAAAATCCTCGCCGGTCAGAAGCCCGCCCAACCGACGATGCTGATCCAGCCGGTGCTGGTAACCAAAGACAATGTCGACAGCTATGTCGGCTGGACCGAACACTAAGACGTTTTCCGGCCGACCCATAACGGGTCGGCCAGTTCCGGCTTCAGACACGCACAGGACGTGCGATATTGTCGAGTTTCTCATAATCACTGTCGCCAAGTGCCAGTTCCTCGGCAGCCATGTTTTCGCGTAGATGATCGAGAGAAGACGTCCCGGGAATCAGTAGTATATTCGGCGAACGTTTCAAAAGCCATGCAAGAGCAACCTGCATGGGCGTAACACCGATGCCCTCTGCCACGTCCGATAAAATCTGCGACTGCAGCGGTGAAAATCCTCCCAGCGGGAAAAACGGCACATACGCGATGCCAGCATGTGCCAATTCGTCGACCAACCCCTCGTCCTGCCGATTGGCGACGTTGTAAAGGTTCTGCACGCAGACGATCGGCACGATCCGCTGTGCATCGGCAACCTGAGTGCGCGTGACATTGCTCAACCCGACATGCCGGATCAGTCCTTCCCGGCGCAATTCCGCCAACACCGTGACCTGCTCCTCCAACGAGCCCTCCGCCGGGGTATGAATGTCGAGCATGCTGCGGAAATTGACCACATCCAGCACATCGAGCCCGAGATTCCGCAGATTATCATGCACCGCCTGTCGTAAATCCTCCGCGGACGTGGCGCGTAGCCAACTGCCGTCGCTCCCGCGCACCGCACCGACCTTGGTCACGAGGGTCAGCGTATCGGGATAAGGCGCAAGGGCCTCGCGAATCAGGTGATTGGTGACGTGAGGGCCATAAAAATCGCTGGTATCGATATGATCGACACCCATTTCGAGAGCCGCGCGCAGCACCGCGAGCGCGGCTGCATGATCCTTCGGTGGCCCGAAGACGTGCGGACCGGCCAATTGCATCGCGCCATAGCCCATGCGGCGAACGGATCGCCCCGCAAATTCAAACCTTGTCGTACCGGTCATGACTCATGCCTCCCTAGGTGTGGACAGAGGTTTACGCTCTCCGCCCTTGCGCGATAAGAAGGTGCAATCTGCACAGGCTGTACGGAAAAAAGAACAATGCATGACCTGAACGACCTGCACCTGTTTGCTCTGGTCGCGCATGCCGGTGGTTTTCGTGAAGCAGGCCGCACAAGCGGCATGAGCCCGTCCGGACTGAGCGAGGCGATCCGGCGGCTGGAGGCACGCATGGGTGTGCGACTGCTCAATCGCACAACCCGCAGCGTGGCACCCACGCAGGCCGGTGCGCAGTTGCTGGCCCGGCTGCGACCCGCGTTACAGGAAATCGAATCCGCCCTCGATCTGGTCAACGGTTTCCGGGACCGGCCGGCCGGAATGCTTCGGCTGAACGTGCCCATAAGCGCCGCCCGGCTGCTTTTGCACCGCCTGCTGCCGGAGTTTCTGGCGCTTTATCCTGACATCGAGGTCGAAGTCGTGGCGGACGACAGCTTTGTCGACCTCCCGGCGTCAGGGTGCGACGCCGGTATCCGGTATGACGAGCGTCTGGGCCCCGACATGATCGCCCTGCCCATCGGGCCCCGCACCCAGCGTTACGCAACGGTCGCCGCACCGTCCTATGTCATGCGGCATGGCATGCCGGAGCACCCGCGTGACCTGTTGAACCACGCTTGCCTGCGCGGACGTTTCAGCAGCGGCACCCTGACCACGTGGGAATTCGAACGCGACGGCCAGACCGTGCTGATCGATCCCACCGGACCACTGATCGTGCGCGTCGGCGGCGCGACCGATCTCTCTGTCGAGGCCGCAATTGCCGGTACCGGTATTCTGCAATTGTTCGAGGACTGGCTGCTGCCCCACCTGCAGAGCGGCGCGCTCGTTCCAGTGCTTGAGCCGTGGTGGCAGGTCTTCAGCGGCCCGTTTCTGTATTACCCCGGTCGGCGCCTTGTGCCCGCCCCCCTGCGCGCCTTCATCGACTTCGCAAGAACCCGCACCTGGTAATCACGACCGCGCAGCGGGCCGCGCCATTACGTTTCGTATCCTGCGCACCAGCACTTTAGTGTTGCGACGCATTCGCATGTTCGGTAATGAGGCCCGTCTCTCGTTGCCGATTATCGCGATACATCGCGTTCGTCCCGTTTCTTGATCGTAATAGCCGATGCGCCTCAGCCAACAGGCGTCGCTGGCATCCTTCTTGGTAGGAACCCTCGCGCGTGCTTCGTAAAGTCCATCGCTGGATCGGCATTATTCTCGCACTCCCGCTTATCATGCAGGCGCTGACCGGGTGCCTGCTGATCGTGCTGCCGTTGCTGACATCCAGCCGCCCGCAGATCGACAGCACAGCCCCACCCCGCAGCATCGAACAGCAGATCAGCGCAGCCCGCCCCTCCGCCCCCCCGGGGATGCTGCCCTTGCGATACGGCCCACCGCGCTGGACCGGCGACAGCGCGATCGTAACCTTCGGCCCCGCCGGTGAACGCCATCCCGGCTTCGTCGTAATGGTCGACCCTGCGTCCGCAACCGTAACCGGCATACGATCGAGCAACGCGGTGTTCCGCTTTCTGCATAATCTCCACGCCAACCTGTTGCTGCCCTTCGGTAACGTGGCGATCGGCATCATGGGCGTATTCCTGTTCGCAATGGCCATGACTGGCGTCATCTTGTGGTGGCCAAAGCCGCATCTCTGGCGCTCGGGCAAATGGGTGCGCGCAACACTCGTGTCGCGTAAGGCCCGCGGCCTGCGTCTGTGGCGCGAAGCCCATCTGAGCATCGGCTTCTGGACGTGCCTGATGCTGTCGTTCCTGGCCTTCTCCGGCGCGATGATGGCCCTTCCCTTCGGAGCCTCCCTGTTCGGCGTGCACCACAGCGCCCCGGTGCAGCAACACGAGCATGGTGGCCGGGGCCATCATGACGGCGCGCCGGCCGAACCGGGCGAAACCGGCATCGACGACGCCCTGCACGCGGTGGAATCGAAACTGCCCGGCATAACGCTGATGGAAGCACAGCTTGGGCCGCGCCCGCAGATGCAGGCGTTCCAGGTTACTCTGCCGGAATACGGCCCGAACCGGCCCGCCGTGGTGCGCTATGACGCCCGCAGCGACAGCATCCAGTACACCCGCGATCCGCGAAACGTCGGCACCGGTCCATTGCTGTATCAGTGGATGCACACACTGCATGAAGCCAAACTGAGCGCACCGTCATGGCTTGCACCGACGTGGAAAGCGCTGGTGTTCCTAACGGGGGCGGCGCTCTTCTTCTTCACCATCTCCGGTTTGGCCATGTGGCTGCTCCGCCGCCGCCAGAAGCAGACAAGCCGCGCCCGTCTTACCGTGGTCCAACCCGTCGGCGCCGAATAAAAAACACCCCGGCCATACCGGCCAGGCACCCATCAGAAACCGAGATCGCGGTCCCACGGCGGTGTCGGCGCATACGCCCCGAGCAGAAAGTCGATCATCGCCCGGACCTTCAGCGGCATGACGGTGCCAGGCACATAAACCGCGTGCAGATCCAGTTCATCGATCGGCTGACAGTCGAGGGAAATGGCGCGCAGTCGTCCCGCGCGCAGTTCGTCTGCCAGCAGAAATGTCGGCTGGTAAATAATCCCCTGCCCGGCCAGGGCGGCCTCTCGCAGCACGTCGCCATTATTGGCGACCAGAGGCCCGCTTATGGCAACCGATCGCTCACCCCGTGCACCGAAACTCCATCGCGACGCACCGGCAACCTCGCTCAGTGCATAGCCCAGGCACTGATGATGCTGCAGGTCCTGCACCGTCGTGGGGATTCCCGCGCATGCCAGATAGTCGGGCGCAGCACACACCACCATGCGGATTGGCGCGAGCTTACGCGCCCGCAGCGAACTGGACGGCATGGACTGAATACGCAATGTCAGATCCCATCCCTCCTCGATCATATCGATGGGGCGGTCGCTGACGCCAAGCTCGACATTCACCAGCGGAAACATCCGGCGAAACTCTGCCAGTATCGGTGCGACATGCCGGATCGCAAAAGAAACAGGGGCATTCAGCCGCAACACCCCTCTTGGCTCCTGCCGCTCTGCCGCCACCACCTGCTCGATCTGTTCGTAATCGGCCAGCAACTTCTGACCACCTTCCAGCAAAAGACGTCCAGCTTCCGTCAGGGACAATCTGCGCGTGCTGCGCTGGAACAGAGCAACGCCCAGCCGCGCTTCCAGGGCCGCCACATGCTTGGTCACCATCGTCTGTGACAGAGAGAGCGATCGCCCCGCAGCCGAGAAACTGCCGGTCACCACCACGCGCGTAAAAACCTGCAACCCGGTCAGTCGGTCCAACATCATCTCACACCAGCAGTTGGATATATTACCGCCTTAGCAGAGATTATCATTCGACCAAATGGAGATGATGCTGCTGTCTTCCGATAACGGAGCCACCCGCACCATGACCGCACCCACCGCCCCGAACCGTCAGCCGGTCCTGTTCCTGCCGCATGGCGGTGGTCCGTGCTTCTTCATGGACTGGCCCGACACATGGGACCACATGGCAGCGTTTCTGCGGTCGGTATCGTCGCAGCTTCCGCGTCGCCCTGATGCTATCGTCGTGGTGTCCGGGCACTGGGAAACCGACGTACTGACAGTGACATCCTCGGCACATCCGCCGCTGATCTACGACTATAACGGTTTCCCGCCGCACACCTACGAACTCCAGTACCCGGCCCCTGGCGATCCTGCGCTGGCGAAAACCATCGCGGCCCTGCTCGACACGCAGGGCATCGACAGTCGCATGGACGAAAGCCGCGGGTTCGATCACGGGGTCTTCATCCCGTTCATGCTGGCATTTGCGGACGCAAACATCCCGGTCATCGAACTGTCCATGTATCGTGACCTCGACCCCGCACGGCACCTCGCACTTGGCCGGGCCCTGTCGAGCCTGCGGGACAGCAATATCCTGATCGTGGCGACGGGCCTGACCTTCCACAACCTGCGGCAGTTCATGGGTCGCGATCCCGGCTCCAACGCCGCCGCCGCCACATTCGACACCTGGTTGACCGATGCCGTCGAGGCAGAACCGACAGAGCGCGACGCCGCACTGACACGGTGGGCCGACGCGCCCGGCGCACGCATCTGCCATCCGCGCGAAGACCACCTGATCCCGCTGATGGTCGCCGCCGGTGCCGCTCAGCAGGATCGGGGCACCCGAATCTATAGCGATATTGTCATGGGAAAAGCCCTGTCCGGCTATCGCTTTGGATGACACAACTGCCCGGCGGATATTCCGTGCAACGCCCTGTCCAACCCTGTCGGCCAAAACAGTCGACGCCTGCACACCAAAGGAACGCACCTCCATGAACACATCCCTTCTTCGCGCCTCCGTCGCCGCACTCGGCCTCGTCGTCGCAACGTCCGCGGCAGTTGCCCAGACGCCCGCAAAGAACGTCGAAGCCGGATCTTACAAGGTCGAACCCGGCCACACACAGGTCGTGTTCTCGCTCCTGCATCTGGGCTTCAGCGACTACAGCGGCATGTTCTCCGGCGTCAGCGGCACGCTGGACCTAGACCCCGCACATGTCGCCGCGACGAAACTGAACGTCACCATCCCGATCGACAGCGTTATGACAACCAGCGAAAAGTTGACCGGCGAGTTGAAGGCACCGAACTGGTTCGACAGCGCGCAGTTCCCGACCGCAACCTTCGTGTCCACCAAAGTGACACCTGCCGGCACCGGCATGGCCATCATCGTCGGCGACCTGACGCTGCACGGCGTGACCAAATCCGTGACGCTCCACGCCCGTTATGTAGGCGCGGGCACCAACCCGATGGACAAGGCCTACACCGTCGGGTTCGAAGCGACCGGCACGATCAAGCGCAGCGAATTCGGCGTCAAGACTTACGTGCCGATGGTCGGCGACGACGTGACGCTGAGCATCGCAGGCGCCTTCGAAAAGCAGGGCTGACCACACAAGGGGGCGCGCGCCGAAGCGCGCCCCTGCGTTTCATGGATTTTCAGACGGATAAAGCACTTTTTCCATTGTGCGCGCCACACGCAGCACATGATCGTCGCTCCCCTGCACGCCCCAGAGCATCAGCCCCACGGGCAGACCGGAGACTGGCAAAGGCAGGGAAATTCCCGGCAAATCCAGAAGATTTCCGATCCTAGGGTTTCGCAACACCAGTCCGTTCGCTCGCACAAATGCCGCATCGTCCTGCATGTCCACGATCCTGGGAGCCGTTATCGGCGTGGTCGGCAGGATAAAGCCGTCAAATCCGTCCATCAATGCGGTCATCTGCGCAATCAGTGCCGCACGCGCCTCATGCATCGCGATGTAGGTCGTGGCCGGAACGGCGTAGCCCGGGATCATGCGCGCCCGGATGCGCGGATCCATCATTTCCAGAAGATCGGGCGGCAGATCGCGCAATTTCGCAGCCAGTTCGACGGACGTGAACATGCCCAGCGCATCCAGCGCCCGCAGCCCCTCGATAACCGGGCCGATCTCGACCGTCTCCAGCGTCATTCCTGCCGCAACAAGCGCGGCCTGCGCCACCTCGAACGCCGCCAGAACAGGCGCTTCGGCGTCGGCCAGCACCGCCTCATGCCGAATCACGCCAATCTTCAGATCCCGCGCCGCGACCGACGTCGCCAGCGCATCCGCACGATCGCCGAGTACTGCAAACGCCCGCGCACACGCCGCGACTGAACGGGCAATCGGCCCCCCTGTATCCAGCGTGGTCGAAAGCGGAAATGCCCCCTGCAACGGCACGACGCCGTGCGACGGTTTGAAACCGGTCAACCCGCACAGCGCCGCCGGAATGCGGATCGAGCCCCCGGTGTCACTCCCCAACGCGATATCGCACAGGCCGTACCCGACACTCGCCGCGGCACCGGAGGACGAACCGCCCGTAACCCGTGTGCGATCACGCGGATTACCGGGTGCCGGAAAATACGGATGGGTACCGACCGCCGCGAACGCATATTCGGTCATCACCGTGCGTCCCACGATCACCGCGCCCGCCGCACGCAGACGACTGACCGCAGGCGCGTCATGCACCGCCGGGGCAACGCCCAAGCGGTTGCGAGCACCCGCCACCGTCACATCCCCCGCGACATCGAACAGATCCTTGACCGAGACCAGCATCCCGTCCAGCGGCCCCAAGCTCTGCCCGGCCAGCTGACGCGCACGCGATGCCGCCGCTTCTCGGCGCGCAGTGTCGGCATAGACCGTGCGGAAGGTCGCCGCCTCGTCCGAACCCGTTTCGGCAACGCGGCTCAGAACATGCTCCAGACGCGCCTCGACCCCGATGTCATCCGCCATGTGCCCTGCCTGCATCGCCGTGCATCCCCTGCTGGTTTCATTCTGCAAATGCCACGAACCCGCCACCGCGAAAAGGTACAGAACCCTGCACTTTCTCCCGCCGCCCGCAGGTGTTACCTCTGCGGGCATGAGCGGCCCCATCATCCCGGAAACCGAAATCGAACTGACGCCGATCCTGGCCTCCGGGCCGGGCGGGCAGAACGTGAACAAGGTTTCCACAGCCATACAGCTACGCTTCGATGCCCGCCGCTCCCCCTCGCTCGACGACCGGACCAGCATCCGGCTGCAGCGCATCGCGGGCAGCCGTCTGACGAAAGACGGTGTCATCGTCTTCACTGCCCAGAAATTCCGCAGTCAGGCCCGCAACCGCGCCGACGCGCTGGAACGCCTGCAGGCGATGGTCGACGAAGCCGCCGAACGCCCGGTCTTTCGGATCGCAACGCGCCCGGGAAAAGGGGCTCGCCAGCGGCGGCTGGACGGCAAATCACATCGCGCGGGCGTCAAGCAGGGTCGCCGCGCGCCCTCCCACTCCGACTGACTTCAACAGACTGGCACGCCCGATGGATCGTCGAATTTTTGCAAAATATGCCTCCCTGCTCGCGTCCGTCTGCGTCGCGGTGGGTGTGCTCATGTGGCTCTATGGTCGCAAGACAGACAGTCAGAACGTGCTGCTGCTGATCGGCTCGCAGGCCCTGATCGGTATTGGTCTGCTGATCCTCGGCCTGATCGCCATCAGAACCAAATAAGCGAGCACCCCATGACACGTCTTAAAACCCCGCGCCGCGGTCTGCTGCGCCATCTGGCTGCGGGCGGCGTTCTGGCAGGCATCGCCACACGATCCGCGTCTGCCCGGGACATGCCGCGCGAAACCTTCCCCTGCCGCCCGCGCCCGGCTGCCCTGCGACCGCAGATGTCGGCCACACGGCAGGTGATCGATCTCAGCGGCCTGTGGAGCTTTCGTCTGGACCACGACGACACAGGACAGGGCAGACACTGGCACAGCGGCTTTGGACCGGGCGACGACGGGGTTCGCAGCATCGCCGTTCCCGGCAGCTGGAACGAACAGTTTCCCGACACGGACGGCTTTCTGGGCATTGGGTGGTATTGCACGACCTTCGAACTGTCGAATGATCCGTCCCTGCCGCGCACCGTCCTGCGGGTGGGCTCTGCCGTATATGCCGCGACCGTGTGGATTGACGGCCAACTGATCGGCACGCACTCAGGCGGCCATTTACCATTCGAATTCGAAATCACACCCGCTGCGGAAACTGCCCGGCAACACACGCTGGTCATCAAGGTGGACGCCCGCCTGCGGCCTGACCGCGTGCCTTATGGCGGTGCGTCCGATCCGGCACATCCGGTCAACAACCCCGACGTTCCCTATGACTTTTTTCCCTATTCGGGCCTGCACCGGGCCGTCGTGCTGCAACGTCTTCCCCGCCGCCATATCGAGGCGATCGCCACAAATACCCGCCTGCAAGGCACGACCGCGCTGCTCGACATCGTCGTCAATGCGAGTGACGGCTGGTCTGGCGAAGGGACCGTCGCACTCGGCCAACGCAATACCGGGCGGCTGAGATTCGAGAACGGACAGGCCATCGCGACACTCGAAATCCCCGATGCGCGGCTCTGGCACCCAACGGACCCGCACCTGCACCCCCTCGCACTTACGATGCGCGACGGCCAGGACACCCTCGACAGCTATACGCTGGATATCGGGCTGCGGACCGTGCATGTCGAAAAAGACCGGGTGCTGCTGAACAATCGCCCGATCCGTCTGCGCGGCACCGCCATGCACGAGGATTTCCCCGTCAACGGGCGCGGCCAGAACCTGCCCGTCTCCGTCAAGGATCTGCAATTGCTGCGCTGGATCGGTGGCAATTCGTTCCGCACCAGCCACTACCCCTATGCCGAGGAAACGCTCGACCTTGCAGACCGGATGGGCCTGCTTGTGATCGGTGAAATTCCGGCCGTCGATCTGGCATTTGCGGATCGGCCAACGGACATCGACGCGCGCCTGACGCAGTGCAAGCAGGACTTCACCGAGATGTTCCTGCGCGATCGCAACCGGCCCAGCATCATCATGTGGTCGCTTGCCAACGAACCGCAGGACGCCTTTGCTGCGGCCCGCGGCGGCATGAAACTGACGAACGCCGATGCCTCTGCCGCCACGGGCCTGAGTTTTTTTCGCAGCCTGTTTGCCCACGCGCGGCGGCTGGAATCCTTCAGGCCGCTCACGCTTGTCGGCATGGATCATTCCGACCCGGCCTGGGTGGAACTGGGGGATGTCATGAGCCTCAATCGTTATCCGGGCTGGTACGACATGCCCGGCGCGATCGACAGTTCCGTCAAGCTGATGATGGCGGAATTCCAACGCATCCACGCCAAAAATGGAAAGCCGATCCTGCTGACCGAGTTCGGTGCGGACGCCATCGCCGGCACCCACCGCGATCCGCCGGAAATCTGGAGCGAAGAATACCAGGCCGACCTGATCGAGGCGGTCGTCACAGCATGCGCGACACCGGAGTGGATCCTGGGTGCCCACGTCTGGTGCCTAAACGATTTTCGCACCGCCCAAGGCGTGCGCCGCCCCGAAAGCCGAAACTTCAAAGGCCTGTTCACGCGTGATCGCACGCCAAAGGAAGCCGCGCACCGTCTCCGCAAGCTCTGGGGGTGAACTACTGACGTGGCCCGCATCGTCCAGTGCGGGCCACCCCTGTCACGCCCTGCGCTCGGCCACCACGTAGCGATAAAACGCAAAAGACATTGCCCAGGACGCCAGAAACACACCGATCACGATCATGCCCATCAGGTTCGACTGCTCGTTGATTGCCTGAACCAGACGCCAGAAACGTCCCTGCCAGCCAAACTGCTCGGACAGCATGGCCGTCGCCTCGATCCCGCCAATCAGCAGCGCCACGAATACCGAGGTCAGCGTAATCGTGAAATTATAATAGAGTTTGCGAAGCGGATTCACGAACGCCCATTCGTACGCCCCCAGCATCAGAACGCCATCGGTAGTATCAATCAGACACATCCCGGCTGCGAAAAGCGTTGGAAAAACAAGGATCGTCCACAACGACACACCGTGCGTCGCCTGTGTCGCCGACATGCCCAACAGACTGACCTCGGTCGCGGTATCGAATCCCAGACCGAACAGGAATCCCAGCGGCAACATCCAGATCGGCCGATTGATCATCCGAAACAGCGGCCGGAACAACCGTGCGAACAGACCACGATTGTTCAGAAGGGCCTCAATGTCTTCGCCCGGCACGTGTTGACCGGATTTGACCAGCCAGAAATTCCGCCAGACACCATGCAGGATCACGATGTTCATGGCGCTGACCAGAAACAGGAACAGCGCGGAAACACTCGTCGAAATTATGCCGCCGATGGCCTGCCATCCGGAAATATCATGCGTCAAACGTGATGTTGCCACCGCAATCGCCAGCACCACGACAAAAATCAGCCCTGAATGTCCAAGCGCGAAAAAGAAGCCGACGCTGACCGGCCTTGAGCCGTCCTGCATCAATTTGCGCGTGACATTATCGATCGCCGCGACATGATCCGCATCGACCGCATGCCGCAGGCCGAACGCCCAGGCGAGCAAAGCGGTCCCCAGAAAGATTGATGAGCCCCTTGAGATCGACAGAGCCCACAGCCAAGCCCCTATATTGAACACCAGCAGCAGCGCATAAATCAGGACAATCCGGCTTCGCACACGCGACAGCCACAAACCCGCTACGGGCACACCCTCGCCTGTCATCGCAGCTGCCCCCACGATGAGCTTGTTTTTGTCGCACGGGCGACAAAGGTCCGTATGCGGACCGCAGCAGAGAAACAGGAATAAGTCGGCGATTGCGCCCCCGAAATGCGACTGGCAGACATAAAATGTTCCCGATCCCCGGTTCACCCCGCCCGGCAATCATGGTCAGCGCGACGAAGGCAGGTCTCCTGGCTCACGGGTCGTTGCTGGACGCCGTCTTCCCGATACCCGACAGCACCAGTGACATTGCCGCGCCAGCTCGCCGCTCACAGTTGCGGGGGCAGCCGTCGCCTTGATCCCGGACATACTGCCCCGCCAGATCATTCGACGTTCCCTCTTCGCTCGCTCGCGCGAGACCTTCGACGCGGTGGTTTTATGGTTTGAACCCGCCTATCGTCAATGTTTGTGAATCGAGCGGAACGTGACACGCAGGTATCGCTTCAGGAAACACACGGCACCGTTTTTCGAGGAGCGTCGCAGCGTTAATGATGCAGGAAGCCCATGCCGACCTGCGTCGCCGTGTGCAGGGCTTCTGACCAGACACCGCCCCCGTGCTGACCGCCACCCCCTCCGACATCCGCACGCTGAGGGGGCTGCGTCTCGTCGTCGACATAACGCGGTTGCTCCGGCGCACAGCCGACAAGGCCAAGCACAATCAAGGCCGCAAAATTTCTCGCCAACATTACGCCTCGCCCCGTTCCACAGCCGTACCGACAATTGTCGAAGCACGAGAACCCAGAAAGAGCGTAGTTTGTGAAAAAGCCTAAGCAGCCCGGCATTGCCGCTCGCCCTGACAGAGCGTCACGGCCTCACGCGCCGAACCGGGCGAGAACGGGCAAAACATTGGAGATTTGATCGCACTTCGCAGGTATTCATGTGAACATCTACGTGCCATGTGGATAAGCCAGAAAACCTAGCATTATCAATGGCGTCCCGTACGGGATTCGAACCCGTGTTACCGCCGTGAAAGGGCGGTGTCCTAGGCCTCTAGACGAACGGGACAGAGGCGTGCTGTGGGGCGGTGAATATCGCGCAGGACACAGCGGGTCAAGATGGGATGTGACAGAAATTTTGCCATTCCGGGTTTTTCAGGCCGAAGCGACATCGTGGATGAAAAAACCCACGCTTTCCCGCCCGTTCCAGCTCTCGGCCCGTAACCAGCCGACCACATGCAACAACCCGCCCGAGCGGTCTTCAAGCAAGGACGTGAACGCCTTTTCCTCAACCCGAAAGGCAAGCGCCTTGATCTGACCCCCACCCGTCTGCGATTCGAGCATCACGCGCAGGCTGTTGCCGTCCCGCCCGATCCGGTCCGAACGCACCACGCGCATGCGCGACAGGGCCAGCAACGGCTCATCATGGCCCGCACCAAAGGGCGCCATCCGTGCCAGGTCCTTCGCCAGTTCGAGCGTGGCGCCAGACGCATTCACCACCCCGTCGACCAGGATATCGGTCGTCGGCGGCAGGACACGCGCACCAGCCAGCCGTTCGTTCAGAAACGCATGAAACGCGTCCGCCTTTGCCGATTCCAGCGAAAATCCGCCGGCCATCGCATGACCGCCACCCGTCAACAGCAAACCATGAGCATAGGCAGCAAGGATCGCTCCCCCCACGTCAAGCCCCGGGACCGAGCGCGCAGAACCCTTGATAACACCATCGCTCTCAGCGGCGACAAAAGCCGGTCGATTGAACTTTTCCTTGACCCGCCCGGCGACAATCCCGACGACACCCGGGTGCCAACTCGCGCCATGAATGAACAGAACAGCATGATCCTGCGCGCGCTGGGCCTCTGCCTCAGCCATCGCAAGATCAAGAATTTCACCCTCGACGCTCTGCCGACGCCGGTTCACGGCATCGAGTCTCTCCGCGAGATATTTCGCGTCGTTCTCGTCCTCTGAAAGCAGCAGGCGCGTGCCCAGATCAGCCTCGGCAATACGGCCGCCCGCATTGATCCTCGGCCCCAGAGCAAAGCCGCAGGTAAAGGCATCCGGATCGCCCGCCACGCCAGCGACCTCCAGCAACGCCCGGATACCGATCCGCTGGCGCCGCTGCATCACCTTCAGGCCCTGCGTCACAAAAGCGCGGTTCAGCCCCTGCAACGGCATCACGTCACACACCGTTGCCAGCGCAACCAGATCCAGCAACGCCATCAGATCAGGCGCCCGGCGCTCGGCAAACCATCCTGCTTTCCGCAAGGATCGCACCAGCGCCACACAGGCCAGAAACGTCAGGGCCGCAGCGCAGATCGCGTGAAAACCCGAATCGCAGTCCGGACGGTTCGGATTTACCACGGCCCGGATACGCGGCAACGCGCCCTCCGCCTTGTGATGGTCCAGCACCAGCACATCGGACAGGGTTGCTGCCGCATTCAGGATCGCAGGCGCGGTCGTCCCGCAATCCACACACACCAGCAGGGTTGCCCCCTGCTCCACCATCGCAGACAGCGCAGGCAGATTGGGGCCATAGCCCTCCGTCATCCGGTCTGGAATATGCGTCAGAACAGTGCATCCGAGCGCCCGCAACACAAGCGCCAGAATCGACGTCGAACAGGCGCCGTCCACGTCATAGTCACCAAAAATACCGACCGTCGCCCGTGCCCCCACCGCTTCAGCCAACCGTTCGGCAGCAGCATCCATATCGGTAAAACGTGACGGGTCGGGCAAAAATACCCGCAGGGTGGGTTCGAGAAAGTCCGCTGCCTCCTCGCTCCCGATCCCGCGCGCGGCCAGAATCCGCCCCACGATCTCCGGCAGTCCCGCCCGCTGGGCCAGCGCCAATCCCTGCCGCCCGGCACCATCGGTCGCCAAAGCGGACGAGCGCCAGAGCCACTGA
>Ga0157365_10000099_pt1 | contig 41180 bp, 41 predicted proteins | sample AttsexASBM3_FD_111478 | JGI IMG/M metagenome (GOLD analysis project Ga0157365, IMG submission 111478) | Fungus gardens microbial communities from leaf cutter ant in Ribeirão Preto, State of São Paulo, Brazil - Atta sexdens ASBM3 | ecosystem: Host-associated > Fungi > Mycelium > Unclassified ...
CACGCGAACGTGCAAAGGGGGCTCGCCGCCGCCCCCTTTGCAATCCCGGCTCCCGGCAGAAAATCGCCCCTGCGGGGAAGCCGTGCCTTATTCCCTCCGGCCACGGGTCGGGCATGACAATACGTCCCTGTATTGTCATGCCCTCGCACCGCTTACTCGGCCCATCCCTGGGCCTCGCCCCTTCGGGGCCAACGCTTCGCGTTGTTCAAAAATGCTCCCGGCATTTTTGTCCCTCCGGTGCGCCCCGGCCTGCGGCGAAACGGCGCGGCCGATTTTTTTAGCCGGAGCAAAACCCTCTGCGCCGACGTTTCCTTAAATCCAGTAACCGTAGGGCGGGTAAGCGCAGCGCACCCGCCGCCCGGTTTTCGCAGCCGGGTTGAAGGGAAATATGCAACGCTGGTGACATCGTTCCGTTCGCCATTTCACCACCCCGACATATTTTTGTTGTCCCAAAACCCAGGCCGGTTGGGAGAAAATCCGCCTCCGCCCATAAAAAAGGTGGGTGCGCTGTGCGCCCCCACCTCACCAAAGCCAATAACCGCTGGCTCCCTCGCGTGTGTTACCACACCTCGCTGGCGACGCCGGTCACGAGGCGGACTTTCTGCCACTGCTCGTCCGGGCTGATGCTGTTGCCTTCTTCGGTCGAGGCGAACCCGCACTGCGGGCTTAAGCAGATCTGGCTGATATCGACATATTTCGCGGCCTCGGCAAGGCGCGCTTTGATTAATTCCGGGTTCTCCAGCTCACCGTTTTTGGTGGTGATAAGGCCCAGCACCACCTGCTGTTTGCCCGGACGGATAAAGCGCAGCGGCGCGAAATCACCGGAACGATCGTTGTCGTACTCCAGGAAAAACGCATCGACGTTAACCGTGCCGAACAGCACTTCCGCCACCGGCTCATAACCGCCTTCGGCAATCCAGCTGGAGCGGAAATTACCGCGGCAGACGTGCAGACCGATGGTCAGGTCGTCCGGTTTGCCTTCCAGCGCCTGGTTGAGCACGCGGGCATAGATGCGCGCCAGCTCATCCGGCGAGTCGCCGCGCTCGCGGATCTGACGGCGTTGTTCATCCGAGCAGAGATACGCCCAGACGGTGTCGTCAAGCTGCAGGTAGCGGCAGCCCGCGTCGTAGAACGCGCGGATGGCGTCGCGCCAGGTGGTCGCCAGATCGTCGAAATAGTCATTGAGATCCGGGTAGACGTTACGGTCGATGGCCGCCGCGCCGCCGCGAAAATGCAGTACGCTCGGGCTCGGAATGGTCATCTTCGGCTCGGCATTGCCGCTGACGCTTTTCAGAAAGCGGAAATCTTCCAGCATCGGGTGGTCGCCGAACGCCACTTTACCGACGACGCGCACGCTTTGCGCTTTGGTCTGGATGCCATTGAACTGAATGCCCTGCTCCACTTCCACCAGCTGTACGCCCTGCAGTGCGGCGAAGAAATCCATATGCCACCAGGCGCGGCGGAATTCGCCGTCGGTCACCACGTGCAGGCCGCAGGCGCACTGCTGCTCGACGGCGTGACGAATGGCGTCGTCTTCGATACGGCGCAGATGCGCGGCGTCGATTTCCCCTGCCGCAAACTGCTGGCGGGCGTGCTTAATGGCATCCGGGCGTAAAAAGCTGCCGACGATATCGGCGCGAAACGGGGCGTGTTGACGCTGCATGGTGTTCTCCTCGTGGCCTGACGCGATGATTACGTCAGGTGATAGTTCAGATATTGAAGATTTGGCCGTCTGGATGGCTATATGTCCAGAGAATGACATCTGGCCCGGATTCAGGCAAACGAGGAAATTTCATGGGTGTTGAAAAAAATTCATGTAAAAGACTCCCCACCGAAGTGGGGAAAAGGGAAGGCACAAAACGGGATTATTTTTTTTCTGTAGCGGCGTTGCTGTCCACGACGCCGGGGATATCCTGAGTGTCGCGTTTAAACTGCCCTTTGAGGGCATCCACGCCGCTTTGCGGCTTCGCGAGCGGTTGTAAATCGGCGCGTGAGCGGCGGATCTCTTCGGTATTCACGCCAAGCTTTTTATCGCGCTCGCTCGCAAGTTCTGGTTTCGCCTCGCCGTCGCGGTTGAATGACCAGGCGAGCATCGGCGGGCCGAGCGGCAGCGCGTCGCCCTTGTCGCCCGGTCCGCCGGTATGCCAGACGTGCCAGGTTTTGCCGTAGCTGTTCATTTTACTCTGCATCAGACGATGCTCAACCGGAGCCGGAATGCCGGGCGCAATCAGCTGGCCGCTGAGGATTTCGCCGTTGTGCGGGTGCCAGTACTGTTTTTCCTGTGGCGGCAACTGGTCAAAGAGTTTTTCGGAGATAATATATTCTACGCCGTTCATGTTGGCGTCTTTCGTATTGCCGTCAAATAAGACGCACTGGGCGAAATCTTCATTGACCTGATGGCAATAGTGATGCGCTTCCATCTGTTTTTCCGGGATATCTTTCATCGGATGAAAGCCCACCAGATAAATATCAAATCCTTTTAACGGTGCATTACTCTGCAACACCGCCGAACCGGTTTCCAGTAAATTGGTACTGGTGGATTTACTCGCCCCCGGCGGGGTGTCTTTTTCCGCGTGAGCAATAAACGCGATGGACAAGAGCGGCAGCACCGTTATTTTTAATGCGCGTTGTAATTTCATAAGGTAATTAAACTGATAAAGAAGTATTTACGTAATGCGCGGCGACCTCCGGTATGAGCATTAACCCATACCGGAGGAACGTTATGCCAGGCGCATACGGCCCGCCGCTCCGTCAGGAAGAGGAACGGCTGCTGCTTTTACCGCCTTTGCGGCCTGCTTCTGCTGCACGCTCGCGGTCATTTTTAAAATTCCCGCCGCTATTCTGGCCACCTTTACGACCGGCTTCAGAAGCGCGTTCACGATTCTCAGCAAAATTACCTGAACCACCACGATGTTGAGCCATAATATTCTCCTCGGATTAGCAGAGATAATTTAAACCGCGCCCTCACCATGCGACGCAGGAGTAACTATAGGCAGGCATTCCCGTTTCGCAAGTTACATTAGCCGCCAGCATGTATTTTATCGCCGCGCTCTGGCAAATATATTCCGAAACACGCTTTTATCTCCTGAATGGCAAAGGAATTTCCGCCTGCGCCCCTGCGCTTAATAAGAAAATTCTTAAAAGAAAGTGTTAATTATTTCGCCGCTGGTGTTGAGGCTATTCTTTATCTGCGAAGTGTCGTTTGTTGATTTAATTTCCGCCGAGGAGTGATTAATGAAACAGAAATGGTACTGCTGCCCTGCCATCAAACTTAAAGACCGGTTCATGGTACTCATTATGGGTCAGGATGTTTTTCTGTTGTTCCGCAAAGGCGGTTCAATAAGAAAGTCCCGCGACTGGCTGGCCCGTGAGAAGGCGAATTTTATTCCTTTGGGGTAAACCACTGCGTTTTTCAGGTTGCAGACAAAAGCGCTATCTCGTTTAATATGTAGCGCTTTTGTTAACCCCTTGTGAGTATCATGATTGTTCGACCCCCACAGCACTGGTTCGCCCGACTCTTTGTCTGGCATGGTTCCGTATTAGCCAAAATATCCACGCGTCTACTCCTTAATTTCCTGCTTTCGGTGACGGTTATTTTCTTTTTACCGTGGTATGAAGCGCTCGGAATAAAACTGACCACCGCGCCATTCAGTATTCTCGGCGTGGCGATTGCGATTTTTCTCGGCTTTCGCAACAGCACCTGTTTCGCCCGCTTTAATGAAGCGCGCCAGATTTGGGGCCAGCTGGTTATCCACTGCCGCTCCCTGCTGCGCACCGCCCGCACGCTAATGCCGGATAACGCGCAGGAGCTGCACCATCTGGTAAATCTGGAAGTGGCGTTTTGCCACTGTCTGCGCCTGACGCTGCGCCGCAAAAAGCTCGACAACGTGCTTGACCGTTATTTAACCCGCAGCGAAATGACGCGCGTGATGCACAGCAATTCACCCTGCAATACGATTTTACTCATCATGGGGGAATGGCTTGCCGCGCGGCGCAACGGGCTGTCCGATATTCTGTTCCAGACGCTTGACCAGCATATAAACCAGCTCGCGGCTGTGCTGGCAGGCTGCGAACGTATCGCCAATACGCCGCCGCCTTTTGCCTATTCCCTGATGCTGCACCGCACGGTCTATTGTTTCTGCATTATGCTGCCGTTCGCACTGGTGACCGATCTGCACTATATGACGCCGTTTCTCTCGGTGTTTATTTCCTATACGTTCATTGCGCTGGATACGCTGGCCGAAGAGCTGGAAGATCCGTTCGGCACCGAGGATAACGACCTGCCGCTGGATGCGCTCTGTAATAATATTGAGATAGACCTGCGCGAAATGAATAACGAGTCGCAAAAACCGGCTAAGATTTTGCCTAACCGACATTATCAGCTTACCTAATGGGATCGGTGATTCTCAATTATTAATGAATAATCCGTAATTAATTACCCGCAGGGGGAACGCGGTGTGTTAGCGTGAACCCTGTTCTTCTCATCCCTTCATTTCGCCTGTTGGGCACTTTCCTCTCCTGTTTTGTTTTACAGCCTGGCTGTAAGGAATCGCCATGTCTCATTTCACGATCGAGATGCTCTCCGATCAGTGCGGAGTCAGCATGACCAATCTACGCGCCTGGCAACGGTGTGGATTGCTGAAGCCCGCGCGCAACGATAGCGGCAAGCGCTATTTTGATTACACCCACCTGATGCGCATTCACGCCATTATCAAGTGGCTCGACCACGGCCTGCCGCTGGACGAAGTGGCTCGCCGTCTTAAAGGTGAAGAAGGCTCGCTGGCAAGCCAGTGGGAAGTCTGGCAGGAACAACTGCTCGCCGCGCTTGAGAAAACCAGCATGGAAAAAGCCCGCGCGCTGCTGCGCAAAATGGGCCGCGAGCTGCCAGCGGCGATGCTGCTGGATAACGTGGTGCTGCCGCTGCGCCTGTGGCTGAACCACGGCACGAGTTCCGCGCAGCTGACCCGCCGCTCCCGTTTCGACACGCTGCTTGTCGAGTACGCCACCTTTCTGATGCAGGCGCTGCGCAAGCGTCCGGCGTCGGGGCTGGTGATTATGGCGATGAACAGCCATGACTCGCTCAGCGTCTGGCTGGAGGCGATCCGCTACTCCGGCGAGGGTTTTCGCATCGACGTGTTACATCAGCCGGTGCCGCTGCCGGATCTCGCGCAGTTCGACGCCGATCATTATCTGGTCTTCAGCGATGTTCCGCTCACACCCGCGCAGCTGACGCTCTGGCAGCAGTGGCAGCTTGAGGGCATGCCTGTCTTTAGCGCAGGCGCCGGATTCGCCGTGCCGCCGCAGCTGCCGGACGCCGCCAACCTGCCGGACGAGACGCTTCGCGAAGAGGCGCGCTAAGCGCGTGTCGCAAAACGGTTATCGGACTGTCGTCTTTACGTCACACGTTAAGGTCTTTGTAAAAGGATGATGTGAATAAACGACGGGAGTGGCGATGCCGGACGCTGCGCAACTGTTGATCTGTATGCCGGGAATTGTCTTGCTGGTGGGATTTCTTGCCGCTTACTGCAGTAAAAAATGGGATGACTGACTGGTGGGTAAAAAAATACCGTCAGGCGGACCTGACGGTAAGGCTTGCATGGATTGTTATTGTCCTGCGCTCAACATCACGCTTATTTCCCTATGATGGCACGCGCAGGTTCAACGCCGCTTAAACGTGGCCTTATTCGCTCAGGCCCCGGTTTTTCAGCATCGGCTCGATACGCGGTTCATGCCCGCGCCAGGCGAGCCAGACCTCTTCGAGATCGTGACTGTTGCCGCGTGACAGCACCGCCTCGCGAAAGCGCGCCCCGTTCTGCGCCGTTAACCCACCCTGCTCCACAAACCACTGGTAGCCGTCGTCGGCGAGCATTTGCGTCCAGAGATAGGCGTAATAGCCCGCCGCATAGCCGCCGCCAAAAATATGGGCGAAATAGCTGCTGCGATAGCGCGGCGGTACGGCGCGCAGCGCGATACGCTCGTGCGTGAGCGCCGCCGCCTCAAAAGCCGCCACGTCGTCGGGCGACGATGACGGGGTCAGGCTGTGCCAGTGCTGGTCGAGAAGCGCCGCCGCCAGCAGTTCGGTCATGTCATACCCTTTGTTGAAACGCGCCGCGCGGAACAGTTTTTCACGCAGCGCCTCCGGCATCGGCTCGCCGGTCTGATAATGGCGCGCGTAACGGGCGAACACGTCCGGGTGGCTCGCCCAGTGCTCGTTGATTTGCGACGGGAACTCGACGAAATCGCGCGGCGTGTTGGTGCCGGAAAGCGTGGCGTAACGCTGGCTCGCGAAAAGGCCGTGAAGCGTATGGCCAAACTCGTGGAACAGCGTGATGACGTCATCCCAGGAGATTAACGCGGGTTGCCCGGCGGCGGGTTTCTGGTAGTTGCAGACGTTGTAGATAACCGGTTTATGACCGGCGAGCGTCGACTGCTCGACGAAATTGCCCATCCAGGCGCCGCCGCTTTTGCTGTCGCGCGCGAAGAAATCGCCGTAAAAGAGCGCGAGCCCGCTGCCGTCTTTATCGAAAATCTCCCAGACGCGCACGTCAGGATGATAAACCGGAATGTCCGTGCGTTCGCTAAACGTGAGGCCAAAGAGCGCGCTGGCGGCATAGAAGACGCCGCGCGTCAGCACATTGTCGAGTTCGAAAAAGGGTTTGATCTGCGCCTCGTCGAGCGCGTATTTCTCGCGCCGCACCTGCTCGGCGTAAAACGCCCAGTCCCAGGCCTCGGCCTGAAAGCCGCCGCGCTGCCTGTCGATAATCTGCTGAATATCCGCCAGCTCTCGTTCGGCGCGCGCCGTTGCCGAAGGCACGATGTCGCGCATAAAGCCCTGGGCTGCCTCCGGGGTTTTCGCCATCTGATCGGCGATAGTCCAGGCGGCGAAATTCTGAAAGCCCAGCAGCGCCGCCTGCTGCGCGCGCAGCGCGGCAAGCCGCAGCACCAGCGCGCGGGTGTCGTTCGCGTCGCCTTTCTCGGTGCGGTGCCAGCCCGCCTTGAAAAGCGCCTCGCGCGTGGCGCGATCGGTGAGCGACTGCAGCGCGGGCTGCTGGGTGGTATTGAGGAGCGCGATAAGCCAGCGACCTTCCTGTCCCTTTTCACGCGCGGCTTCGGCGGCAGCGGCGATCCCCGCTTCGCTCAGGCCCGCCAGCTGTTCGCGGGATGAGACCAGCAGGCCGCCAGCTTTATCCGCCGCCAGCAGGCGCTGATTAAACTGGCTGGTGAGCTGCGCCGCCTCCTGGTTCAGCGCCCGCAGCTGCGCTTTCTGCTCCGCGTCAAGCGTCGCGCCAGCCAGCATAAACTGCTGCCAGACGACCTCCACCAGCCGCCGCGATTCGTTATCGAGCCCGAGCGCGTCGCGCTGCTCATACACGGCGTTGAGCCGCGCGAACAGGGTGTCGTTAAAGTGGATATCGTCCGCCAGCGCGGCAAGCTCCGTGGAAAATTCTTCATCCAGCGTTTGCAGGTAATTGTTGGTGTGCGCTGAGGTCATCGCGAAAAAGACGCTGGTGACGTGCGCGAGCATCGCGCCGCTGCGCTCCAGCGCCAGATACGTATTTTCAAAGGTGGGCGCGGCAGGCTCGGCGGCGATGGCCTCCACCTCGGCGCGCTTCTGGCGCACCGCCTCGTCAAAGGCGGGACGATAATGCTGATCGGTTATCGCATTGAACGGCGGCGCTTCATAAGGCAGCGCGCTCGCTGAAGAAAAAGGGGTAGTCACCGGCATGAGAGTCTCCCGCAAAAGGGTGATGGCAAAATCACAGCTTATGCAGCCGCGCCATAAACAGCAATGATTTCGCGGCGCAAGCTATCAGTAAGTGATATTCCACAGCTCGCGCGGGGCGTGCTAAGGTAACGGTTCTGAAAAAGCCTTGAGGAACAGCGAGATGATTATTCTGGTTACCGGCGCCACGGCAGGCTTTGGCGAGGCCATTACCCGTCGTTTTGTGAAAAACGGTCATAAAGTTATCGCGACAGGCCGCCGCCAGGCGCGTCTGGATGCGCTGAAAGACGAGCTCGGCGAGAGCGTGCTGACGCTGCAACTGGACGTGCGCAACCGCGCGGCTATCGAAGAAGCCATCAGCGGGCTGCCGCTGGAGTGGCGCGATATCGACGTGCTGGTCAACAACGCCGGGCTGGCGCTGGGGCTGGAGCCTGCGCATAAAGCGAGCGTCGAAGACTGGGAAAATATGATAGACACCAACAATAAAGGGCTGGTGTATATGACCCGCGCCGTGCTGCCGGGCATGGTCGAGCGCAACCGCGGCCATGTGATTAACATCGGCTCCACGGCGGGCAGCTGGCCTTACGCGGGCGGCAATGTCTACGGCGCGACCAAAGCCTTCGTGCGCCAGTTCAGCCTCAACCTGCGCACCGATCTGCACGGCACCGCGGTTCGCGTGACCGATATCGAGCCGGGTCTCGTGGGCGGTACCGAATTCTCTAACGTGCGCTTTAAAGGCGACGACGACAAAGCCGGTAAAACCTACGAAAACACCAACGCGCTGACGCCGGAAGATGTGACCGAAGCGGTCTGGTGGGTCGCCTCGCTGCCTGCGCATGTCAACATCAACACGCTGGAAATGATGCCGGTCAGCCAGAGCTTCGCCGGGCTTAGCGTGCACCGCCAGTAGTTCCCGCCTTGCCCGTTCCCCGCGCCAGCGCTGGGCGGGGTGGGCAATTAATGGTAAATTGCCGCAGTAACCCGCAAATGCAAATAAAGACAGAAGAATGGCCGCTGAAACTCCGCTCAACCCGACCCAGCCGGTGAGTCAACAGATCTACCGCATCCTGCGCCGCGATATCGTGCACTGTCTGATCCCGCCAGGCACCCCGCTTTCGGAGAAAGAGGTGTCGGTGCGCTTTGACGTGTCGCGCCAGCCGGTGCGTGAAGCGTTTATTAAGCTTGCGGAAAACGGGCTTATCCAGATCCGCCCGCAGCGCGGCAGTTTCGTCAATAAAATCTCGCTGCGCCAGGTGCGCAACGGCTGCTTTGTGCGCCAGGCCATCGAGCGGGCCGTGGTGCAGCGCGCGGCCACGATGCTGACCGACGCCGATCTTTATCAGCTTGAGCAGAACCTCAACCAGCAGCACACCGCCATCGACCGCAAACAGCTGAGCGATTTCTTCCAGCTCGACGACGAATTTCACTACCGCCTGACGCAGGTGGCCGACTGCCAGCTCGCCTGGGACACGGTAGAGAACATCAAAGCGACCATTGACCGGGTGCGCTACATGAGCCTCGATCACGTCTCCCCGCCCGAAATGCTGCTGCGCCAGCATAACGATATTTTTCACGCCCTGGAGCGTCGCGACCCGCAGGCCGCCGATGAAACGATGCGCCTGCATTTGCAGGAGATCAGCGAATCGGTGCTGCTGATCCGCCAGGAAAACCGCGACTGGTTCAGCGAAGAGTAACCGCACGACGTTTAATCAACTCAGGATGAATGCGATGCGCGCGATAGTGCTGCTGGGCTGCGCCCTTTTCTCTTCCCCGCTGCTGGCCGACTGCCTGCAAAAAGAGGCGATCGCCACGGCTGCGGCGGATTTTACGTCGTCCGTCAGTACGGTGACCGGCGCGCCCCGCGCCGCGTTTTATTCCGCCCCGTCGCCCGAATGCAGGCTTACGGCGTTTCTGGTGCCAGGCGATGCGGTGCAGGTGGTTCGGCTTTCGCGCAGCGAAGCGGATGCTCGCGATGACGCGGCGCGGCCTTTTGCCTGGGTGCGCTATCGCGATGCCGCCGGGCGCGTGGCGACGGGCTGGATGGAAACGGCCGCCCTGCGCGCGCAGCCTCAGGCGTTAACCCCACAGGGCGACTGCGCCGCCCGACTCCCCGCCGCTGACGATGCGCCTGTCCCTGAAGCGGGCGCGCGTTTTCGGGTGACGGGCAGCGGCCGCCATTACTTTTCTTCCGCGCCTGACGCGCAGTGCCGCAGTACAACCCTGTTTCTGGTGGACGGCGATACGGTGAGCGTTAGCCGGACGCTGCCGGATGCCGGGTACAGCGAGGCGACGTGGTATGGCAAAGACGGGCGCATCGTGACCGGCTGGCTCGAATCGGCGTCGCTTCGCGCTACCGGCGCGCATGACGAATGGCGTGACGATATCAGCGACAGCCCGCTTGCCCGCGTGACCCGCACCGTCTCTTTGCGGCTCAACCCGAACGGCCAGTGTATTTTTTATGAAAACGCGCAAGACGGCGGCCTGTATCGCCTGCTGGTGCGTGAAGATCACACCCGCGAGGGGTGTCGCGGCGGCGCGGACCCGGAAGTGGCCCCGGTGGTGGCGACCATCGACATTGATACCGCGACCGGGAAAATCGTGCGCAGCGCGCCGGCCGGAGAGTAGTCAGGTGGCGTGACATTCATCACACAAATGTCGCGTTTTTGATCGAGATTAATATTTTTGCCGTCGTGATTTTTAAAATGGGGCTCGTCTGGATCATTCATCACTATTCAGAGGAGATATCACCATGATGACCTACGATCGCAACCGTAACGCCATTACCACCGGCAGCCGCGTGATGATCAGCACCACCGGCGAAACCGGCGTCATTAAAACGATCCATGGCGAAGGCCTGACGGCCGAGCAGATCCGCCGTGGCCGCACCGTGGAAGTGGAAGGCTGCGAAGGGAAATTCGAGCCGATCGAATTGATTCGTTTAGGTTTGCATTAATTACGCCGGATGATGCCCGGCGGGTGCGACAAGGGCCTGGCGTGCCGGGATTGGCCTGGACGGCGGGTGCGCTGCGCTTACCCGCCCTACGGATACCCGCCCTACGGGTGGCAACGGTGATGTAGGGTGGGTAAGCGAAGCGCACCCACCATTCCCCCAAAACACCCCACCACCACTCTTTAAAACTCCACCTCTCGCCACACACCCCTGACGCTGCGTTAGCCTTCCCGACTACGCCATCTGCTGCATGTACTGCGCTACGGTGGTTCTGGCGCCCTGCGACGACAAACGCGTAAAGGCGGCGGTCACGTCGGCGACAAATTCCGGCGCTGCCGCCAGGTCGTCGCCAAAAATCGCCGTCAGCCCGAGCAGCGCTTTTACGCGCGCCTCGCCGTTCTCGCTTGCAGAAACCGCCTGCTGAATCGTCGTCAGCAGCGGATCACAGACGTCAATCGCGTTACCCGCATCATCCACGCCGCTCACGTAGCGCATCCACCCTGCGACGCCGAGCGTCAGCAGATCGTGACGGCTGCCATGCGCCCTGTGCCAGCGGATGGAATCGAGCCAGCGCTGCGGCAGCTTCTGGCTGCCGTCCATCGCGATTTGCCAGGTGCGGTGGCGCAGCGCCGGGTTGCTGTAACGTTCAATGAGCAAATCCGCGTAACGCGCCAGATCCACGCCCTGCACGCTCAGCGTCGGGGCCTGTTCGTTCAGCATCAGCAGACGGGCCGCGCGTCGGTAATGGTCATCGCCCATGCAGTCGTTAATATGCTCATAACCGGCCAGATAGCCGAGATACGCCAGAAACGAATGACTGCCGTTGAGCATGCGCAGCTTCATCTCCTCAAACGGCACCACGTCGCGCACCAGCTGCGCCCCGGCCTTTTCCCACGCCGGACGGCCCGCCACGAAATTATCTTCAATCACCCACTGGCGAAACGGCTCGCAGGCGACGCCCGCCGGGTCGCGAACGCCGGTCAGCTCAGCAATTTTATCGAGCGTCTGCGGCGTCACGGCGGGCACAATGCGGTCGACCATCGTTGACGGAAACGTCACGTGCGCGTCAAGCCAGGCGGCCAGCTGCGCGTCTACCGCGCGGGCATACGCCGTCACCACGTTGCGGGCCACATGGCCGTTTTCCGGCATGTTATCGCAGGACATCACGCTGAAGCCTTTGAGCCCGGCGGCCTTACGGCGCGCCAGCGCCTCGACAATCACCCCAACGGCCGACGAGGGCTGCTGTGGATGCGCGAGATCGGCGGCGATAAGCGGGTTATCCATCACCAGCTCGCCGGTCGCGGGCGAATGGCAATAGCCCTTCTCGGTAATGGTCAGCGAGACTATCGCCACCTGCGGCTGGCAGAGCGCGGCGAATACGGCCTCGGGGCCATCCACCTGCGCGTGCAGCGCGCTTTTCACCACGCCGACCACGCGGGCGCGCCAGGCGTCGGCAGACATTTCCGCCACGGTGTAAAGGTTATCCTGACGCCGGATATCGGCGATTTGCTGCTCCCCGCCAATCAGGTTGATTTCACAGTAGCCCCAGTCGCTGCCGTGCTCTGCGGCAAGAATATCGGCGTACACCGCCTGATGCGCGCGATGAAACGCGCCAAAGCCGAGATGAACAATGCGGGCGGCCAGCGCGTCGCGGTTGTAAGTGGGCAGAATAGCGCGAGCGTTGAGAAGCGTGTTTTCCATAGTCATGACTCATTTGATAAATAAAGTAATTTGTATGAAGCCTACGCATCACAGCGGCGCGCTTTATGATTTGTGACAGCTTTTACTAACTACCTTGACTAGAATGGTAGTAAAGCGTGATTTTCATCACGCTTTAGCGTTGAGCAATACCAGGTAAAAGCCGGGATCAGACGGTGGCGGGTTTGGCGGCGAGCTTTTCGTGGCCGTGCGCTTTCACAAACGTCCAGAGAATAATGGCGCCAAGAATGTCCATCATGCTGAGAATAATAAAGAAGGGATTGTAGCCGACGGTTTTCACCAGCCCGCCCATAATCAGCGTGCAGATAAAAATGCCCGTCCAGCCCGCCGTACCGGCGAAACCGCTGACGGTGGAGGTTTCATTACGGCGAAAGAGATCGGTCGCCATCGTGATCACCTGAGTCGACAACATCTGGTGCGCGAACGCGCAGACGGAGACCAGCCCTACCGCCACATAGGCGCTGTCGACAAACCCGACAAACGCCAGCGGCAGCATCAGCACCGCGCCTGCGCTAAAGCCGATGCGCCGGGCGTTGATGGTCGAGATATTCCAGCGCTTCATCATGAAATTATTTAAAAAGCCGCCCGCCATGCCGCCGAAGTCCGCCGCCAGAAACGGTAGCCAGGCGAACAGCGCGATATCTTTAAGCGGCATGTGTCGCACGGTCATCAGATAGACCGGCAGCCAGAAGTTAATGGTGCCCCAGGCCGGGTCGGCCAGGAAACGCGGCAGCGCGATACCCCAGAAATTACGCTGGCGCAGGATCTGCATCACTGACGGCTTCGTGCCGTCCGCCTCCAGATGTTTCTCCTGCCCTTCGTCGATGTACTGCGCCTCCTGTACGCTCAGCGCGCGGTGGCGCGCCGGAGATTCATACCCGAACCACCAGATGACGGCGAACACCAGGCCGAGCGCGCCGGTTATCACAAACGCCATTTCCCAGTTGTAGGCCATAATGGCCCACACCACGAGCGGCGGAGCCAGCATCGCGCCGATGGAGGTGCCGATATTCGCGATCCCCCCGGCAATGCCGCGCTCTTTCGCCGGAAACCATTCAGAGTTGCACTTGACGCCCGCCGGAATGGCGGAGGCTTCGCTCAGTCCCATCAGCCCGCGCAAAAAGGCCAGCCCGCCCCACGAATGACAGGTGGCGTGCGCCATGTTGGTCAGCGACCAGGCGACGATCATGATAAAAAAGCCGAGTTTCAGGCCAACCACATCGATAAAGAAACCGCACAGCGGCTGCGCAATCGTATAAGCGAACTGAAAGGCGCTTAAAATCCAGGCGTATTGCTGTTCATTAATATGCAGCTCGGTAAATAACGTCGGGGCCGAGACGCTAAGCGAGCTGCGCGCGAGCGCATTAATTATCGTGCCTAATGACACCAGGCCTATCATATACCAGCGTAGGTTTTTGATTTTCATGGGTAGGGTCCGGGTATTGTTATGTTTAGCGCAAGGAAAGGCGCGTAGCGCTTACCAGTTCCACAGCGTGCCGTCTTCAAGGCGCGCGACGGGAAGGTAAGCCGGATCGTAGGGATATCTGGCCGCCAGCTTTTCATCGAACTCAATGCCCAGCCCCGGTTTGTCGCCCGGATGCATATAGCCGTTGTCGAAGGTCCAGCTGTGCGGGAAGACCTCCAGCATCTGGGCTGAATAACCCATATACTCCTGCACGCCGAAGTTCGGCACCCAGAGGTCGAAATGCAGCGCAGCGGCGTGGCAGATGGGCGAGAGATCCGACGGTCCGTGCGAGCCGGTGCGCACCTGATAGAGCGCGGCGAAATCGGCGATGCGCCGCATTCCCGTAATACCGCCCGCGTGAGTGACGGTGGTGCGGATGTAATCAATGAGCTGCTCTTCAATCAGCTGCTTGCAGTCCCAGATGCTGTTAAAGACTTCGCCGACCGCGATGGGCGTTACCGTGTGCTGGCGAATAAGCCGGAAGCAGGCCTGGTTTTCGGCAGGCGTCGGATCTTCCATCCAGAACAGGCGGTGATCTTCAATGCTCTTGCCGAAACGCGCCGCCTCGATGGGCGTCAGGCGGTGGTGCATGTCATGCAGCAGGTGCTCGTGAAAGCCGAATTTAGCGCGCACCGCCTCGAAGAGTTTCGGCGTGAAATCGAGGTATTTCTCGGTGGACCACAGCTGCTCTTCCGGCCACTGGCCTTTGGTGGCGGGCTCATACGCCTGCCCTTTGCCCTTCGCCATGCCGTACGTGGTTTTCATGCCCGGCACGCCGCACTGCACGCGAATCGCTTTAAAGCCGAGTTCTTTATGACGCGCGTAGTCGTCCAGCACTTCATCGATGGTGTGCCCGGTGGTGTGACAGTAAACCATCACGCCCTCGCGCGACGCGCCGCCCAGTAACTGATAAAGCGGCATCCCGGCGGCTTTGGCTTTGATATCCCACAGCGCGGTATCGATAGCGGAAATCGCCGACATCGTCACCGGGCCGCGCCGCCAGTAAGCGCCTTTATAGAAAAACTGCCAGATATCCTCGATGCGCTGCGCGTCGCGCCCCACCAGCTGCGGGCAGAGGTGATCGCGCAGATAGCTAGCTACCGACAGCTCGCGCCCGTTAAGCGTGGCGTCGCCAAGCCCGGTAAGCCCGTCTTCGGTGGTGATTTTTAGCGTGACAAAGTTGCGCCCGGGACAGGTGACAAAGACTTCCGCCTTACTGATTTTCATACCTCTTTCCTTTTCAAAACGGCAATGCGCTGACTGTACGCATTGCGACCAACTGACTTAACTACCATACAAGTTGATTTACAGGAAAAATGCGCGACGCTTCACAAAGCGTGAAGCGCTATGAGAGCAAACGTAAAGAGGAATAAAAACGTCAGGCGCGGCCCCAGCCCGCCACGATAATCAGCATGCCGCACAGCGCCACCGCCGCGCCCGCCCAGTCGTACAGGCTCAGACGCACGCCATCCACGACGCGCAGCCAGAGCAGCGCGGTCATTACATAGACGCCGCCGTAGGCCGCATACACCCGCCCGCTCGCCGCCGGGTGCAGCGTCAGCAGCCAGACGAACAGCATCAGCGACAGCGCCGCCGGCAGCAGCCAGAGTATGCTCGCACCCTTGCGCAACCACAGCCACGGCAAAAAACAGCCGATGATTTCGGCAAGGGCGGTGGCAAAAAACAGCAAAGTGGTTTTAATCATAGAGAGGCTCATGTTGATAATATCGGCAATCGCCGCCGCTGTGCGCGATTCGCGCACGATGATATAGTAAAGCGTGTCGGCTTCACGACAAGAACAGCTTCATTAAGGATATCGCTATGAATAAATTCCTTCGCCACTCACTGCTGCTGGCGCTGTTGACCGGTGCATTAACCAGCGTTGCCCACGCGCAAACCGATAAACTGATTATTGAGTCCGGCGACAATGCCCGCACCCGTCAGGACGCCGCGATGGATAAAGAGCAATGGAATGACACCCGTTCTTTACGCCAGAAAGTGAACAAACGCGCCGAAAAAGAGTGGGATAAAGCGGATGTCGCGTTTGACGCGCAGGATAACTGCGAAAAAAGCGCCAACCTCAACGCCTACTGGGAACCCAACACCCTGCGTTGCCTTGACCGCCGCACCGGCCGCGTTATCAATCCGTAACCCTCATTTGCATCACGGCTCCCGCCCGCCGGGGGCCGGCTTTCCCGCGCATAAAAAGGATGAACGATGTCAGACTACGTTGATGTCAAACTGCGCCCGCTGGAACGTGAAGATTTGCGTTTCGTCCATCAGCTCGACAATAACGCCAGCGTGATGCGCTACTGGTTTGAAGAACCCTATGAAGCGTTCGTCGAGCTTTCCGATCTCTATGACAAACATATTCACGACCAGAGCGAACGCCGCTTTGTGGTGGAGTGCGATGGCGATAAAGCGGGCCTGGTGGAACTGGTGGAAATTAACCATGTGCACCGCCGCGCCGAGTTTCAGATCATTATTTCACCGGAACATCAGGGCAAAGGCCTCGCCACCCGCGCGGCGAAGCTCGCGATGGACTACGGTTTTACGGTGCTGAACCTCTATAAGCTCTATCTGATCGTCGATAAAGAGAACGCCAAAGCGATTCATATTTATCGCAAGCTGGGCTTTATGGTCGAAGGCGAACTCGTCCATGAATTCTTTATTAATGGCGAGTATCGCAACACCATCCGCATGTGTATTTTCCAGCATCAGTACCTGACGCACCTTAAACCCGTCGGGAACAGCCTGCTGAAACCCACCGCCCAGTAAGCCGGTAAAGCGCAGGCACCCTGCGCTTTATGGCCTCACGCGACGCCATTAGTAGTAGTTAATCTCGTTCTGGATAGTGAATTTATGCTGCTTCGCAGGCGTTGTGCCCGTGTCGGTCAGCTCCAGCACGCAGCTTAACGGGTTGAGGTGGCGGTCATAGTCGCAGCTCTGCTTCGCGGTATCGATGACTTTATCGTTGAGTTTCGTCACCGAGGTGTAGTCATGCTTTTTACGTTTGTCGCTCGGCGTGGCGACCGTCGAGAGCTCGGCGTCTTTGGCTTTGCTGGTTTTGCCAAGCGGATAGCCTTCGTCATCGTAACGATAGCTGGTCGTCACTTCGTTAGTGTGTCCCTTCACCACAAATTCGCGCTCGTTAGTTTCATAGATCATGCCGACCGCGGGCAGCTCCGCCAGCTGGCATTTGCCCTGGAGCCGGATGCGCTTTTCACGGGTCACCGCGTCGAGGTAATAGTTCGCATCCAGCACCAGCGCGAGATGGCTGTTGCTCGGTTTGTCGACATAGTTCAGCGTCTCGAAACAGCCCTCCTGCGAGAGCGTGCCGTTAACTTCGGTCTCCACCTCGCCGCTGTCGTTAATCAGCTTCTGGGTGAAGTTTTTCACCGGGCCGCGCAGCGGATCGAAATTAAACTCGCTGGAGAAACTGGCCATTTCCGGGCTGAACGGCGCGAGCGCGTCCGGCTTATCGCAACCGGTTAGCACCAGTGACACCATCATTACCGTTACGTATTTATTCACGTTTTTATTATCCTTCTGCGGCCTCGCCAAAAGCGGCATGATATCTGAAAAGTCAGTGATATATATAACAACTGCTATGCTTACTACATCTCTTTTACGCCAATAAGGAGCCGTTGATGAATAAACGTTACTGGGCAGGCGCCCTGCTGCTGGCCGCGACATTACCGGTCAGCGCCGCGCAAAACTCCTGTGAACGGGTCAAAGCCGATATTGAACAGCGCATCATAAATAACGGCGTACCGGAAAACGGGTTTACGTTAACTATCGTCCCTAACGATCAGGCTGACCAGCCCGATGCGCAGGTGGTCGGCCATTGCGCCAACGATACCCAAAAAATTCTCTACACCCGCACCCAGAGCGGCAACGCCTCAGGCGGAGCCACCTCCCAGGGCGCGGCGAGCGAACCGCAATAATTATTGGTAACAACCATCAGGGGCTTCGGCCCCTTTTTTATTTCCGCGCGCCTTTGCCGCCACATCTCTTGACCCTCGTTAACGTTTGCTGGTCCATTCTGGGCAACACTCTTCCTGCGCTAATCATTAGCGTTCTAATCGTCTGATTTTTTTGCCTCATGGCCGCCTGGCTTGCCGGCGAGGGAAAAACCCGTGAACGGGACGAGCTGCTGGCCTGGCACGTGCTGCCGTTCGCGCCGCGCTTTCTGGAGGTCTTCTGCGCGCAGGCGCAGCATCCGTTTTACGTGGCGCTCGGCGAACTGACGCGCGCGACGCTCGCCGGGTGGCGCAGCGCGCTGGTCATGCCGGTGGCGCAAAAGCCGCTGTACCGTTAGTGAAAGCGGCTCCACAGCGTAATCAACAGCCAGGCGCTCAGACACCAGCAGGCCACCGCCCCGCCGAGCGCCAGCGGCACTTTAACCATGCCGCTCAGGACCCACAGCGAGGCCAGATAGACAAAATAAGGAAGGATCGCCCACATACCGAAAATCACCGTGGTGCGCAGCGCCTCCACGCCGCGCCCGGTGACGACAATATAGTGGGCAATCAGCGCAAAGGTCGGAAAGAGCGGGATCAGCCCGGCGATATAATAATTTTTGGTTTTCGACAGCATGCCTATCAGTACCACTACCGCCGCACCGAGCAGCGCTTTTATCAACAACCCCATCGTTTTACATCCGCCTTCTGAATTCAGTTTTTTCTGACGCTACCATAACTGCGCGCCATGCCGGGATTTTTTCACCACAGATGGTTCTTTTTGTGACGGCGTCACTTATCAACACTCCCTTTTAAGATAATTCTCTTGATCGCGCCTTAAACGAGGCGGCGTAAGGGCAAAACGTTAATTGCCGGGATAAACCATTTGCCAGGTAATGGTCACGCCGACTGGAATCCTTCCCGCCCGGTTGCTATAGCTCAATACACCCTGCCGACACACGGCATAACAACAGGCGAGCCTTATCGCCATAAAACGTGCACCAGGGAGACAACGCCTCATGCAGAAAGCCTCACTGACTCTACGCGCCATCGGGGCGCTGGCCGGGCTCGCGGTGGTTATCGGGCTGCTGGTCTGGGGCATCGGCCCTGAGACTATCGCCGCCCGCCGTGAAGACCTGCTTTATCTCGGGAAACAACACCTCATTCTGGTCTTCAGCTCAATGGCGCTGGCGCTGGCGGTCGGCATTCCGAGCGGGATTTTATTAAGCCGCCCCGCCGCCCGCCGTTTTGCGGAATACGCCATGCAGATCTTTAACGTCGGTAACACCCTACCGCCGCTCGCGGTCCTCGCGCTGGCGATGGTCGTGGTCGGCATCGGCGATAAACCCGCCATCGTGGCGCTGTTTCTCGCCTCTCTGCTGCCGATTGTGCGCAATACCTACGCCGGACTCTGCGCCGTACCGGGCTCGCTGATTGAAGCGGCTAACGGCATCGGCATGACCAAAGGCCAGCGGCTCTGGCAGGTGGAACTGCCGAACGCCTGGCCGGTGATGCTCTCCGGGATTCGTATCGCCACCGCGATTAACGTCGGTACCGCGCCGCTGGCGTTTCTTATCGGCGCCAGCAGCTTCGGCGAGCTGATTTTCCCCGGTATCTACCTGAACGATTTCCCGACGCTCATTCTCGGCGCCGCCGCCACGGCGTTGTTCGCGCTGATTCTGGACATGGCGCTCGCCGCGCTGGGCCGCGTGCTCAGCCCGCATACCGCCTGATGATAAGGAGCTTCCGATGACCCTGTTCTCTCGTCTGCTGGCCATCGCTACCGCGGGCTTATTTTTTGCAAGCGTCGCCAGCGCCGCGCCGCTGGTGCTGACCACCAAGAGCTTTACCGAGCAGCATATTCTCTCCGCCATGACGGTGCTGTACCTGCAAAAGAAAGGTTTTCAGGTCGAGCCGCGCACCAATATCGCGACGGTGATTTCGCGCAACGCCATGATTAATAAACAGGTGGACATGACCTGGGAGTACACCGGCACGTCGCTGATTATCTTCAACCACATCAACAAACGAATGTCGCCGGAAGAGACCTATAACACCGTGAAAAAGCTTGATGCGAAGCTTGGCCTGGTCTGGCTCAAACCCGCGAGCATGAACAATACCTACGCGTTCGCCATGCAGCGCAAGCGCGCCGAGGCGGAGCACATCTCGACGATTTCGCAGCTCGCGCAGAAGGTTGAGCAGGTGCGTAAAACCGACCCGGATAACAACTGGATGCTGGCGCTCGATCTGGAGTTTTACGGGCGCAGCGACGGCATGAAGCCGCTGCAAAAGGCTTACAACATGCCGCTCGACCGCCCGCAGATCCGCCAGATGGACCCCGGCCTCGTCTATAACGCGATTCGCGACGGCTTTGTCGAGGCGGGCCTGGTCTACGCCACCGACGGGCGCGTTAAGGGGTTCGATTTAAAAGTGCTGGAGGATGACAAAGGTTTCTTCCCAAGCTACGCCGTGACGCCGGTGGTGCGTAAAGAGACGCTGGCGGCCAATCCGGGCCTGGAGGAGGCGCTGAACACGATCTCCGGGCTGATGGATAACGACACCATCACCACGCTTAACGCGAAGGTGGATATCGATCACCAGACGCCGCAGCAGGTCGCCCGCGACTTCCTGCGCGACAAAGGTCTGCTTTAAGGAGCGATGATGGATACCATTCACTATATGATCGATAACGCCGGTTTCCTCGCCACGCTGACGTTCCAGCACTTGTGGCTGGTACTGCTGGCGGTGGGTTTCGCGATTGTTATCGGCGTGCCGCTCGGCATTTTGATTGTGCGCTATAAATGGCTCGCCACCCCCGTGCTGGGGCTCGCCACGCTGGTGCTGACCATTCCGTCCATCGCCCTGTTCGGGCTGATGATCCCGCTCTTTTCGCTGATAGGCCAGGGCATCGGCGCCCTGCCCGCCATTACCGCCGTGTTTCTCTATTCGCTGCTGCCGATTGTGCGCAACACCCATACCGCGCTCGACAGCCTGCCGCCGGGGCTGCGTGAAGCCGGGCGCGGCATCGGCATGACCTTCTGGCAGCGTCTGCGCTGGGTGGAGATCCCGATGGCGCTGCCGGTAATTTTCGGCGGTATCCGCACCGCCGTGGTGATGAATATCGGCGTGATGGCTATCGCCGCCGTCATCGGCGCGGGCGGGCTTGGGTTATTACTGCTTAACGGCATCGGCGGCAGCGACATTCGTATGCTTATCGCCGGCGCGCTGATGATCTGTTTACTGGCAATTATTCTGGACTGGTTACTGCACCGCTTGCAGGTCGTGCTGACGCCTAAGGGGATCCGATAATGATTAAACTTGAAAACCTCACCAAACAGTTTGCCCAGAAAAACGGCCAGACCGTAAACGCCGTGGATAACGTCAATCTGAACGTGCCGGAAGGCGAAATGTGCGTGCTGCTCGGGCCGTCCGGTTGCGGCAAAACCACCACGCTTAAGATGATTAACCGGCTGATAGCGCCCTCCGGCGGCAGGATTTACATTAACGGCGAAGACACGACGGATCTCGACACCGTGACGCTGCGCCGCAATATCGGCTACGTTATCCAGCAGATCGGCCTCTTCCCGAATATGACCATCGAAGAGAATATTACCGTGGTGCCGCGGATGCTGGGCTGGGACAAAGCGCGCTGCAAGGAGCGCGCGACCGAGCTGATGGCGATGGTGGCGCTGGATCCGAAACGCTTTCTCAATCGTTACCCGAAAGAGATGTCCGGTGGTCAGCAGCAGCGTATCGGCGTGATCCGCGCGCTGGCGGCGGATCCGCCGGTGCTGCTGATGGATGAGCCGTTCGGCGCGGTGGACCCGATTAACCGTGAAGTTATTCAGAACCAGTTCCTTGAGATGCAGCGCCAGCTGAAGAAGACCGTGATGCTGGTGAGCCACGACATCGACGAGGCGCTGAAGCTTGGCGACCGCATCGCGGTCTTCCGCCAGGGGAAAATCATTCAGTGCGCGAGCCCTGACGAGCTGCTCGCCAAACCGGCGAATGAATTTGTGGGCTCGTTTGTGGGCCAGGACCGCACGCTCAAGCGTCTGCTGTTGATTCAGGCGGGCGATGTCACCGACAAACAGCCGACCATCACGGTGCGCACGTCAACGCCGCTGGCTGAAGCCTTCGCGCTGATGGATGACAACGATATGCGCTCGGTGACGGTGGTGGATGAAAACGAGAAGCCGCTGGGGTTTGTGAAGCGTTGCGAAGCGCGCGGCGCTGTGGGCGTCTGCGCCGATATGCTCCACCCGTTCCGGGTCACCGGCAAGGCGGAAGATAACCTGCGCGTGGTGTTGTCGCGCCTGTATGAGCATAACACCGTCTGGATGCCGATTGTGGATGAAGAGGGCCGCTACAGCGGCGAGATTTCACAGGATTATATCGCCGATTACCTCAGCTCCGGCCGCACCCGTCGGGCATTGAATATCCACGAAGGGCTGTAAGACGGGTGGCGGGTGCGCTTCGCTTACCCGCCCTACATTCCGGCTATATGTAGGGTGGGTAAGCGAAGCGCACCCGCCATTTCTACAACACCACTATTTTTACAACACGACCATTTCTACGACACCCGCCCTTACACGGCGGCGCGCAACAGATCGGTCGCGCCAAGGCGCGTCACGTCCACCCACTTCGCCAGCTCGCGCTGTTCGGCGCGCGGCAGATACGGCAGCTCGCCAATCAGCGGCGCGGGCAGCTTCTGACTCAGCACCGCAATGATTTCCGCGTAATGCGCAAGCCCCGGGTTAATCCGGTTCGCCACCCAGCCCACCAGCGGCAGGCCGTCGCTCGCGATAGCCTGCGCGGTTAACAGCGCATGGTTCAGGCAACCTTCCTGAATGCCCACCACCATCAATACGGGCAGCTGCTCCTGCACCACCCAGTCGGAAAGCGGGCGTAAATCGTTCATCAGGCTGCGCCAGCCGCCGGTGCCCTCGACCACGACGTGATCGGCCTGATCGCTCAGCTGCGCCAGGCCGTTTGATAACAACGAATAGTTAATCGCGCAGCTGTGCGCTACGCTGCTCTCTTCTTCGCTAAATGCGACAGGGTTAATCGCCTCATACGGCAGCGCCAGGGTGGACACGCTTTGCAGCACCAGGGCGTCCTTATTGCGCAGCCCCTCCGGCGTGATTTTGCTTCCTTTCGCCACCGGCTTATAGCCCACCACGCGCTTGCCAGTGGCGGCCAGCGCCTGTAACAGGGCGCGGGACACCACCGTTTTCCCGACGGCGGTATCTGTACCGGTAATAAAGACGCGCTTAAGCATCGCTGACTCCATCTGCCATTGTGTGAAAAAGAATGATCCAGTGGCAAAAGTCTAAAAGAAGACTTTCAGGGTCAGCTTGAGATAGCGCAATTTTTAGTGGATCAGGGAAAAGTTGTCACCCCTGCAACAGGCGAATCAACAACGAACCGTTATACATCGCGTCTTTCACCAGCGCCGCGCCAGCCATCGTGCCGCGGTTGGAGAACTGGGTGCTTTCCACGCTGATGTTACGGCTGTAGGCGGGCAGCGACTGCTGGCGGACCGCGTCAGCAATCGCCGGGAACAGAATATCCGACGCCCGGTTGAGCGGCGAACCAATCAGAATTTTTTGCGGATTAAACAGATTCACCATAATGGCGAGAATGCGCCCGACGTTCGTGCCGACGCCGAGAATGATATCGCGCGCCAGCAAGTCGCCCGCCAGCGCCGCGTCGCACAGCGACGCCACGCCGAGCGGCTGTCCGTGAAGCATCGAGCCCATCGACTGATTCATCCGCTGCTGGGCGAGCTCCAGCACGCTGTCGATACTGGCGATGGTTTCAAGGCAGCCGTGATTGCCGCAGTAGCAGCGTTTGCCGTAAGGATCGACCTGCGTGTGGCCAATCTCCACGAGGCTGCTGCTGCCGGCGTGCAGCAGGCGGCCGTCGGTGATAACGCCTGCGCCGACGTTATGGTCGATAACCACCTGAATCACGTCGCGCGCGCCGCGCGAGGCGCCAAACAGCCCTTCGGCCATCGTCCAGGCGCTGATGTCATGCTGAATAAACACGGGCACGCCGGTATGGGCTTCCAGCGCCACGCCGAGCGGCATATCGACAACGTCATAAAACGGCATCTGGCGCACCAGACCGTGCTCGGTATCGATAACGCCCGGCAGCGTAATGGCGATGGCGGTCAGTCGCTCCAGCTGGCGCTGGTGGCGAATAAAAAAGCGATCGATATGATCGATAATACGATCGAGCAGCGGGCGGGCCTCTTTCAGCGGCAGGTCGAGCTGCTCTTCCACCACCAGTTTGCTGCTGAGATCGCGCAGCGCGAGGTTAATTTCGCCGCGGTTGATGCGCACAGACAGATAGTGCCAGGCGTCGGTCTCCACGGCCAGCCCCACCGCCGGACGCCCGCGGCTGCCCGGCTCCTGGATTTCCGTCTCCTGCACCAGATGCGCCTCGAGCATTTCGCGCACGATTTTCGTGATGCTGGCGGGAGCGAGCTGCGCCAGTCTGGAAAGGTCGATACGTGACACCGGGCCAAGCTGATCAATCAGGCGATACACCGCGCCCGCATTGGTCTGTTTTATCTGATCGATATGGCCCGGTTGACTATCAGCAACCACGTCTCACTCCCTTATTTTCGCGCTTCGAAATAAACATTCGGCTATGGTGAAGCACTTCGCCAGGGCGCGTCAAATTTTTGCTTAGCCTTGTGATTTACTGCACATTTTATCGGGGTTCCGCGCCCGTTTCCGGGGGCAATGGCGCGCCGGTCAGCAGCGAAATGAAACGGTGTGCCGCCGCGCTTTGCTCGCGATGGCGCGCCCATACCAGCCACATTTCTGAAATCGCGTCCGGCTCGCGCAGTTTTACCCAGCGCATTTCTTCGAGGCGCACGCGCTGAAACGACGCCGGCAGAATCGACACGCCAAGCCCCGCCGCCACCAGCCCGATAATCGTCATCGCCTCGCCCACCTCCTGCGTGATGCGCGGCTGCACGCCGTAGCGATGCAGCAGACTAAGAATATCGTCATACAGCCCGGTGCCGACGTGCGGGTCGAAAAACACGAACGGCTCACCCGCCAGTTCGCGTAATGACACCGACTCGCGCGCGGCAAGCGGGTGGTCGCACGGGATCAGCGCCAGCAGCGGCTCGCGCAGCACCAGCTGCCAGGCGAGCGTCTCCGGCAGCGGCGTATTGCGCATCAGCCCGACATCCAGCCGCCCTTCGGTCAGCGGCGCTATCTGTGAGCGGGTGTTGATTTCCAGCGTCTGCAAATGCACGTCCGGGTAGCGGCGGCGAAACACCGACAGCGTATCGGAGATGGCGCGGATAAACGGCGCGGACGACGTAAAGCCGATGCGCAGCTCGCCGGTTTCGCCGTTATGGAGCCGGGCGGCGCGTATCGCCGCCGCCTCGACCTCGCTTAAGATCTGGCGGCTGTCGGCGAGAAACTGTCTGCCCGCCGCCGTCAGGCTGACGCTGCGGTTGGTGCGGGCGAGCAGCCGCGCGCCGGTCTGGGCTTCCAGCGCCTGGATCTGCTGGCTTAACGGCGGCTGCGAGATATTAAGCCGCGCGGCGGCGCGGCCAAAATGCAGCTCCTCGGCGACCGCCACGAAATAGCGAAGATGGCGCAGTTCGATATTCATATTTAATTCATATTATTTGAGATTATTAATATATTAGACAGATGATTTACCGCTTTCTACTCTTGCGTGAGTGCCTTACCCGTCGGCCAATAAGCGCGGGGATATTACGTAAGGATCTGCTGTGAGTCGTACCTCTTCCGTCAGCGCCGCGCCGGCGCAGGCCGCTGACGCTGCTGTGATTGCCGCGCCGGCGACGTATATCAAACGCGGTACGCCCGCTTTCATGCGCGTGACGCTCGCCCTCTTCTCCGCAGGCCTCGCCACGTTTGCCCTGCTCTATTGCGTACAGCCCATCCTGCCGGTGCTGTCCCAGGAGTTCGGCGTGACGCCCGCGACCAGCAGCGTCTCGCTGTCAGTCGCGACCGGGATGCTGGCGGTCGGGCTGCTGTTCACCGGACCGCTCTCCGACGCCATCGGGCGTAAAAACGTGATGGTGACCGCGCTTCTGCTGGCTTCCATCTGCACCCTGCTCGCCACCATGATGCACAGCTGGCACGGCATTCTGCTGATGCGCGCGCTGATTGGGCTCTCTCTGAGCGGCGTGGCGGCGGTCGGCATGACCTATCTTTCCGAGGAGATCCACCCAAGCGTGGTGGCGTTCTCGATGGGGCTTTATATCAGCGGTAACTCCATCGGCGGCATGAGCGGTCGTCTGCTGAGCGGCGTTATCACCGATTTCTTCGGCTGGCGCGCGGCGATGGCGTTTATCGGCTGCTTTGCCCTCGCGGCGGCGCTGATGTTCTGGAAAATCCTTCCCGCTTCGCGGCATTTTCGCCCCTCCTCGCTGCGCCCGCGCACGCTGCTAATTAACTTTCGCCTGCACTGGCGCGACGACGGTCTGCCGCTGCTGTTTGCCGAAGGCTTTCTGCTGATGGGCGCGTTCGTCACGCTGTTTAACTATATCGGCTACCGGCTAATGCTCTCGCCCTGGCACTTAAGCCAGGCGGCGGTGGGCCTGCTGTCGGTCGCCTATCTCACCGGCACCTGGAGTTCGCCGAAAGCGGGCGCGATGACCGCGCGTTTTGGCCGCGGCCCGGTGATGCTCGCCTTCACCGGCGTGATGCTCTGCGGTCTGCTGCTGACGTTGTTCGCCTCGCTGTGGCTGATTTTCGCGGGCATGCTGCTTTTCTCTGCCGGGTTTTTCGCCGCCCACTCGGTCGCCAGCAGCTGGATAGGCCCGCGGGCGCGGCGCGCCAAAGGCCAGGCCTCGTCGCTCTATCTCTTCAGCTATTACCTGGGCTCCAGCGTCGCCGGCACGCTCGGCGGGCTGTTCTGGCATCAGTATGGCTGGAACGGCGTCGGCGGGTTTATCGCGCTGCTGCTGGTGCTGGCGCTGCTGGTGGGCCGCGGCCTGCATCGCCGTCTGCGCTGACAGGCTTTCGGGCCTCGTGTTTCGTCAGGGTTAATGCTACCTTTTCAGCTTGCCGACAACGACACGAGGCCTTATGGAAAACAAAAACTATCAACAGCTTAGCCGCACGTTCCTGCGGCTTTCCCGTTTCTCTCATCTCTCGGCTATCGCCAGCTGGGATATGTTTTCGATGATGCCGCCGGGCGGCAGCCGCGCGCGCGGCGAAGCCCTGGCCGAGCTGAGCGTGCTCCAGCATCAGATCCTCACCGATAAAAAAATGGCCGACTGGCTGCGCGGGGCGGAGCAGGAAGACCTTAACGATCTCGAACAGGCGAACCTGCGCGAAATGCAGCGCCACTATCAGCAGGCGGCCTTGCTGCCGGAAGCGCTGGTGGAAGCCAAATCGCTTGCCGGTAGCCGCTGCGAGCACGCCTGGCGCAGCCAGCGTCCGGCGAACGACTGGGACGGCTTTGCGGAAAACCTCAAAGAAGTAGTGAAACTGAGCCGCGAAGAGGCCGCCATCCGCGCCGACGCGAAAGGCTGCTCGCGCTACGACGCGCTGCTCGATATTTTCGAGCCGGATATGACCAGCGCGCGTCTTGATACCTTATTCGGCGATTTACGACGCTGGCTGCCGGATCTCCTCGCCCGCGCGGTGGAAAAACAGGCGCGCACCGCGCTTATCACGCCGCAGGGGCCGTTCCCGGTCGCGCAGCAGCGCGAGCTGGGCCTGGAGGCGATGCGCCTGCTGGGCTTTGATTTCGACGGCGGCAGGCTGGACGTCAGCGCGCACCCGTTCTGCGGCGGCGTGCCGGAGGATGTGCGCATCACCACGCGCTATGACGAAAACGAACTCTTCAGCGCGCTGTTCGGCGTTATCCACGAAACCGGCCACGCCCGCTATGAGCAAAATCTGCCGCGCGAGTGGCCGGGCCAGCCGGTGGCGCTGGCGCGCTCCACCGCCATCCATGAATCCCAGAGCCTGTTTTTCGAGATGCAGCTCGGACGCAGCCGCCCGTTCCTGAAGCTCCTGCTGCCGCAGGTGGTGGCGCGTTTCGGAACGCAGCCCGCGTTTGAGGAGGAGAACTATCTCGCCTGGAACCAGCGCGTGAAGCCTGGCTTTATCCGCGTCGACGCCGATGAGGTGAGCTACCCGGCCCACGTGGTGCTGCGCTATGAAATTGAGCGCGCGCTGATTGATGGCGACATTGAGGTGGACGATATCCCGGCGCTGTGGGATGAGAAAATGCAGCAGTGGCTGGGGATTTCCACCACCGGCAACTACCGCGACGGCTGCATGCAGGACATTCACTGGACCGACGGCGGTTTCGGCTACTTCCCGTCGTATACGCTCGGCGCGATGTATGCCGCCCAGCTGTTCCACGCCGCGCGCCAGGCGCTGCCGAACCTCGACGCCGCGATTGCCGCAGGCGATTTGCGCCCGCTGTTTGACTGGCTGCGCCAGTCGGTGTGGCAGCACGGCAGCCGCTTCAGCACGTCGCAGCTGCTTACCAACGCCACCGGCGAAGATCTCAACCCGCGCTACTTCCAGGACCATCTGACGGCGCGCTACCTGTAAGCGCGTCACCCGCCGCCGGGCCTCGCGCCCGGCGCTGTACATTCCGTTACACGCCGATACTAATCACCTACGGACGCCCGCCCCGCCGCGCCTTTATAGTCCTGCTTCGCCCCGCCGTTTTTTCTTCGCCGCTTTGGTCAGGCCTGCGCGCTCAGGCATGCGCGTTGCCGTTTGCGCCGGACGCGCGGGCTGCGATTTCCGGAGGCCCGACATGATCCGCCGTTATCAGTTTGAGATAATCCTGACGCTGCTGCTGCTGTGCGGCGCGCTGACGGCCTTTTTTTACTGGTAAAATACGCTAGCACGCTGATTTTATTCTCACTTTGCTGGCGTCACGTCTATAGTTACCTCACAGGGTTACTTTAATAATCATAATTGCCCCACCAGAGAGTGATATGCGCAAAACCGTTTTCTTGTTACTGGGATCGCTATTATTACCTGCTTTTATTACGCACGCCGACGAGGGAGATGACGCCGCTGACGCCGCCCGCGACGTACAAACCCTCTTTTTTGGTCATGACGACCGTACCCCGGTGCCGGACCCGGCCGCCTCCCCCTGGGACGCTATCGGCCAGCTCGAAACCGAGAGCGGCAATCTGTGTACCGCCACGCTTATCTCCCCGCATCTGGCGCTGACCGCCGGACACTGCCTGCTCTCGCCGCCGGACGGCACGCCGGACCGCGCGGTGGCGCTGCGGTTTGTGTCGCAAAAAGGTAAGTGGCGCTACGAGATCCACAGCATTGAAGGGCGCGTCGCGCCGTCGCTCGGTCACAAGCTGAAAGCCGACGGCGAGGGCTGGATCGTGCCGTCTTCCGCCGCGCCTGAAGATTTCGGGCTGATTATTCTGCGCAATCCGCCGTCGGGCCTGACGCCGCTGCCGCTGTTTGAAGGCGACCGCGCGGCGCTGAACCGCGCGCTGAAAGCCACGGGCCGACGCGTCACGCAGTCGGGCTACCCGGAAGATCATCTCGACGCGCTCTACAGCCATCAGGATTGCCTGATAACCGGCTGGGCGCAGCGTTCCGTGCTGGCGCACCAGTGCGACACGCTGCCGGGCGACAGCGGCTCGCCGCTGATGTTGCGCACCGACAGCGGCTGGCAGCTGATTGGCGTGCAGAGCTCCGCGCCTGCGGCCAAAGATCGCTGGCGCGCCGATAACCGGGCGATTTCGGTCACCGGCTTTCGCGAGCGGCTCGAAGCGCTGGCGGACGAATAAAAAAAGGGGCGCTCAGCGCCCCTTCTCTTGTTGTTTTTGCCCGCCTTACGCCAGCTTGATAATCACCATTCCCACCAGCAGCAGCCCAAGCCCTGCCCAGCCTTTGCGGTTAAGGCGCTGGCCGAACATTATCCAGCCCGCCGCCACCGTCGCCGCGATGCCGAAGCCGCCCCACAGCGCGTAGGCCACGGCGAGATCGATGCCCTTCACCGCCTGACCGAGCGCGCTGAAGGCCGCCAGCACCGCCACCAGCGACGCGACGCCATAGACCGGACGGCGAAAACCGTCGGAAAACTTCAGCCAGATATTGGCGATAATTTCGAGGCCGATCGCCAGCAGCAGCCAGAGAATATGCGCTAACTCAACCTGCGACATGGCGCACCTCCGTTTTACGCGTCTGCGTCTGGGTACCGGTTTTAATCAGCAGAATACCTGCGATTAGCACCAGCAGACCCAGTCCTTTTTGCAGCGTCAGCGTTTCGTTAAACAGCACGACGCTAAAAAGCGTAATTAAGACGATCCCAACACCTTCCCACAGGGCGTACGCCACACCGAGTGCGATACGCTTAACCGAGAAAGAAAGAAAAATATACGAAAGGGAAATCATCACCAGCATTAAAATAAATCCGGCGTGGCCGCCGCCCACGCTTGCCCATTTTAATGACAGCGTTCCGGTAATTTCGGCGATAATCGCCAGTACTAATAAAATCCAGTAAAACATGGTCTCTCTCCTGCCTGAGAAAAATACACAGGCCTGTCAGATGCCGCGTCTTGACGCGTCATAAGAAATGATTAAATAGCCACAGGCGTACAGTGAATGCCTGAAGAAATAAAAAGAGAGAACCTGACTACAGCGCGTTGCGCCAGTGCTGTTCGCCGCAGGAAAAGACGGCAGAGGATGGTGTGGAAAAAGCGTAAAACGATGAAATAAAGCGACTGAACTGGTTGTCCATAATCATTCAATTTATCCGCGGTCTTGCTTCTCGTCGTTGCGGAAAAAAATTGTCCTCGGTAGTCAAACACGGCTGAATTAAACCATGCCGTCAGGCTTTTCTCAACTCGTTTACACTACTTTACGGCACCGTTTACTTTTTATTGAGCCCAAAACAGCAGCTTATTTTTTAAAGCGCGATTATTTACGCGTGCCCGGCGATTAAATAATCATAGGCGAATCGCTCGCCAGCCAGTATGATAAATTTCTACATTATTTTAACAGGGAAGAAATATGGCAACGCAATACGACCTGCAACAGAAATATCCCGGCGCGCGCGCCTGGGGCTTTGGCGATTCACCGCGTATGGCGGACGAGCTGGGCGCGCTGGTGGCAAGCGGCGCTAAGCGCGCGACCTGTGGCGATTACCACGCCTGGCGTCAGGACGCCGAGCCAACCCTGCCGGGTGACTACCATATCATCCTCAACGGCGCGGGCGAGCCATTGTGCGTGATCCGCACCCATACGCTGCGGATGGTCGCGTTTTGCGACGTCACCGACACGCTGGCGGCGCTGGAAGGCGAAGGCGATTTAAGCCTGGAATACTGGCGCAACGAGCATGAAGCGTTTTTCACCCGCGCGGGCTGTTTTGCGCCAGACATGCTGCTGATGTTTGAAGAGTTCGCCCTGGTGGAGCGCTGCTGAACACGCCTGCTTTTTTGCGCGAAAGCCGCATTACGCGCCGCAAGAGAGGTTAACGGGAGGCGCGCTTGCGCCCTTCTCCTGCGTCGTCCGTCCACCGGCGACCGCGCGGATCACCACACGCTCGCGCGCGGCAGTTCACTGAAACGCGTGGTATAGCCGGGCGAGAGAAACTCACGCTTCATCGCCCAGGGTTTGACGATGCCCTGGCCTGCGAACCAGAGTTTGCCTTTGCCGGAGCGATTATATTCATCCAGCAGATGCATCAGCGGCGCGCTGTTAGCCTGCGGCAGATGGTCATCAAAGAGATTCAGCTGCGCGACGCCCTGGCTGAAAAAATCCCCCAGCATGACGCCCGCCTTGATATAGCGATAGCCTTCGCGCCAGATGGCGTCCAGCGCGTTCACCGCCAGCCGGACAATGTCGCGGGTGTCGTTGGTGGGCGTCAGCGCCTGGCCGAGCGCCTGATTGCTGTAGCGCGCCTGCGGATCGTCATGCGGGCTGGTGCGGATAAACACAGCCACTTGGCGGCAGAACTGATGCTCCTGACGTAGTTTTTCCGCCGCGCGCTCAGCCCAGGCGCAGACCGCCTGGCGCATATCCTGGTAGTCGGTCACGCGGTAGCCGAACGAGCGGCTGCACACAATCTGCTGCTTCGCCGCCGTAAACTCATCCAGCGCCAGACACGGCTCGCCGCGTAATTCGCGCACGGTGCGCTCCAGCACCACGTTGAAGTTTTTGCGGATAACCCAGGCCGGGCTGTTGGCGAGATCGAACGCGGTTTCAATGCCCATCACGTTGAGCTTTTTGCTAAGCCTGCGCCCGACGCCCCATACGTCCTCCACCTTAAAATGCGCCAGCGCCCGGCGCAGCCGTGCCGGATCGGAGAGATCGACCACCGCGCCGGACTTCGGCCATTTTTTAGCGGCGAGATTGGCAAGCTTGGCGAGCGTTTTGGTGGGCGCGATGCCGACGCCCACCGGCAGATGCGTTTCACGCCAGAGCCTGTCGTGAATTTCCTGCCCAAACGCCGGCAGCGCCACCACGTTACTGACGCCGCGCAGATCGACAAACGCCTCGTCGATCGAGTAGATCTCCACCTGCGGCGCCATCTCTTCGAGAATATCCATCACGCGCTTGCTCATATCGGCATAGAAGGCGTAGTTGGAGCTGAAGACCGTCACCCGGTGGCGCTCAAACAGCGCGCGCTGCTTAAAATAGGGCTCCGCCATTGTGATGCCGAGCGCTTTCGCCTGGCGGCTGCGGGCGATGACGCAGCCGTCGTTATTGCTCAGCACCACGACAGGCTTATCCCGGAGATCGGGGCGAAACACCGTCTCGCAGGAGGCATAAAAGCTGTTGACGTCAACCAGCGCGTACATGTCAGCGCCTCTGCTTCAGCACCCAGGTCACCACGCCGAAAATCACCACGTCGGCGTCGCCTGCAAGGTTTATCGGCGCGAAATCCGGGTTCATCGGCACCAGCTGCGCTACCGGGCGCAGGCGCAGGGTTTTCACCGTGAACTCCCCTTCCAGCGCCGCAACGACGATATCGCCCTCCTGCGGCTTCAGGGCGCTGTCCACCACCAGCAGATCGCCGTCATCGATCCCGGCGCCGTTCATCGACTCGCCGGACGCCCGCAGAAAATAGGTCGCGTTCGGATGCACGATGCAGTGCGCATCCAGGCTCACGCGCTTTTCAACGTAATCCTGCGCGGGCGACGGAAAACCGCAGGCCACTTTCTCAAGAAACAGCGGCAGCCCTTCGGCATCAGGCTGTGATAAGAGACGCATCATTAACATGGCGTGCTCCATCCGTTTATTATTTATCATTTACTGTGTTTATATACAGTAGTTTGAATTGCGGTATTCTGACAACCCTATTTTTAAGCGAAGCGGTGTAATTGCCTGGAGAACGGCCAGTTTTTGCGGGTTTCATCAGCACGTGCGGAATTTGGACATAAAAAAAGCCAGAGCGCAGGCTCTGGCTTGTCGGTCAGGCGACTCAGGCGCCCTTGCGTTTCGGCAGGGTTTTCAGCAAATCTTCCGGGCTGATGGAAGCCACCACGCTGCCGGGGTGCGGCATTTTCAGAATGTGGTTTTTGATTTTGCCGACCACGTGCATTTCGCAGGGTTTGCAGTCAAAGCGCAGCGTCAGCACTTCGTCGCCGTGCACCAGCTGCATCGGCGTCGCCTTCCAGCTCTTGATGTTGCCCTTTGCCTGTTTCGGGCAGAGGTTGAAGGCGAAACGCAGGCAATGCTTGGTGATCATCACCGGCACGTCGCCTTTTTCTTCATGCGCTTCATAGGCCGCATCAATCAGCTGCACGCCATAGCGCTGGTAAAATTCACGCGCTTTATGGTTATAGACGTTCGCGAGGAAGCTCAGGTGCGTTTCCGGGTAGACCGGCGGCGGCACGGAGACCGGCTTGCGCACGCCGCGCTGGTAACTGGCGAGACGCGCGGCGTCCAGCGCCTCGATGGCTTCGCGGCGGAACGCGTTGAGCTGACCGTTCGGCACGAACAGCGCGCCCGGCAGCGTAATCTGCACGTCGCGGGCGAAATAGATAGTCTGCCCCAGTTTCGCCAGGCCCTCTTTCAGGCTGGTCAGCGCTTTTTCCGGGTTGTTGGCCTCGTCGAACTGCCCGTCCAGCGTGTGCGTCACGCTGACGCCATCTTCGCTGGTTAAGGTCAGGATCAGCTGTTCCTGCCAGCCGCCGAGCTCGATATCCACCGCCACACGGCGTTCGCTGGAGGTTTTCAGCAGCGCCTGCTGCCAGTTGTGATCGAGGTTGCGGTTAAGCGTATGACGCGGGCGCAGGGTTTTCAGCGCGGCCGGCATCTCGTTCGGGAAAACGCGGTAGCGGTTTTCGCCGGTTTTTTCCGCCACGTTAACGCGAAAGCCCACGACTTCACGTTTAATCATGACGTTCAGCCCGTCGCCGTTCGCGAGCGGCTCGGTCGCGTCAACGTCCAGATAATCTTTCCCAACGCTCAGCACTTCGCCAACCGGCAGGCCGACAAACGTCGGCGTATCAAACGCGCCGATATCCATTTTACGGGCGTTCACGAAGTAATCGGTGCTGCCGCGGTGGAAGGTTTTCTCGGTGGACGGCACGAAATAGTGCGCCGTGTTGCCGGCGGAAGACCGCGCAAGGTCGCCGCGATCCTCAATAATCGCATCCAGCATCTGGCGATAGTGCGCCGTGATGTTTTTCACGTAGCTCATGTCTTTGTAGCGCCCTTCAATTTTGAAGGAACGCACGCCTGCGTCGATAAGCGCCGCCAGGTTGGCGGTCTGATCGTTGTCTTTCATCGACAGCAGGTGTTTTTCATAGGCCACCACGCGGCCCTGATCGTCTTTCAGGGTGTACGGCAGACGGCAGGCCTGCGAGCAGTCGCCGCGGTTGGCGCTGCGCCCCGTCTGGGCGTGGGAGATATAACACTGGCCCGAATAGGCCACGCAGAGCGCGCCGTGAATAAAGAATTCAATGGTGGCGTCGGTGCTGTCATGAATGGCGCGGATCTGGTTGAGATTCAGCTCGCGCGCCAGCACGATTTGCGAGAAACCGGCGTCGGAGAGGAACTTCGCTTTCTCGACGCTGCGGATATCGCACTGGGTGCTGGCGTGCAGCTCGATGGGCGGAATATCCAGCTCCATGATCCCCATGTCCTGCACAATCAGGGCGTCGACGCCCGCGTCGTAAAACTGGCCAATAAGCTTGCGGGCCGGTTCCAGCTCGTCGTCGTGCAGAATGGTGTTGAGCGTGACAAACACTTTCGCGCCGAAGCGATGGGCGAACGGCACCAGGTCTGCGATGTCCTGGAGGCTGTTGCTGGCGTTGTGGCGGGCACCGAAGCCGGGGCCGCCGATATAGACTGCATCTGCGCCGTGCAGAATGGCTTCGCGGGCGATAGCGGTATCGCGGGCGGGGCTGAGCAGTTCAAGGTGATGCGATTGCAGGCGCATAATTCGTCGTTATCCGTTATTTGAAAGGCGGCTATTGTAGTCACATTCGGGGCGTACGGAAACTGTTTCACGGCGCCTCACGGCGGTTTGCCGTTCTGCGGGAAAGTATTGCACAAAGGTTTCGTTCGCGCGGCGCGCGGGACGCGATACGCTGAGGCGGTATTCCTGACTTATCACCTCAGTTTCATCGTGTCGTTGTAGATTGTCGTTGACCGCAAGCTCGCTTGCGGTTTTTTTTATGCCGCCGGGTAGTGGATGAGCGAATGAAAGCGCACCGGTAGCAGCGTGGCGTTGCGATACGCGTGCGGCTGGTCGCCCGCAAATTTCAGCCCGTCGCCGGGGCCGAGCCGCCGCCAGACGCCCGCCGTTTGCAACTCAAGTTCGCCTTCTATCACCACCACATGCTCCGTCACGCCTTTCTCGTGCGGCGTGGAGTCGCTCTGCGCGCCGGGCGCGAGCGTGACGGCAAGCATATCGAAGCGCAGCTGTTCATCCCACGGAAAAACAGGCTCCACGAGCATCGCCTGCTGAGCGTCAAACACCACACGCCCGCTCATCGCCGGCGGCGTGATAAACGCCGAAAACGGCACATTAAAGCCGGTGGCGATTTTCCAGAGCGTCGCCACCGTCGGGCTCGATTCGTTGCGTTCTATCTGGCCGAGCATCGCTTTCGACACGCCGGTCATGGCCGCGGCCTGCGTCAGGCTCCAGTTTTTCTGCTGGCGCAGCGCTTTCAGCGTCTGCGCGAGATGGGCGGTGATATCCATGCGTTCTCCTTTGCTGGTGGCCAGTATAGCGTCTTGTGCGTTATAGCGCACGATGGTAGAGTCGCTGGACGTTATAACGCACAGCGGAGTTTGTATGCGCTTTTCGCTTCCCCCCGCGCCTGCTGTTATCGCAGGCTTCGTGGCGGTGCTGGTCGGTTACACCAGCTCTGCCGCCATTATCTGGCAGGCCGCGACGGTCGCAGGGGCCACGCCTGCGCAAACCGCGGGCTGGATGACGATGCTTGGCATCGGCATGGGCATCAGCACGCTCGCGTTAAGCCTGTGGTATCGCGCGCCGGTGCTGACCGCCTGGTCAACGCCCGGCGCGGCGCTGCTGGCGACGAGCCTTAGCGGCAGCAATCTGCATGAGGCGGTCGGCATCTTTATGTTCGCCAGCGCCCTTATCGTTATCTGCGGCGCGACAGGGCTGTTCGCCCGCCTGATGAAAATCATTCCGCCGGGGCTTGCCGCCGCGATGCTGGCAGGCATTCTGCTGCGCTTCGGGTTACAGGCGTTCGGCACGCTGGAGGGACATTTCGCGCTGTGCGCCGCCATGACCGGCGCATGGCTTGTCAGCAAAGCGTTCGCGCCGCGCTATGCCGTGGTGGCGGCGCTGCTGGCGGGCGTCGCGGTCTGCCTGTGGCAGGGCGAGGTGAATACCGGCGCGCTGCATTTCGCCGTCGCGCCGCCGGAATTCGTGGCGCCCGCGTTTAGCCTGGCGTCTCTGCTCGGCGTCGGGCTGCCCTTCTTTCTGGTGACAATGGCCTCGCAGAACGCGCCGGGCGTCGCCACGTTGCAGGCATCCGGCTACCGGGTGCCGGTCTCGCCGCTGATGGTGACGACCGGGCTGCTGGCGCTGCTACTGGCGCCGTTCGGCGTCTTTTCCATCTGCATCGCCGCCATTACGGCGGCCATTTGCCAGAGCCCGGAGGCGCACCCGGCCCCCGACAAACGCTGGATAGCGGCGGCGTTGGCGGGCCTGTTTTATCTGCTGGCGGGCATGTGCGGCGGGTCGATCGGCGCGCTGATGACCGCCCTGCCGACGCCCTGGCTACAGACGCTGGCCGGGCTGGCGCTGCTCGGCACCATTGGCGCCAGCCTGCATCAGGCGCTGGCGAACGAGCGCGGGCGCGACGCGGCGTTAATCACGTTTCTGGTGACGGCCTCTGGCGTCACGCTGCTGGGCGTGGGTTCCGCGTTCTGGGGATTGATAGCCGGTGGGATAAGCTACGCGCTGCTGGCGCGGCGGGCGGGATAAAAAAGAGGGAGCCAGGCTCCCTCGGTACGCTTATTTGGGGGCCGAATCGAACATCCGCGCGTCGGTCGCCATATCGTCGATGACCTGTTTGAGGTTGTCGACCGTCAGCGGGGCATTTTCGTTCTTCAGATCTTTCCCCTCGCCTTTACGCACTAATTTCACGACCGTTTTTTGCGTCGCCGCGTCAATCAGCTCGCCTTCAAAAAACAGGCTGGTGTCCATCGTGCGATGGCCTGTCGCCACCTGCGTGCCCGCGACCACCAGCGCGACCGGCAGCACTTCATAGAATTGCAGGCCCTCTTTGCTGCTGTCCACCGCCGTGATCGCCCCGCGGAAAATCACGCTGCGCGGCCCCGGCGTCGCCACCAGCGGCTTGCGGCTCGCCGCCGAGGTTTTAAGCTTATCATTGGTGTAGTTCAGCAGGCCATCCAGCACTTTCTGGGAGATCTGCCCGGTCGGTTTGGGGGCCGGGTAATACACCACGGGGTTATAGACGATGGAGTCATAGTTATTGAGATTAAACCCCGGCGCGACCCAGCGCATCACCGGCTTCCCGGTCGCGGAGGTGGTTTTTTCAAGCCCTGAATAGTCTTTCAGGAAGCCGGAATATTGTTCGGGTTTGGTGACGCTGGATGAACAACCGGCCAGCAGCAAGAGCGCCGCCAGCCCGGAGGCTTTAAATAACGATGTGCTGTGCATAGGACGTTACCTGTGAGTGGGTGAGCACTGAATTTATAGCAAACGGGTGCGCAAAAAGAGCAATAAAAACGGCGGGATGAGAAGAAAAAGCGATCCGGGGCGTAAAATCGGATTAGAACAATAAATAAATTTGATGCAGGTTATAAAAATATATAAAAGCGATTATGGATTAAAACCGGAACCGCCGGAGAGGCGGCTCCGTATCGCGCCAGTGAATTAGCGTTTTTTCGCAAGCATCGTCGCAAAGCGTAAGCGAATGCGATTGCCGCTGGCGTCGGTTTTACGCAGTTGCCCGACATCCTCGTTATATTTAATCAGCTCCCAGCCTTCGTAATAACGACGCAGTTCCCCTTCGCGAAACGCAAACGGGAAACCGACGGTACACGGGTAGTCGTCGGTATCCATCGCCGCCACAATCAGGTTATAGCCGCCCGGCGCGGTGCAGCGCTGCATATTATCGATAAGCGCAGGAATGGTGTCCCGCTCAAGGAACATCATCACCACGGTCGAGAGAATAAAGTCATATTCGCCGTCAAAACGCAGCGTGTTTAAATCTTTCACGCCCGCGTGCAGGTTATTCAGCCCTTCCGCCGCCACGATGCGCTCAATATTAGCGATGCTGGCCGGGTTTTTATCCCAGGCGGTGACCTCGAACCCGCGCGCGGCGAGATAAAGGCTGTTGCGCCCGTTGCCGCAGCCGAGATCCAGCGCGCGGCCCGGCTGTACGTAACGTACGGCGTTCAGCACGTCGGAGTGCGTGGCCGTCAGGCCATATTTTTCAGTGAAGTAATTTTCATCGCGAACGTTCATGGGAATTCCTCAGAGAGGCCGTCTGCTGCCGATGGCCGGAACGGCCTGTCGGCGAGGCGGCAAAGATATATTCTGAATGCATTTTATAAAACTTCCGTGCTGAACGCTATCGCCTTCCCGGCGCGCTAAACTTTGCTACGGTTAATTTATCGCCCCTGACAGGAAGCCATAATGAATAAATACCAGCTGAGCGAGGCCACGCGGCTGTATCGCTATACGCGCAACGGCGACCCCTGCAGCGTAACGCTGCGCCAGCTTATTGCGCTGCGCGATTTCGCCGATGTGCGCGCCGGAACGCCTGGCGGCTGGGTGGAGTCGACGGAAAATCTCAGCCAGCAGGGCGAATGCTGGGTTTACGATCACAACAGCGTGGTGTTCGCCGGGGCGAAAATCCGCGGCAACGCGCGCATAAGTCAGCCCTGTGTTATCCATCATGACGCGGTGATTGGCGACGACGCCTGGATTGACGGCGCGCAGATAAGCGACGGCGCGCACGTCAGCGGCCGCGCGATGGTGCAATGCTCGGTCGTTCGCGGCGACTGCCATCTCTTCGGCGAGTCGCGGGTGCTGCACAACAGCCTCATCGTGGGCGCGAAGGGGTTAACCGCGGACGGCGACAGCGCCTTGCGTATTTACGGTCACGCCACGGTCAGCGCCTCACGGGTCGTGCATCAGGCGCAGATCTACGGCCACGCGCTGGTGACGCACGCGTTTATCGAGCATCGCGCCGAGGTGTTTGAAAACGCTATCCTCGAAGGCAACGATGAGAACGACGTCTGGGTGTGCGACTGCGCAAAAATTTACGGCAACGCCCGGCTGGTGGCGGGCCTTGCGGAGAACGCCTCGCCCACGGTGCGCTACAGCTCGCAGGTGGCGGGCAACGCCGTTATCGAAGGCGAGTGCCTGCTGGGGCATCACGTGCGTGTCGACGAGAATGCGCGGATAACCGGCGGTCCGGTGCGGCTCGATAATCACGTGACGGTTGCCGGGCGCGCGCGTATCAGCGGCGAGGTGATGATTGAAGACAGAGTCACTATCCTGGACGATGTGACGATCGTCGCGCCGCCGGGAGACATCATCCGCCTGAATGGTTTTAAGACGCTGACCGGGGACGAGCAGATCCTGCGCTCGCCCCTGCCGGGCCTTGCCTAAGGGCGCGTGCCGGCCTCGATGATGCGCCCGTAGATGTGCTGATCGTGGAACGCGCCGTTGAGGTATTCGGCCTCTTTTAAGCGGCCTTCCAGCATGAAACCGTTGCGCTGCGCCACGCGGTTGCTCGCCTCATTGGTGACGATGCACTTAATGACAAAACGCCGGACCTCGCCGGTCTGCGCATAGTGCGCCATCATCGTTTGCAGCGCGCCGCAGATAATTCCCTGCCCCTGATGCTGCTCGTCGAGCCAGTAGCCGATGTAGCCCGCTTTGTTGGTCGGTTCAATCTGGTTAAACGACACCACGCCCACCAGTTCGCCGTCGCGCAAAATCATAAACATTTTCGCGTAGCCGCGATGGTGCAACAGATAATTGCCCTGAATGGTCTGGCGCGTGTCGTCGATTTTATTAACAAACTGCGGCCAGTCCATCGCCTTCTGTAACCACGCTTTGTTGCGCTGCACCAGCGCGAACAGCGGCTCAGCGAATCGTTCATGAACAGAATGCAGCGTAAGGCGGTCATTGACGATAAGAATGTCGTCCTGCCAGGTGTTGGCGGTGGCGTTTTGCAAGTGAGGCTCCTTTTGGTCGTGAAGACCCTACAGTTACCACAGCACAGGCCGCAAAAACACTGCCGGAATCGGCGGGGTTATGCTGAACAAGCGGCGTGCCTGTCGCCTTCTGCGCCTGACGCCCATAAAAAAGCCCCGTCGAAACGGGGCTTGTCGGGCGGGCTTAACGCATCTGTCGGTCATCGACATATTTGCGTTTGTCCGGCGCGGGCGGGAAGTATTGCCACAGCCAGGTTTCGCTGATGGCTTCGCCCTGACAGCGCAGGAACATGCGCATCTCCACCGGGTCGACGGAATCGGATGTCGGATACCAGTCAAACTGAATGCGGTAGCCGTCGAACGGTTCGACATACAGAATTTCGACCTGTTTCGCCTCGCCGCTGGAGAGCGTGATGACCGGCTCGATACCGCGCGGCGCGGCGCCTTTCAGATCGCCGCCGACGAAATCCACGGCGACACGGCGCGACCACTGCGTCGGGAAGTTTTCGCCCGGCGCCCAGCCTTCGGGGAAGCTGCCCATCCCGGTGCGGGTGGCGTAAACGCGCGCCAGCGGCGTGCGTACCGGCGCATCGCCGCTCCAGTAGAGACGATACTGGAAGTTCAGCTTATCCCCGGCGCGGATCGGTTTTTCCGGCTGCCAGAAGCAGACGATGTTATCGAGGGTTTCGCCGGTGGTCGGGATCTCCATCAGCGCGACGGTGCCTTTGCCCCA
>Ga0157365_10000100_pt1 | contig 40746 bp, 34 predicted proteins | sample AttsexASBM3_FD_111478 | JGI IMG/M metagenome (GOLD analysis project Ga0157365, IMG submission 111478) | Fungus gardens microbial communities from leaf cutter ant in Ribeirão Preto, State of São Paulo, Brazil - Atta sexdens ASBM3 | ecosystem: Host-associated > Fungi > Mycelium > Unclassified ...
ATCGACATGCGGGGTGTACTGGGGCTTGTGCTTGCCGCGCAGGCGGGTCGCGATGATGGTGGCGAGGCGGCCAAGAACGAGCCCTTCGGCGTCGATCAGGGTCCAGCCTTTCGTCACCTCTGCGGGCTTCAACGAAAGTGTGGTCTTCATGGTTCGGACTGATCCAGCAACATGTGTTGGTATTGGGGGCGCCTTATGGGACGCCCCCGGCATTAGGTCAAGCTTTTTCGACTCATGCCATCCTCCTGAAAACGGCTGTTTTCCGCCATTTTTTGTCTATCGGTATCATGATACCGCATAAATAAATCCTGAGATTGTCCCTGTTGCAAAGCCGGACTAACATGGCGACCGTCGATTGAGGCCGTTTCAAGAGGATGATCAGACGTGAAAAGACCCTGGCTCGCCGCAGGACTCTGCCTTGTTGTTATCGGTCTGGGCGGAATTGGCGTACGCCACGAGTCCAAGGCCGAGCTGCAGCGCGCTCTGGCCAGTTTCAGGGCCAATCTGCCCCCAGATGCCAGATTCGAGTACGACCGGGCCTATCCACGCTTTCTGGCGCGCGGTGCCGGTTTCGATAATGCCCGCTTCATACGCGGCGACGTCACCCTGAGCGCCCAGCACCTGACCATCAACAACCCAACGGGCTATCTAACCACCGGGCTGAGCTTTTCTCGCATTCACGCCGATCGCGTAAATATTGTCGGTCCGGTGAGCGGCACGATTGGCGAGCTGACGCTCAAGAACCTGCTCCTCCCCCCCTTCAGCCGCGAGAAGCGTGAGGTGGCCGAGCTTCCACCCGCCTCCCAAATCCATTTTCGGCATGGCCAGATCCATGACATCGCCCTGGTCTCCGAGCAGGGATGCACGCTGAACATCGGCTATGCCTCACTCGACAATTACGGCCATGACGACGGTAATGCAGGGAGCCTCCATGAAGGCCATGCTTCCTGCTCGAACAAAAGCACGCTGGCACTGGCCCTTTCCCGCGCGATCCATCAACCCGCCACAGCTCTGGCGCTCGATATCAGGGACATGCACGAGACCGGCACACGCTATGCGCGTTATGTCGGCTGGTGGGAGCAATTCGCGAGCAATCCCTCGCCGGACCATCTCGCCACACTGCAGGATGTGCAGGAAACACCCGCACGCGCCGAAACCAAAGGCGTTGCCCTGACGCTGCTTGGTGCCCGGATCAGCAGCGAGTCCAGTGAAGCGCGGCGCTGGAAGGAGGGGGCCGTCATCCAGACTCGAGGCGAGGCGCGTACAACCCTGCTCAGCCTCAGCCCGGCATCGCCTCTGGCACTGTTCCTTCCGCCGGTCACCCATATCGACATGATGACCCAGAACATCACGACAGACACCACGACCAGGCTGAGCACAATCGTCTTTGCGGCGCTGACCCCGAAATCCTTCGCTTTCGAAGGCCGGATTGCCATGGATAATCTGGAGAGCAGCGATGCCACTCATCAGCCCGCCCTGATCTCGACCGATCTGACCTATCGCGATGATGGCGGCAATCTGGACACGCTCATGACGCGTATCGCCACGCAACGAAACCAGTCTCTCTCGGATCTCAAGCAGATGATGGCGCTTCCCGCCGCATTGCTGGTGCAGAAAGTGCCGGGGCTCAGCGCCCTGCCCGAATTCCTGCAAGCTCCGACCGGGCGGAGCTTTACCCTCTCCTTCCATCCGCCAGTCAAACTCAACGGCGAGAACCTCAAGAACTTGAGCACACCGCTGGCGAAAGACCCGGCCATGCGCGAAGCCTGGTCTTCTCCGCCCATCCTCTCCTCCACGTTGAACTGATCATGACGTCACCGGTCCATCTCATCGGGGCAAACGGTCGATCGGGTTTGGCGATCGCCCGCGCTCTGATCGCAGAGGGCGAGACGATCATCCCTGTCATTCGCGCGCCGGAGAAGCTGCCGGACGATCTTCGCGCATCCGCGCGCGTCGCCGTTCTCGAGGATTCGCGCACGCTTGCGGCGGCTCTGACCGATGCCACACGCATCGTCTCGACGGCCCATGCGCGTTTCATACCCGCTATTCTCGATGCGGCGCCTCAGACCGCCTGTCTGATTGCGCTTGGCAGCACACGCAAATTCACCCGCTGGCCAGATGCCCATGGCAATGGCGTGCTGAGAGGGGAGACAGCCCTGCTCGACTCGGGGCGCAGGGGCATGATCCTGCACCCCACCATGATCTATGGCGCGCAAGGCGAGGATAATGTGCAGCGCCTGGCCGCCCTGCTGAGGCGGCTGCCAGTCCTTCCCCTGCCCAATGGGGGGCGCTCTTTGGTTCAGCCCATCTATCAGGACGATGTGACGCGTGCGGTCGTGGCGGCGCTGGCTCTTGCCACCTCCGGACAGATCACCGGGCCTGAATCGCTCGTGATCGCCGGCCCCCGAGCCGTAAGCTATCGCGACTTCATCAAGGCCATTCTCATGGCGGCCGGGCTGGGCAAACGTGTTTTCCTGCCCGTACCGGGGAAGGTGCTGGAGATCCTCGCGCCTCTATCGGCCCGACTGCCCGGTCTGCCCTCGATCGGACGCGCCGAGATCAGGCGGCTCCTCGAGGACAAGGCCTTCCCGATTACGCCCATGACAACGAGGCTGGGCATTACCCCTATCGCGCTGGAAGACGGGCTAGCCCGTCTTTTTGTCGCATCTGCCGATACGACGCCCCTTGCCAACGGACCACGCCCATGACCCGCCCGTCCAGAATCCTGACCCGTCTCGCAGGCTCCCTGCTGGCGCTGACCCTGATCTCCCCCCTTGCCGGGTGCACCGATCCGACGGGACCGGTCTTTGGCGACTGGTATGGTTTCAATCCCCTGCCGACACCCCAGGGCAATATCTCGATCGAACTGGTTCTGGATGGTGCGCCTACCGCAACGTCGGGCCGCTATCGCCTGCATCGCCAGTCCTTCTGGGCAGAAGACATGATGTTCAACCGCGCCGATACGCTGGATGGGACATGGACGCTCAAGGAATACACGGTTGACGGCAAGATCTGGCGCAACGTGTTTCTGAAGGGGCCAGAATTGCACATCGCCCATTACGTCCTTTTGCCCAATGGCTACCTGACCCCGGCTGCCGACGACAATACTCCCGATATGGGAGAGGGCGGCTGGAAATGCTGTCGCCTTGCGCCCAGAGCGCGTGACAGCTTTGGTTACGGGCGCGTGTGAGCGGCTCCCACCGCTCAGCCGCCCTGGATATACCCCATAGAGAGGTCGCGCTCTGGCCGCGAAACGGGAAGCCGTGGTGCAGGCCTCGCCGGATAGAAGGAATGTCTCTTGCTGATCGCTGAGTGGATGTCCCGTTCCGGGGTCGGTTTTGGCACGAGCGGCGCGCGCGGTCTGGTCACCGCCATGACCGACGCGGTTTGTTTCGCCTATACGCTCGGTTATCTTCAGCATCTCCAAAGTCTCGGTGCATTCCACTCCGGTGATGAGGTTGCCCTGGCGGGAGATCTGCGCCCCAGCACGCCACGCATCCTGCGTGCCTGTGCGGCGGCCATCCATCATGCGGGCGGGGTGCCGCTTGATTGCGGCACTGTACCCACCCCGGCGCTTTGCCTTTTTGCCTATGGGCGCAGCATCCCCTCTCTCATGGTCACCGGCAGCCATATCCCGGCCGATCGCAATGGCATCAAGTTCAACCGGCCTGAGGGAGAATTCCTCAAGGAGGACGAAACAGGGATGCGGCGGCAATCCGTCACGCTTCCCGAAGGCTGGTTTGATGCCCAAGGGACGCTCCAGCATGAGTTTGCCCCACCGGGAACCGTCGATGTCCTGCCGGATTATATCGCGCGCTATCGCGACTTCTTCGGCATGCATGCGCTGAAGGGGCTCCGGCTTGGCGTGTACCAGCATTCTGCGGTGGGCCGCGATTGCCTCGTCACACTGCTTCAGGCCCTTGGCGCCGAGGTCACCGCGCTTGGACGATCGGCAGTTTTCATACCCGTCGATACCGAAGCGGTTCGTGCCGAGGACTGTGCGCTCAGCCGCGACTGGGCCGCCACCGGGCTCTATGATGCGATCCTGACAACCGATGGAGATTCCGATCGACCGCTTCTGGCTGACAGGAAGGGCGCGTGGCTGCGTGGAGACGTTCTGGGTATCGTGGCCGCCCGTGTCCTGGGTGCCCAAGCCGTTTCCACGCCAGTCAACAGCAATACGGCGCTGGAAAAAGCATGCTTTGCTTCCGTGATCCGACGGACGCGTATCGGCTCGCCCTATGTCGTGGCCGCCATGACCGAAGCCGCCGGCCAGGGCCATAGCCCCTCGGTTGGATACGAAGCCAATGGCGGTTTTCTGCTGGCGACGCCGGTTTCTCGTGAGGCCCGCATATTGCGGCCCTTGCCGACACGGGATGCCGTATTGCCCATGCTCTGCGCCCTGATCGCGGCTCGTGACCATCAGAACGATCTGGTCGCTCTAGGGGCCAGTCTGCCTGCACGCTACACGATGAGTGACCGATTAGCCCCACTTCCCACCGCACGAAGCACGCAAGAGATTGCTACGCTTCAGAAGGAATTATCGGAAACGGGCCAGTTCGCGCCATTCACTGCGCTTTGCGGCGCGGTGGCAGGATGCGACGAAACCGATGGTTTGCGGGTGTTCTTCACGCAGGGGGATATCGTGCATCTGCGCCCCTCGGGAAATGCGCCGGAACTACGCGTCTATGCCGAGTCTGATACGCCGCACCGTACGGCGCAGCTTGTGGCTCTGGGCGTGGCCTATGCGCGCCCCTGGATGGACTGAGCGCACGGCTTTGTGTCACGTGATCTCCCCTGGGTGAAGCGGGTCCTGAGCGGATGTTCCGTGGATTTTTGGGACGATCGCTTTATGATCGCCCAACCTTCCTAATCGACGGGAAGGATTTGCCTGCTCCCGGGACATCATACTGGATTGCGCCTTGTCTTCAGCTGCCCTGCCCGCTTCACCCCGGATCATCCCGGTCATTCTCTCCGGCGGTTCGGGCAGTCGACTTTGGCCCGTGTCGCGCGGCAGTTTTCCCAAGCAGTTCTGGCCTCTTCTGACCGAGCGAACCCTGCTTCAGGAGACCGCATTACGCGGCAAGGCCGCAGGGCTTGGACAACCAATCGTGGTGTGCAACGAGGCGCATCGCTTCATCATTGCCGAGCAATTGCGTGAAGCGGGTATTGATGAGGCGCGTATCCTGCTCGAACCCTCTGCGCGCAATTCTGCCCCAGCCATCGCGGCGGCCGCCTTTCTGGTGGCTGAACAGACGCCCGATGCCATTCTCTGGGTCATGGCAGCCGATGCCGCGATTACCGACCTGGCGGGACTTTTCGCCACGCTCGATACGGCCGTCGAAGCAGCGACGCAGGGCTATATCGCGACCTTCGGCATCCAGCCGAACAAGCCGGAAACGGGGTATGGCTATATAGAGCGGGGCACCGCCCTTCCTGACGTCCCCGGTGCTTTTCATGTGGCGCGATTCATGGAAAAGCCGGATCTCGAGAGGGCTACGGCCCTCGTGCAGGATGCGCGCTATTCTTGGAACTCGGGCATGTTCGTTGCCCGCGCCGATATTTTGCTGCGCGAGATTGCCGCTTTCGAGCCGGACATCCATACGCATGTTGGCCAGGCCGTGGCGCATCGAAAATCCGACCTCGATTTCGAACGGCTCGATCCGGAAATGTTCAATCTCTCTCCCGATATCTCGATCGACTATGCCGTAGCCGAGCGCACACGCCACGCGGCTGTCGTTCCTGCCAGCTTTGGCTGGTCGGATATCGGCAGCTGGGATGCGCTCTGGGAGATCAGCCCCAAGGATGAAGAGGGCAACGTCATTTCAGGTGATGTTTTTCTGGATGCCACGCGCAATTGCTATGTGCGCTCGGACGCTGCCGTCACAGCGGTCATGGGCGTCGAGAATCTGGTCGTGGTGGTCACCGAAGACGCCGTGATGGTATCGCATCGCGATCGGGCGCAGGACGTCAAGAAAATGGTCACCCGCCTGACACAGGCCGGGCGCGCCGAGGCCAGCAGCCATAACCGCATGTATCGCCCCTGGGGTTTTTATGAGAGCCTGATCCGTGGAGACCGTTTCCAGGTCAAGCGTATTCATGTCGATCCGGGCCATGTCCTGTCCCTCCAGAAGCATTTCCATCGCGCCGAGCACTGGGTGGTCGTGGCGGGGACCGCCGTCGTCACGCGTGATGAGGCGGAAATCATCGTGCGGGAGAATGAGAGCGTCTATCTGCCCCTGGGCTGCACGCATCGTCTGGCCAATCCGGGCAAGATCGCCCTGACCCTGATCGAGGTACAGTCCGGCCCTTATCTGGGCGAAGACGATATCATCCGCCTCGATGATGTTTATGCGCGCCAATAGATCCCTGCGTAGACGCTTTTAGCCTGCAAGAAAGATGGCGCTCTGCGCCGTCTCATGCAGCGCCCAGCGCATTCCCGAGATCCTGTCCGAATGGCAGGGTCGTCGTTCAACTCTGATTTAAGGGGAAATGCTGGGGCGAATGACGGGACTCGAACCCGCGACCACCGGTACCACAAACCGGCGCTCTACCAACTGAGCTACATCCGCCACACAGCGATGCCCGATGTAAAGAAATGCAGGGCAGGCGTCTAGCCCCCTTTGTCGAAATTCTTTTGCAAGCCCCGACCGGTTTCGCACGCCACGCCTGTCACGCCCTTTCTGGACGGGGATAACCCGGGTGATCCTGGCAAACGGTACCGTATTAAGCACTCTCCGCCAGCTTCCCCCTTGCGAACCGTTACGGCTCTTTCTACCTTTACGGCGCCATTGCCACGTCGGGCCAGAATACGACGAAGAAATCTGATCGTTTTTTACCCGAAGGAGTCGTCTCTTGAATCTCTCGACCTATCGCGCACAGTGGGCTTTCAGCCCGCTGCGTGAGGTGCTGGCTGGCATGGTGGGCACGTTCGCGCTCATTCCTGAAGTCATTGCCTTTTCCTATATCGCAGGCGTTTCTCCGGCCGTTTCGCTCTACGCCTCTTTCGTCATCAGTGTGGCGATCGCCATCACAGGCGGCAGACCGGGCATGATCTCCGGAGCCGCCGGATCGGTCGCTCTCGTTGCGGCCGCTCTCGTGCATAATCGCGGCATTCAATACATGTTTCTGGCAACGCTTATCGCGGGGGCGATGCAGATCGTCTTCGGATTGCTGCGTCTGCATGTGCTGATGCGGTTCGTGTCGAAAGAGGTGCAGACGGGCTTCGTCAACGCCCTGGCCATCATGATCTTTTCGGCACAGGTGCCGCAAATGCTGCATGTCACCTGGCATACCTACGCGCTGATTGCCCTGGGTCTCGCCATCATCTATCTGCTGCCGCGCCTGACCACGGCCATTCCTTCACCGCTAATCTGTATCGTCGTGCTGACCCTGATCACGATCTGGCATCCCATGCCCGTTCACACGGTGGCCGATCTCGGTGCACTCCCCAATGGCCTGCCCTCGCTCCTTTTCCCGCATGTACCATTCACACTCGAAACCCTCGAGATCGTCATGCCCTATGCGCTGGCGATGGCCGCTGTCGGATTGCTTGAATCTCTCATGACCGCCGGTGTGGTGGACGACCATACCGACACGCATGGCGAACCACGCATGGAATGCACGGGTCTGGGCATTTCAAACATTGCCGTGGGCCTTTTCGGCGGCATCGCGGGCTGCGGCATGATCGGCCAGACCGTTGGCAATCTGCGTTATGGCGGACGCGGGCGCCTCTCCACCTTTACGGCGGGTGCGTTCCTCCTGGCCCTGATGGTGCTTTTGCATAACTACGTCTCCAAGGTGCCTATGGCGGCCCTCGTCGCCATCATGATCATGGTATCGGTTAGCACCTTTGCCTGGGGATCGCTGCGAGACGTCATGCGTCACCCCAAATTGTCGAGCCTCGTCATGATCGTGACCGTGATCGTGACGGTTACAACACATGATCTGGCAGCTGGCGTGGCCGTCGGCGTTCTTCTGAGTGGTGTGTTCTTTGCCTGGCGGGCAATGGGCATGCTCCGCGTCGAAACGCACAAGGCCGAAGAGAAGGATGTCTATACCGTGCATGGCCAGGTGTTCTTCGCCTCAGCTGACATGCTTTATGACGCCGTCGATTTTCAGACCAAGGCGAAGTCTGTCGAAATCAATGTGGCCGATGCGACATTCTGGGACATTACTTCGGTCGATATTCTCGAAAAGATCGTCGGGAAATTGCAGGGGCGATCCATCGACGTCCGTGTAGAAGGGCTGCATAGCCGCCGCCACGGTCTGATTGCCGAACAATCCGACGAGCCTCTGCTCTCGATGTAGGACCTTTTGCAGTCCCGCCTAAGACACACCCGGGCGGGACAAACGCTTCTATTTGGACAAAGCCTGCCGATACTATGGCGATCGCCAAACCGCCTCAAGACAACAGAATCGTCGCATTCCCTTTTGTCTGATCAGCAAGAAATAAAATATTGTCTAAATCACGCAACACAAAGTAGCAATTTTATTGTTCTTTACCGAAAATAATACCATTATTAGTGCCCAAAAATTGGAATGGGGTGCTGAGAATGATCGTATACGAAGGGAATGAGATTGTACTCCATCATCACAGAGGAAATTCCGCCTACACGATCATTACTTTCACCGGCTTAAACTTCGAGACTGTTGCCAGAGACTTCTTCTTGCTGAAGAATGTCGCCCGCATCAAAGATCTCGATGTCATCGGCTTCGCAACGAAAAAGCCAAACTGGTTTCTCAGCGACGAGATGGACGAGGCGATCAGGGTCATCGATCAGTTACTCGGTCCCGACAGGGTCCGTCTGGTATTCGGACAGTCCATGGGGGGATACGCTGCCCTCAAGTTTTCCAGAAAGCTCTCCGCCGATTGCGTCATGGCACTCTCGCCAAAATTCTCCATTCACCCCGATGAATGCGACATTGCGGAAGATTACGGAAAATACCTGACGGACAAGATGGTCAATATGTCCATCAAGCCGGGAGATATCGGAGGACGCCCCTTTCTTCTTTCAGATCCTAAAGACAGGGTCGACGCCTATCATACGCATCTGCTGAGTAACGTCAGCCCGGATATCATCCATGTGCCCACTTTCTATAGCGGGCATGTCGTCTATGAGAGCCTCTCTGGCTCCAAGTCCATCTCATCTATCATCAAAGCCCTCGCAAGCGGTCAGCCCACCCTTGTCAGGCGCGAGGTCAGTATTCAGCGTCGGCGCAACCCAGCCAATTTGAGAAATCGGCTTTTCCTGGCCTCACCGCGCCATGCGAGGCTCGTCGCCCTGACCCTGATTTCCGACCAGATCGACGCGATGAAGAACAGGATGTTTATCTTCGCCCATACCGGATTTGTCACCGGGATCATCTATCAGGTTGCATTGCGCGGAGATCACGCTCTTGCTGTGCGGCTCAGACGCAAGCTCATGATCAATCTCGCAACCCAAGGACAAGGCGAAGCCTTCGATCAGGTGCTCGCTACCAACAACATCACCGGACCAATCTGCCTCGATTGTCATGAGCGTATCCTGTGCTACGATCCGGATGAAAAACGCCTTGTGGTGGAGCCGTTGACCCAACGCTCTTCACACCTGCTGCCAGTCTATCCGGGGGAGAATTCTCTAGCTTGCGTGACAATACTCGGAGAGCGCTTCATGCTGGTTGCAGCGGAAGACGCGATCAACTTCGTGCCCGCAGGAAAAACGAGATCTGGTAGCGTGATATTCCAGCCAAAAGGCAGTTTTTATACAATCGGTTTCGGTCAGAAGATTGCCACCTCTGTCCATGGCGGGTCTATCGCAATCCTGACCGATATTGAAAACGAATGGGAGCGTTTCGTTGTTGTATGACGTGACCCGGACTTCGTCATAATCCCAAGAGGCCGGTAATCCTCGAGCCGGGAATCGTGCCCCAAGGGCTGCTCACGCGAAACAGATGCCCGGGGTCGAGCTGCCATCGAAAATCTACCCACCGCGCCCAGGCCTGGAGAATGCGCCTGCTCTCTTGAAGGAGAGTGGCGCACCGTCCAGAGACTGTTCTCAGGGTTTTGGCCATCCCGTTGCCGGGCGGTCGAAATGGGACAGGAGATCCTGATCAGGGATATTCGTCAGATCCTTGCTCTCGCTCTTGATCAGCTTTTTGCTGGTTGCCTTGGAGAGGTGATCGCGAATGTCATGCAGCACGTGCGGGGCGGCGGCGAGGACGACACCCTCGAGCGCTGCATTTGCCGAGAGCGCGGCATCGATTTCCTCGGCGATCTGCCGAGCAAAGCGTTCACGCACCTGGACCTTGGGATCGGAGCGCGGTTCCTTGATCGAGGCCACCTCTCCCGCTGCGTCTGTCGCCTTGTCATGGGCTCCGAAGCGCTGGACGGTACGCATCTGTTGTCCGTCATAGCGCAGGAAGCGGGCCTTCTCGGCATCACAAACTGCGTAAAGAACTGGATCCTGATTAGCCATGAAAACTCTCCTTTTTCATGTAATCAGAACGCCGCAACAAGAATTCGGTTTTCGAATACACGCCAACTTGAAAGCCAGCTCAACCCGCCAGTGCCAGTGCGCGATGGACCATGTCCCAGCCCTGTCGGTCGGGTGCGTAGAGCAGCCCCCGGCCCGGGATCGCCGCATGATACGCACGGCCATTAAGACGCGCACCATACCCCCCGGCCTCGTGCAGGAGAAGCCAGCCCGGACAGTGATCCCAGAGACAGGTGCGGCTATAGGCAAGCACATGACCATGCCCGGCTGCGATCATCCGGTATTCATGGGCGGCGCAACGCAGATCCCAGAGCCCTGTCATGGAGCGCAGATTGTGATCGGCCAGCGCCGTATCGCCCAGCGGCAGGGTGCGCCAGGCGATTTTCCCCGTGATATCCTCGATCCGCGTGAAGGGTGTCGCGACATGGAGCGGCTGGACCTGTCCTGTTTCATCTTCAGTCCAGGCGCCCTCTCCCTTCAGCGCAAGCGCCGCGGATCGGGTGATCGGGTCGAGAATGACGCTTGCAACCGGGATACCGTAGTCGAGCACGGCCATCATGACGCCAAACACCGGCAGACCTGCCGCATAATTCGCCGTACCGTCTATGGGATCAATGGTGATCGAAAGCGGTACGTGCGCCGCTTCGTCGACAAGCGTCGGGTGCGCGCTGCATCGCTCCTCACCAATCATCAAGGCTTCGGGAAGAAGGCGCCTGATCGCGTTGGCTATGAATTCCTCCGCCATCACGTCGGCGACTGTCACGAGGTCGGAAGGCGATGTCTTGGTCCGGATATCGCTCTCGCTCAGGCGGCAAAAGCGCGGCATGATGATGCGCTCGGCCGCCTCACGGGCGATGGCGCTGAGATCTTCCAGAACGCGGCGCGTCACGACCGAAGGACGCGACGACGTCATGATACCCTCATCCTTCACCGCGGCTTTCCTCCCCAGAGATGCTCGCGCTCTCTATGACCCCCGTATCGTGAAATCCAGTATCAAAGTGATTTCAGGCAGAGACAAGGCATTCCGGATAGAGCTGCCCGAAGCGTGACCGATCCTGCTCGAACAGGCGCACATCGAGCGTGATCTCGGTCTCCTGATCGAGCCTCTCGAGCACCTCACCATGTTCGTACAGCCAGGCGAGCGCCGCACCATTGGTGATCTCGAGGCGAATGCGGGTCAACACCATCGACGCGGTCATATGCTGATCGAGCATCGAGTAGAGATTGGGCAGCCCCTCGCCCGTGATGGCTGAAATAGCCACACAGCCCGGATGGCGAGGCACCGCCTCGATTCCCCCCATGAGGTCGGCCTTGTTCAGGACCTCGATCGTGCGCTGGGGCCAATGCGCGTCCAGCATGCCATCACGTACCATGCCATCGAGCACGTTGATTACATCCGCACGCTGAGCAGCGCTGTCGGGATGCGCCACGTCGCGGACATGCAGAATGATATCGGCCTCAGCCACTTCCTCGAGGGTCGCACGGAAGGCCGCCACGAGTTCGGTCGGCAATTCACTGATGAACCCCACCGTGTCGGACAGGATGACACGTCGGCCCGAGGGCAGGCGCAACCCGCGCATGGTAGGATCGAGCGTGGCGAAAAGCTGATCCTGCGCGTGCACGGCCGAGCCGGTCAGGGCATTGAATAAAGTCGATTTGCCAGCATTGGTGTAGCCGACAAGGGCCACCACGGGAAACGGCACCTTCTTGCGCGCGGAACGATGCAGGCCGCGTGTTCGGCGCACCTGATCGAGGTCCTTGCGCAGACGCACGAGACGCTCGTCGATCATGCGGCGATCAGCCTCAATCTGGGTTTCACCGGGACCGCCCAGAAAGCCGAAGCCGCCGCGCTGACGCTCAAGATGGGTCCAGAGACGCACAAGACGGGAGCGCTGATATTCCAGATGGGCAAGCTCGACCTGAAGCACGCCCTCTCGGGTGGCCGCGCGCGCGCCAAAGATGTCCAGAATCAGCCCGGTGCGATCCAGCACCTTACTGTTCAGGGCCTTTTCAAGATTGCGCTGCTGGCCCGGAGAGAGCTTGGCATCGACAATCACGACTTTGACGTCGTTTTCCTCGACGAGTTCGGCAAGCTGCTCGACCTGCCCCTTACCGAAAAGCGTGGCGGGCCGGACAGACCTTATGGCCAGAACGGCCTGTCTGACCACCACGAGGCCAATCGAGGAGGCAAGTCCGACCGCCTCTTCAAGACGGGCTTCCGCAGCGCGGAACTCGTCATTCGGCGTCGGACGCTCCCAGGGAAGAATAACCGCAGCGCGTGTCGCGGGAGGCGTAGTACTGGTCGTCACTGACACGTTCCGGGAGAACTCCTCGCCTTACAGGCCGATATCGCCTTCTGGCGCGAAAAGCGACAGCGGTGCGACGGGCATGATCGTGCTGACGGCGTGCTTGTAGACGAGCTGCGTATGACCATCACGACGCAGGATGATCGTCTCCTGGTCGAAGCGCGGGATCACGCCCTGAAGCTTGACGCCATTGACCAAAAACACGGTTACCGGAAGACCGTGCTGCTGGAGATGCTGCAGGAACAGCTCCTGGACCGTCTCGCCAGCGGCGAATTCGGAGTAGGGCACTGCGGACGGCGCGGGGGTGGGGTTTGCTCTGGCCAAGATTGCTCTTCTTCTTTTCCGGTGTGTGTGAGGTCCCCTGATCGGGGGCCAGAGGGGTAACGTGACAGATACGTCTCTGGCTTCCTACCCCTATCTTATCTTCATTGATATCCGGTTTCCAGACTCACAAGGTCCGATCTTCCGGCGTGACCCCAAGCTGCTTGAGTTTGCGGTGCAGGGCACTGCGCTCCATCCCGACGAAATTGGCCGTACGGCTGATATTGCCGCCAAAACGCAGGAGCTGCACCTGCAGATACTGCGTCTCGAACAGATCACGCGCCTCGCGCAACGGAAGCGCCATGACGTCAGCGCCGGCATCGAGCCGCGTCATTGAGGGCGCACCCTGGCTCACTGTACTCGGCAGCATGTCCGCCCGGATCAGATCCTGCCCGTTAGGCATCATGATCAGCAGGCGCTCCATCAGATTGCGGAGCTCGCGGATATTGCCGGGCCACTCATAGGATTGCAGCGCCGCCAGCGCATCCACGGACAGCTCTCTGGGGGCGAGACCGGCATTTTCCGCATAGCGAAGCAGGAAATGCTGGGCCAAAGCCGGGATATCCTCACGTCGCTCGCGCAAGGAAGGCAGACGCAAGGGCACCACGGCCAGACGATAATACAGATCCTCCCGGAACCGACCGAGAGAGATCTCGCCCTGCAGATCGCGATTGGTCGTGGCGATCACGCGCACATCGACCTTCACCCGCGTGGAACCGCCCAGACGCTCGAAAGTCTGGTCCTGCAAGGCGCGCACGATCTTGCCCTGTGTCTCGAGTGGCATGTCCGCCACCTCGTCCAGAAGCAGCGTTCCCTTATGGGCGCGCTCCAGAACACCCGTGCGGCGCATGGTCCCGTCGGACTGCCCCTCGATGCCGAAAAGCTCCTCCTCGAAACGGTTCGGTGCGAGCGTTGCACAATTGAGGGCGATGAAGGGACCTGTGCCGCGTCTTGATCGAGCGTGCACCATACGGGCCGCAATTTCCTTGCCCGACCCCGCTGGCCCCGTGATCAGCACCCGCGAGTTGGTAGGCGCCACGCGTTCGATCTGGCCACGCACGGCCGCAATACCCGGCCCCTCGCCAAAGAGCATGGTCTCATTGCCCGAACGCAGGCGCAGCTCGGCATTCTCGCGCTCCAGACGGGCTGCCTGGAGGGCACGCTGCACCACGAGGATCAGTCGATCGGTCTGGAAGGGCTTTTCAATGAAGTCATATGCGCCATGCTGCAGGCTCGATACGGCAGTTTCGATCGTGCCATGACCCGAGATCATGACGACGGGAAGCCCCGGCTCCTCCGCCTTGATGGTCCTGAGCAGATCGATCCCGTCCAGGCGCGAGCCCTGAAGCCAGATATCAAGGATCACAAGCGACGGGCGACGGGCCCTGAACGCTGCCAGAGCCTGGTCAGAATTGGCCGCCACGCGCGTCTCATAGCCTTCATCGCGAAGGAGTCCCTCGATGAGCAGCCGTATATCCGGCTCGTCATCGACGATCAGGATTTCATGCTCCATGCGCATCCCTCATCAGCCGTTCATTGCTCCTTGCCCGCTTCATCCAGTTCGGGGCTGCGATCACGCACAGGAAGGGTGAGCGTCGAGACGGTACCCCGTCCGTCCGGTCGGTCCTCCAGCCTGATGCCACCTGCGTGATCCTCCATGATCTTCTTGACGATCGCGAGCCCGAGCCCCGTCCCTTTCGGTTTGTGCGTGATATAAGGTTCCGTCAAGCGGTGCCGGTCAACTGATGGCAAACCAATGCCATCATCCACCACCCGAACGGCAGCCTCCCCCGCGTGAATAGTCAGTGAAACCTGTATCCGTCCCAGTGTCTCACGCGGCTCTCCCGACAGCAGGGTCGGGTCTTCCTCTCGTTCCGAGGCGGCGACCATTGCAATCGCATCGGCCGCATTCTGGAGCAGGTTGGTCAGGGCCTGGCCGATCAGGCGCCGGTCACACCGCACCATAGGCCCCTGGGGCGGAAGATACGTCGTGTCGAAAACGATCTCCGGATGGGCGTTGCGCTGCAGGACGAGGGCTTCGCGCACCAGACGCGACAGATCCTCGTCACGCAGCACGGGCTGAGGCATGCGAGCGAAGGACGAGAACTCATCGACCATGCGGCCGATATCGCCCACATGGCGCACGATCGTATCGACGCACTGGCCGAATGTCTCGGGGTCGGAACTGATCTCGCGCAGAAAGCGCCGTTTGAGACGTTCGGCCGAGAGCTGGATAGGCGTAAGGGGGTTCTTGATCTCGTGAGCGATACGGCGTGCCACATCGGCCCAGGCTGCCTTTCTCTGGGCGGCCAGCAGGGCGGTAATATCATCGAAGGTCACGACATAGCCGGCTGAGTCATCGCTGCGCTGCTCGCCCACCACGCGCACGAGAAGCGTCCGCCCCGCACTCCCGACGCTCGGTCCTTCACCCAGAACCGCGCTTTTCTCCGGCGCATCGATCTGGATTTCATCTGTATGCGCCTCACCGGGCTCTGCCCGCGCGAGATCGAGCATCGTCGCGAATTCAGGCACCATATCCCTTAGCGGCTTGCCAATGACGGCATCCAGATCGCGCTGCAAAAGGCGGGCCGCTGCACGGTTGGGCAGTTCGATCACCTGATTTGCATCGAGTCCGATCACACCGGCGGACACGCCGGACAGAACCGTCTCGGTAAACCGACGACGCTCGTCGATCTGCTCATAGGCAACCATCAGCTCCGTGCGCTGGGTCGAAAGCTGATCCGTCATGCGGTTGAAGGCGCGGGACAATGTCCCCACTTCGTCATCGCGGCGCACATCACGGGTCCTGGCTTCGGGAACCCGTACGCTCAGATCGCCCTCGCTCACCCTCCTGGCAGCGAGAATCAGCAGGCCCAGTGGCTGGGTGATTTGCTTGGCCAGCACCAGACCCGTCAGCATGCCAATGCTCAGCACGAGCAGGGCAAGAAGCGCGAAGATCAGAACGAAGCTGATCTGGATGGCCGAGCGATGGGCGTTGAGACGCTGATATTCGGACACAACGGCATCAGTGTGACGCATATGGTCAAGAATCTTGGCGTCGACTGGTCGTGTGATGACCAGCATGAGCCCCGAGCTTGGCCCCAGACTCACCACAGCGCGCACGGTGCGCTCATCGGGGCTGTCAAGAATGGCCACATCATTGGTGCGTGCCAGGGTCGTCGCATCCTTGGGGGGAAGCGCCAGCTGCTTGCCCTGCAGAGCGGCCAGACCGCCCGAAGCCACCACCTTGTTGGTATAGGAATCGAAAACGACCGCCTCGTTCAGTCCCCGCTCGGTCGCCTCCACATCGAGCATCATACCGAGCTGGCCCGGATCGCGCATGAGATCCACGCCGTGACGATACATCTCGTCGTTATTGGCGGTGATGATGATATTGGCCAGAGCGAAGGCCTCGGTGCGTATGTTGTCGTTATGCTCCTGCAGATACCCTGCGGCCACATCCCGTGCCTCGGTCAGAGCTGTGTTCACCCGGTTCGAGAACCAGATCTGGATGCCAAAATGGAAAAACAGGGCGGCCAGACCGCCGACCACCACCGTGGGGGCCACGGCCACCACACCGAAAAGCGTGATCAACCGCACATGGAGCCGTGCCCCGGCCAGACCGGTCCGGCGCTCGGCGAGCATCCTTCCGACCCGGATGATGACAGCGGCCCCCAGAAGCAGCAGCACGACAAAGTCGAGCAGGAAGACCAGCGACTCGATTTGAGGCCGGTAGGCGAAGGTCAGCCCGCGCGCGAGCACAACAAAGGTCGTCACAAGCAGGACGAGCGCCGCGCAGGCCAAGACCATGGCCGTTTTCAATCGCGTGATGCGGCGTATCACGCGCCGAAACGCCGTTTCGTCACCCGCCGGGCCAACATGGCCATTGCCAGAGCCTGCGAGCACCCTGTCGTCGTCTTCATCAAGAGGGTCGGTCTCAGCGTGGGAAGGGCGGGTATGGGAAGGCGCGGCATGTGAGGCATCTGATGTCGGGGCTTCCGGCGATAAGTCATCCGAGGACAGATGACCCTCGCCGTGATCGGTCTGAGAATTCCGGGACATCGTCCGCTCGTCAACTGCAGCGCCGGAACGCTGATCGTCATCGGCGCTCTGATGGCCCCGGGTTAGCGCGAAAATCTCCCGGTTTCCTGTCATGAGCGCGACCGTCCTGCCTCTATTCCGAGGCTTTGCAAACGCTTGCGCAGCGTATTGCGGTTGATACCAAGCAGGGCCGCGGCCCGGATCTGGTTGCCATCCGTCGCCTTGAGCACCAGCCTGAACAGGGGGCGCTCCACTTCGGCCATAACACGCGCATGGAGTGAGCCCTGGATATCGGTCTCCAGATCCAGCATGGAAGGCAGATAGCGCGCCATCAATCCCTGAAATGACGCCGCATCGGGGGTCGCATCGATGCGATGCAGTTCCGCGAGCCGCGCAGCCGTAACGATATTGCCCCGCCTGTCTTCAGAGGCGTGATGCAACAACTGCCTGATTTGCCGGAAATTGCCAGGCCAATCCTGCCGGGCGAGCCAGGGCACCGTATCATCGTGCAGAGCCAGACCCGTATCGACCTGCCCCACCCAGACGGCGCACAACGCGCTCAGATCCTCACGTCTTTCGCGTGCCGGGGGAACAGAAACACAATGCGGCGCCAGCATCGCCCCCAAAAGCGTACTGAGACGGCGGTCCTGCACAAGACGCGCGGGAGTCCATGAGCTCGTACAGATCAACGCAGGCCGCTCTGCAGCAGGCTTGCACTCGATGAGGTTGTGCAGCGCCGACTGGAGAGCGGGCTCGCTCATCCCGATTTCGTTGATAAACAGGCAGGAAACGCCCTCATCCTGCAGCGCCTCTTCAAGCGAGAGCCGATCAATGACCGGGACAAACCTCCCGGGACGGGACGAATGCGTCCAGAGATACCGGGCAGCACGGGTTCTGCCACTGCCCTGCTCACCCACCAGCACATGCAGACCAAATTCAGAAAGGCTGGAATCAAGCCCGTCGCGTAATTGCCTCACGGCGTCCGACTGGCCATCGAAACCAAGACTGGCTGGCGCTCTCATCTGGGGAGCGACCGATCCGCTCTGTTCGGCGCCGGGCAGGGTCGGGGCCACTCTCACAGGAGTGCGGCTGAGTCTGGACCAGCCTTGCCATCGGGCAGGACCGTGAAGCGAAGCGCGGATCGGATCATTCAGGCGGCTTCTTCGACCGTTTCGGGACGCTGATGCGTCGACTCCCTGTCGCGTATGACACCCTGAGCGATCTGCTGATCGTAAAACGCCGTGAGATGGGCAATCACGTCCTGCGCCTGATCCATCTTGTTGATGCTGGCGCGAAACGCAGCCGATCCGGGCAGGCCGTGCGAGTACCAGGACACATGCTTGCGTGCGAGGCGCAGACCTGGGCGCTCACCGAAATGGTCGAGCATCATGCTGTAATGACGCAGCACGATCGCTTTTTCAGTTGTCAGATCGGGGTCGGGCATATTTTCGCCAGTACGCAACGACTGCGCGACCTGGGCCAGGAACCAGGGACGGCCGTAGCAGCCGCGCCCGATCATTACGCCATCGGCACCGGAAGCCGCGAGGGCATCGCGCGCGTTCTGGATCGAGACGATATCGCCATTGACGATCACAGGCAGCTTCACGCTTTCCTTGACCATGCGCACGAAATGCCAGTCAGCCGTCCCGTTATAAAACATCTGTCGCGTGCGCCCATGCACGGTCACCAGGCGAATTCCCACCTCTTCCGCGATACGCGCGAGGCGGGGAGCGTTCAACGACTGATGATCCCAGCCCATGCGCATCTTGAGCGTGACGGGCACTGAAACCGCCTTGACGGTCGCCTCGAGCAGCGCTGCCGCCTTGACCTCATCCCGCATCAGGGCCGAACCAGCCGACTGGCCGACCGCTACCTTCTTCACGGGGCAGCCGAAATTGATGTCGATGAGATCAGCGCCCTGATCGACGGCGATCCTGGCCGCCTGGGCCATGGCCTCAGGGTCGCACCCGGCGAGCTGAACGGAGTTGGGGCCGTTCTCAGCACTGCGGGCCATACGCAGCGTGTTCTCGTTCTCACGCACCATGGCCCAGGAGGCGATCATCTCGGAAACGACCAGTCCCGCCCCGAGCTCACGGGCCAGCTGACGGAAGGGCAGATCCGTCACACCCGACATCGGCGCCAGAATGACCGGCGTCTCGATCACCACCCCGTTGCCGAGGTCGATAGGGCGTAGGTTGAGGCCGCGGCTCGAGACAGCCTCGTCAGGAAGAGATGAATGGGTCATGATCGGCCAAGGATACCGAGGCGTCCCGGGCGAAGCAATCAGAGATCGCTGAGACCACACGCATCCCGATCAATGCGCTCATCAGGGACATGGATGAGGCCGGAATGCCCCCGATACCCAAGCGTTCAGGACCGTGAACCAGGTCCTGGTCCGGCGAGGGCCCTTGCGAGTCGCGACAGGGTGGATGCTTCTCCGGGCAAACCGAAACGCAGCAAATCCCTGTCCCACTCGAAGCGACGCACGAGCAGGCCAGCCCGGGCCAGATCATCCCATATCTGTTGCGCGCGCGGCGAGCGGAAAAGGCTGAAGAGCGTGGTGCCGCCTACGTAATCGAGCCCGGCCCGAGTGACGATACGGCGCAGCGCCGCCATCTCGGTGGCGAGGCGGCTTCCCATCTGGGTACGCCAGCGATGATCGGACAGCGCCTCGCGCCCGATATGACAGCCCGGCGTACTCACGGGCCACGGTCCGATGGCAGCGCGCATCGCATGAAGCACTGGATGCGACCCAAGCAGGAAGCCGATCCGGATGCCCGCCAACCCGTAGGTTTTGCCAAATGACCGGCAGATCACCAATCCGGGATGGGGCAGAAGACTGGCTGCGCTCTGAGGTGCAAAATCAGCAAAAGCCTCATCCAGCACCACGAGCCCGCCCTGTCGCGCATGGCTTGCGGCGAGCGCCGCAATCTCGTCCATCGTCAAACTGTGGCCTGTCGGATTATTGGGGGAACAGATGACGGTGACCATGTGCCTTTGCGGCAGCGCCGAGGCCACGGCGCAGGACGCGGTGAAACTAGGGACATGCTCGACCCCGAAACCGGCTTTTGCCCATGCCGTCTCATGGCCGCTATAGGTCGGCCCCACGATCCTGACCAAAGACGGCAGGAAGAAGCGTGGCAGGAACACCGGCAGGAGGCCGATCAGCATCTGAGACCCGGCGGCCGCCAGCACATGATCGGCCGACACGCCATAGGCATCTGCGGCGGCCAGACGCAGCGCCTCCTCCTCCAGCGGGTCCGGAAGACGGTTCAGCAAGGCATGATCCATCGGGGAGATGGGATAGGCATGAGGATTGATACCGGTAGAAAGATCGATCCAGGGCGTCGGCGCTTCGGGATAGAGCCTTGCGAGATCACTCAGCCGCCCGCCATGCGCCGGCCAGGGCGTCATGCTATGCTCAACCCCATCATGCGACCCACTCATACTATGCCATGTTCCTTTCCCTGACCCTTTGCGCCCTTCTGATCGAGGCTGCTTGCGGGTATCCGGACGCCGTGTTCCGCCGGATTGGCCATCCGGTAACATGGATCGGCGCGTTGATCACGGCGCTCGAAAAACGGCTGAACCGGTCAGGCTCGGTCGCGACCTTGCGCGCGTGCGGTCTGGCGGCCCTGATCATGATCGTTGGTGTACCGGTTCTCCTGACCCTCCTCGTCCAGAGCGCCCTTCGCACCCTGCTGCCTGCACCGCTTGCTTTCATGATCGAAGCTCTCCTCGCCAGCACCCTCCTCGCCCAGCGCGCGCTGTACACCCATGTCCATGCCGTTTTGCTCGGGTGGCAGCAAGAAGGGCTGGCAGGGGCACGCCAGGCCGTCTCACAGATCGTGGGTCGTGATCCGGAGACACTCGACAGGGCGGGTGTCATACGGGCTGCGATCGAGAGCCTGGCCGAAAATTTTTCGGATGGGGTCGTGGCGCCGGTTTTCTGGATGCTCGCTTTCGGCCTGCCCGGTGCTGTGGCCTATAAGGCGATCAACACCGCTGACAGCATGATCGGTCATCTATCACCGCGCTATCGTGATTTTGGTCGGGCCGCTGCGCTTTGCGACGACTGCCTGAACATTCCTGCCTCGCGCCTCGCCGCCCTGTGGCTATGCAGCGCGGCGCTCCTTGGCCACTGCTCCGTCACCGGTGCCCTGGCTGCCATCCGGCGCGACGCGGCCATGCATCGTTCGCCCAATGCTGGCTGGCCGGAAGCAGCGATGGCAGGAGCCCTCGCTTTGCGTCTCGCCGGTCCCCGGCATTATGCTGGAACCCTTGTCGCCGATTCCTGGATGGGCAACGGAACTGAAGACGCCCAGCCCGACGACCTCGCGAAAGCGTTGGCGCTATACCGCTTGGCCTGCCTGATCCAGGCAGGTTGCGTCACGGCCCTCCTCGCTGGAGTATGGATATGACCGCCCCCGTTTTTGATCAGAGCTTTCGCGATCATCTCGACACGCTTTTCCAGTGGCGGCGCGACGTCCGTCATTTCAGGCGTGACCCGGTTCCGGAACCGGTGCTCGACCATATGCTGGCCCTCACCTGCACCACGCCCTCGGTCGGTCTCAGCCAACCCTGGCGATTCATGCGCGTGGATGATCCCGTGAGGCGACAGGCCGTGAAGGAGGATTTCACGCGCTGCAACGCGCGCGCCCTTGCCGCACGTGACGAAACCGATAGTGGTGATTATGCCCGGCTCAAGCTGGCCGGGCTCGATGATGCACCCCATCATGTGGCGGTGTTCTGCGAACCCGACCCTCTCCAGGGGCGCGGACTCGGGCGCATGACCATGCCCGAAACCGTCCAGTGGTCGGCCGTGATGGCCATTCATGGTTTCTGGCTCGCGGCACAGGCCCATAACGTCGGGCTGGGCTGGGTGTCGATCCTCGACCCGGACAGGATGAAGACGCTGCTCGACGCCGCGCCGTCATGGCGATTCATGGCGTATCTCTGCGTCGGATATCCGGAGGAGGAACATGATACGCCCGAGCTCGAAAGACGCGGCTGGGAGACACGCGCCCAGGCACGCAAGCACTGGATTCAGCGCTGATCGTCCCCCCTACAGGAAGGACTGGGCTGCCCTCAGAGAGACCCGGCAAGAAAGGGATCTGAAGAAACTGTCAGAGATCCAGAGGGTCGGGAAACACGACATTCGGGCCGGATCCAGGATCGGGGAAAGGGACTCCCTGAGCCGCACAGGCCATCCATTCGACGAAAAGGCGCACTGCTGCCGAGCGCTGTCGGGTCGGATAGGTATAAGCCAGAATACTGCCTGATTCCGCGGCCCACTCGGGCATCAAGCGCTTCAGCCGCGGCGCAAGTGCGGGATCTTCATAGAAGAAACTTGGCAGAACTGAAAAGCCGCGCCCCTGCATCACACTTTCCAGCACGAGATTCATCGGCCCCAGCAGCAAGCATGGTTCGAAGGAGACATGGCGACGCTCCAGCCCACGCGTAAATTCCCATCCGGGCTGGTCCAGGTGGTTGACGTACCCGATGAAGGGGATTTTCGAGAGTTTCTCGAAACTGTCCAGCACACCACTGCGGGAAGCAAGGTCGTGACCGATGACCAGATGGCGCTGAAAACTCCCGATGCGCCGGACATGCAGGGAGGGATCTGACAGGGGGCGGGTCCTGATGGCCACATCGAACCACGTCATCTTGAGGTCGGAAACATCATCGGCCAGCGTGAAGCTGATCTTGCACTCGGGATAACGCTCCGCAAAAGCGTGAATGACTGGCAGAACACGATAACGGCCATAAGCGGCATTGGCGAGCACACGCAGTTCACCGCGTGGCAGGGATCCATGGTGCTCGGCGTCGAGAAAAGCAGTTTCAATCGCCTCCATCCCCGCCAGACAACGATGATAAAACGCCTCCCCGGCTCGGGTCGGCAGGAGTCCCTTGGAGGTGCGCAATAGGAGATCTGTCTGCAACGACGCCTCAAGGTCGCTGATCGCCTTACTTATAACGCTCTTTGACACCCCTGTGATGCGTGCGGCCCCGGTCACGGAACCAGCCTCAATGACCGCTATAAAATAGGTCATCCCATTGAAATTTATTCTTTTTCTCATGTTTTTACCTCAATGGTCGTTCCAAAAAAGCGAACATCTCGTTGCCAAAACAGCGCTTGTCTTTACGGTATGTTTCTAGAAAACTTCACTTCGTAAAAGTGGATCAATAGCCGAGGCCTCCAGAGTTCAAATTCGTTACCTATCGTTAAACAGTTTCAGCGACGTTCACAGCTAACACTGCATTTACGAATGTCTCATTAGAAAACGCGGCACGTGATTTACATCAAGACCGGAGATCGAAATGCACCATTTCAACACAATGTCAGGCGAACAGAATTCGGCCGTGAATTCGTGGAATATACCGGTTGAGAACTCCGAATTCGTCAGGAATATACCATCTTCCCATCACGATTACTATGAATCGAAGCTGGTATTCGACGGCGTTGCGTCTGATAAAGAAGTGACAATGTTCGGGGTTGACGGCGGGTTCGCGCTGGACGGCGTACATCAAGACCATGACGACCTCGCCCCTGCCGGAGATCTTCTTGGCGATGCCGTCGCCTTCCTGGGTGCCGATACCGATCTTCTGGGCGAGTCCGAGCGCGAGCCGGTTTCAGTCCGTGTCGTATGGAAATTGCTGGAAAATGTGAGTCGGGTTTATCTGCCGAAGCTCACCCCCTCGAGCGAACGCGATACGGTCTGCCTGTCGGTGAAGGGCGATCCCTACGCCGTACGCGAGAACGGAGTCATGCTCGACGCCCTGAATTATGTGCGCATGCTGTTCTCGGAGCAGGGTCAGGCTTTCGCTGCCATCTGAGGCTGGCGCAGACAAGCGTCCCGCTACAGACGCTGCTCTCTTTCAGACACCCCTCACGCATTCGCGAACCTCTCTGGCAAATCTGCTCAGGCCAGAGAGAGCATTCCTTCAATATCGAGATGCTGTTCCAGGTGGTCTGCGAGGCCATCGAGAACGGTGATGATACGGTCCCGGTTCTCGAAGCCCTGTGACGCTTTTCCGAACTGCGCGAGAAAACTCTTCCTTGATTCTGGATGGTCAAAAAGACCGTGCAGATATGTGCCGCTCACACGCCCATCGCCAGAGCGCGCACCATCGTGACGCCCCCCGGCAAACCGGATCAAAGGGCGCGCCAGCCCGGCACCCGTGGTTTCCCCGGCATGGATCTCATAGCCGGACACGCAGGATAACGCCGGCAGAATCAGGCCGGTATTTTCCCGTACTGTTTTCGACGCCGCGATAACCGTCTCAATGTCGAGATAGCCCAGCCCCGCACAGGCGCCCGGTTTTCCCTCCACTCCCTCCGGATCGGCAATACGTCTCCCCAACATCTGATAGCCACCGCAAAGCCCCAGAACATGGCCTCCACGACGGTGATGGGCCTTGAGATCGATATCCCATCCCTGGGCGCGGAAAAACGCGAGATCGCTGATCGTTGCCTTCGATCCCGGCAGGATGACGAGATCGCAGGGAGGCAGAGCCTGACCCGGCGGGGTGAAGAGCAGTGTAATCTCCGGCTCGGCGCGCAGTGCGTCCAGATCGTCAAAATTCGCGATCATGGGCATCAGGGGCACGACCACGCGCAGACTCCCCTCGCCCTGCCAACCAGTCGGAAGATCGCCTGTATCCTCTGGTGGCAACGCGCGCATGGCTGGAAAGAACGGCACGAGTCCGCAATCCTTCCAACCGGTTCTTTCAGCGATGAAGTCTCTCCCGGGGCCGAAAAGAGAGGGATCGCCGCGCATACGGTTGACGATGAATCCCCTGATCCGATCCCGGTCGTTTTCGGACAATACACAGGAGGTTCCAACCAGGCTGGCGATCACCCCACCCCGATCGATATCGCCAATGAGGATCACGGGCAGATCAGCCGCTTCGGCAAAGCCCATATTGGCGATGTCACCCTGCCTGAGATTGACCTCCGAGGCCGATCCCGCCCCCTCGACGAGCACGATATCGGCCTCAGCCTGCAGGTGGCGAAAGCTCTCGAGAACAGAAGGCATCAGCAGGGGTTTGACCTCCTGATACCCTCGCGCCTGCCTCTGGCCCCAGAGCCTGCCCTGGAGAATGATCTGCGAGCCGCATTCGGACTGGGGCTTGAGCAGTACCGGGTTCATATGAACGCTGGGAGCTACGCCGCAGGCGAGCGCCTGGAGCGCCTGGGCTCTGCCGATCTCCCCGCCATCGGCCGTGACGGCAGCATTATTCGACATGTTCTGCGGCTTGAAGGGCCGCACGACCAGACCCCTCCGGGACAAGGCGCGGGCGAGCCCGGCGACGAGGACCGATTTCCCGACATTCGATCCCGTCCCCTGAAACATCAGGGCGCAGGATTTCAAAATTCCACTCCCTGCTGGGCCTTCACGCCCTGACGGAAATGGTGCTTTACCAATGTCATCTCGGTCACCAGATCGGCCTCGTTGAGGAGCCACTCCGGGGCGTTGCGTCCGGTAATGACCACATGCTGCCAGGCAGGACGATTGCGCAGCCCTGCCAGAACAGTTGCCTCGTCGAGATAACCATAGCGCAGGGCGATATTGAGCTCGTCGAGCACAACGAGCGCCACGTCCTGCTGCGCCAGGGCCTCCAGCGCCTGCTCCCAGGCACGGGCGCAGGCAGCCACATCGCGCGCGCGGTCCTGCGTCTCCCAGGTAAAGCCCTCCCCAAGGGCATGAAACTGCGCGAGTGTGCCGAACCGCTCGAGGGCCCGACGCTCGCCCGTATCCCAGGCCCCCTTGATGAACTGAACGATCACGACCCGGCGCTCATAGCCGAGCATCCGCAGAGCGAGGCCGAAAGCGGCAGTGGATTTTCCTTTTCCCGGCCCGGTATGGACGGCGATCAGCCCTTTTTCGATCGTCTTCTCCGCAACCTCGCGATCCTGCACTTCCTTGCGGCGCTGCATTTTGACGCGATGGCGATCATTTTCCTCATCCGGGGTCATTTCATCTCCAATGCATGTCCGGCCACCACAAACAGGACGCGACGCGCCTCACATGCCAGCCTTTGATGCAACAGCCCTGCCTCATCCCGAAAGCGCCTGGCAAGTGCGTTCTCAGGCACGATACCGAGCCCGACCTCATTCCCAACGAGAACACTCAACGCTTTGCGTGGGCGCAGCGCTGCGAGCAGCCGCTCCGTCGCCTTGCGGATATCCTGCTCTTCGAGAATAAGATTGGTCAGCCACAAGGTCAGGCAGTCGATCAGCACAGGCCCGTCATGAGCCAGAGCTGGGGCAAGATCGAGCGGCTCCTCAACCGTTTCCCACCCTGGATCACGCTGCGCTCGGTGCAGATCGATCCGGGCGCGCATTTCCTCATCCCAGGCGCGGCCGGTAGCGATATAACGCCAAGGCCCAGGCTCGGCCGTCACCAGTTTTTCGGCATGGCGGCTCTTGCCCGATCTCACGCCACCCAGCACCAGAATGGTGTTCATCGCCCGCTTCCCCTTGCAGAACCCTGCTTATCCCAACAGAAAGGGGCCATGTCACCCTTCCCCTCCCTCAGTGCCCTGCATTCAGCCTGCCTCGCCCTGCCCGCGCCCGATGACGCAGCGCTCGCAGCCATACGGGCACGTGAGGCGGTCCTCACCAAGCCAGCGGGCAGTCTCGGCCAACTGGAAGAGATCGTGGCCTGGTACGGTGCCTGGCGTCCACTTGTGTTGACCCAGGTCGATATCTGTATCTTTGCAGGCAATCATGGGGTTCTCGCCCAGAATGTGTCCTCCTGGCCGGCAAGCGTGACAGCGGCCATGGTCGAAAATTTCGAACAGGGTGGCGCCGCCATCAATCATCTGGCGCAGGTCGCAGGGGCCGGACTACATGTCGTCCCTGTGGGAGCGCTCGCACCCAGCGCGGACCTGACGGAGGCCCCGGCTCTCACCGTCGCACAATTCCTGGAAGCGGTCTCGACAGGCTATGACGCCGTACCCCAGGGCTGCTCCCTGCTGGCCCTTGGAGAGATGGGGGTGGGCAACACCACCGCAGCCGCGGCCATGGCTGCGGCTTTTTTCGGTGAGGATGGACGCTACTGGGCCGGGCGCGGAGCGGGCCTCGATGGTCAGGGCGTGGCGCGCAAGGCGCGTGCCATCGACAAGGCTCTGGCGCTCCACGGACGCAACCATGCTCCCCTCGATCTGGCGCGTCTCTATGGAGGCTGGGAGCTGGCCGCACTCATGGGCGCCACCCTCGCAGCGCGGCATCGGCGCATTCCCGTCCTGCTCGACGGTTTCGTGGTCACGGCGGCTGTGGCTCCCCTGGCCGCCGTGACTGCGACGGGGCTTGCCCATACGCGTCTTGCCCACAGATCGCACGAACAGGGCCATCATCAACTGGCGTCAAGGCTCGGTCTGAACCCCCTCCTCGATCTGCAGTTGCGTCTTGGCGAGGGGTCGGGCGCTGCACTGGCCGTCCCGCTTGTGCGTGCGGCCCTCGCCTGTCACAATGGCATGGCAAGTTTCGCAGATGTCGCGATCGACGATAAGAACGAACGAATAAATAATAGCTGAATGATGACTCTACGCGCAGATTTCGCTGCGGGGCTCAGCCTGCTGACACGGCTGCCGACCGGCTGGATTTTTCCCGGGTCGAAAACCATCGATCTGGCCCGATCGAGCTGGTGCTGGCCCCTCATAGGAGGCGCGATCGGTGCCGCAACCGGCACAATCCTGACCGTTGGTGTCATGCTTGGCATGCCCGCGATCGTCGCTACGGGATGGGCTGTGATTTTTCAGCTCTTCCTGACAGGCGCTCTGCATGAGGATGGTTTTGCCGACAGCATGGATGGTCTGTTCGGCGGCCGGACCTCGGAACGGCGTCTGGAAATCATGCGCGACAGCCGCATTGGCAGCTACGGCGCTCTCGCCCTGTGCCTCGCCATACTGCTGCGCGCCGGCACGATGAATGCCCTGGCGGGACAGCCCCTGCATATCATCGCCATTCTGATGACCGCCGGGGCCTTCTCGCGACTGGCGCTGATGCTGCCCATTCTCTGGCTGCGTCCTGCGCGCGCTGATGGTCTGGCGCATGAGTTGCGGCATCTGCCCGCACGCTGCCTTCTCGTCGCGATGCTGTTCACGGCCCTGATTGCCAGCTCGCTTTCGATTCTGGGTGCGCTTTCCCTGTTTCTCTTCGCCTGTCTGGCTACATTGGCCCTGTGCAGCGTCGCCTATCGTCTGATCGGCGGGTACACGGGCGATATCTTGGGTGCCACGGCCATAATTGTGGAGCTGACCGTATTGAGCGGTGCCAGCCTGAATGGCTTTGACAAGCTTCCTTTCTGAGAGTGTCTCGTCCGAAAGGGGGAGGAGAATTCCCGCCCCCGCCCTCTCAGATCGGCTCGATCCGCCTCAGCGTCGCATTTCTCTCCCGGGCGCCTCAACTGGCCGAGGAGAGATCGATGGCAGCAATCACGCCATCATCCGTACCGAACACCATGACACCACCCAGCGGGGAGAAGGCCAGACCGGTTACCTTGCCGCGCTTGCCGAGGCAGATGGGCAGAACACGTTCTGAGCCGAGTTCGGCGAGAAGGACCGATCCGTCTTCGAAGCCTGCAGCGATGATATCGTTCTTGGGATGTGCCGCGACGGCGGAACAGAACACGCCGGGCAGCCGGGCGAGCTCGGTAGGCGGTTTGCCCATCGGGCCGCCGCCAAAGAAGGGCCAGAGCACGATGGCATCAGCGCCCGATGTGGCGAGCCAGCGCCCATTACGGGTGAAGGAAAGCGAGGTCACGCGCTTGGGATAGCCGCTCATGCGCATGTTGTGACTGTCGGACAGGCGCCAGCCATGCAGATCATTCTCCTGCATGGCGGTAACAAGCGCCTCGCCGGCGGGATGAATGGCGAGCGTGGTGTGGCTGCCCTTCCATTCGAGCGGGCGCACCGTATCCACCTTCGCGCCTACAAACCACATCGACACGCCATTATAATGCGAGGCCGCGACGCGCTTGCCCTTGGCATCGAAAACGATGCCGGTAACGGTCGAGGGGTGTTCGAGCGTCTTGAGCGTCGTATCACCGGACGCATTGCGGATTTCGAGCTGCTTGCCGACGGAAAAAGCGATGTGCTCGGTGGTGGTCGCCACGCACTCGACCCAGCGACGGCCCTTGTGCAATGGGGTTACCGTGCCATCGGGCAGGGTACGGCACAGACGGTTATCCTCGCCGCCACTCACGAACCCCGCCTTGCCGGTATCGGGAGCCAGACAGAGCACAGCGCCGTCATGGGCTTCGATACGTAGCCAGGTCTCGGGAAGCTTGAGCCCGGCCACAGGGATGAGAAAGATCTCACCCTCGACCGTACCCAGCGCGAAGGTCTGTCCGTCGCGCGCGCAGGCGACGGCTGTGACAGGGGAGCCAATGGTCTTTTCCGCGCCACGTGTGGCGAGGAGTTCAGTCATCTCGCTCATGCGCGGCAGCTCTCGAAGCCACGGCGCAGCTGCGGACGGTTCAGATTGCGGCCGATGAAGACGATGCGCGATTCGGTGCTGTCACCCTCCTTGCCCTTCCCGATGAAATCGCCATCGGCCATCATGTGGACGGCCTGGAACGCAAAGCGCTCCTCCTTGCCTGCAAAATGCATGATGCCCTTCGAGCGCAGGATATCCGCACCCTGCTCCTGCAGGATCGCACCGATCCAGGCCTGGAAGCGCTGCTCGTCGAGCGGTTCCGCAACAGAGAAGGACATGCTGGTCACGCCTTCCTCATGCGAATGCTCATTATTCTCGAGGAAGTCGGGCATGGTTTCGAGGGCGCGTTCGAGATCGAACCCGCCCTGGTCGAGCACCGTGCTGAGCGCCACGGCACTGTGCCGGGCACGATGGATCTGCACGCTGGCATTGATCCCGCGCAGACGGGCTTCGATGGCCTCGAGCCCGGCCTCATCCACCAGATCGGTCTTGTTGAGAATGATCACATCAGCAAACGCGACCTGACGAATGGCCTCGGGACTCTCATCAAGGGTCTGGATCACGTTATAGGCGTCCACGACGGTCACGACGGCGTCTAGACGGGACTTCTCGCGCAGGTTTTCGTCCACAAAAAAAGTCTGGGCCACCGGAGCTGGGTCAGCAAGCCCGGTGGTCTCGACAATGATACCATCGAACTTGCCGCGCCGACGCAGCAAACTGCCCAGGATACGGATCAGATCACCCCGCACGGTGCAGCAGATGCAGCCGTTATTGGTCTCGAACACCTCTTCATCTGCGTCGACCACCAGATCGCCATCGACCCCAAGCTCGCCGAACTCGTTCACGAGCACCGCATATTTGCGTCCATGTTCGCTTGAGAGGATGTGATTGAGCAGGGTCGTTTTCCCGGCACCGAGAAAGCCGGTGAGAACAGTGACGGGGATCTTGGTTTCGGACATCGGCACTCCGGATCTTCGCGAAGAGTTATGGTCGGCTCAGCATATAGGGTGGCGGAGAGGCGAGGAACAGAGGCAGACTTCAGCGCGCGTGTTGCTCAGCCCTGACGCAGCACGATCGGGCTCCCCGCATGCGTTCCGGCCTCGGGTTCCGGAGCGTCGTCGATGCGGTGCCAGGCTTCGGCAAGCCCCACGCCCAGCAACATGAAAGCCCACCCCCCCAGAGGAAGGTTCAGGAAATCACTGGCTGAGGCGAGCGGCCATTCCTGCACGAAAAACGCGGCGAAAAGGCCGATACGCCAGGCCTGGTGGGCCCCGCGCCACGGCCAGAGGGCACGCAGACAGGCGAACACGAATCCACTGAAGAGAAACAGCCCGGGTACGCCCGCATTGGTCAGCGCCTGCAGATAATGATTATGGGCGTGCTGCACGCAGATGGTCCGCCCGCCGCCATCCACCTCCGTGTTGAACCATGGCAATCCGTGATGGTAGATCGGGTGGGAGCAGGCATGGCGGAAGGCGTCATAACCCAGGCCCGTCACCGGATGATACTGGGCCATGATAATGGCGCGGGTGAAGACCTGGCCGTATTGCGACTGCCAGAAATGCGTCATCTGATCGGCCGCGAGAATGACCAGATGATGAAATGCCTGCGGCGCAAGAAAGCGGACCATCAGGACCAGAACCGGCAAGCTGCAGGCCGCCACGATGGCTGCGGGGCGCATCGGTCGATAAAAGGCCGCGCAAACGGCAATTCCCAGCACAGTAAGAACCGTCGGTATGCGTTGCCCGGCGAGCACCATCAGCGCCATGACAGCAATGGCCAGAAGACTCATTGCGACAAAACCCTGCAGACGGATCGCGCGCGCAGGCGGGATACCCTGGCTTCGGCTGCGGGCGACGAGCCCGGCGCAACCCAGCATCATGACTGGCAGGACGAGGCGCGAGAAAGGCGCCGCAGCGCGCGGATGGGCATAAGGCCCGGTCAATGTTCCATCGATATAGCGGGGATAACCAAAGAGATTATGGCCGAACACCGCCTGGATCACGAATTGCAGGACGAAGTAGAGGCAGCAGATCACGAGCACCCAGCGCATCGCCCCCCGCACGGAAGGGAGACGCAATGTCCAGACCTGCATGGCCGCAGCCATCAAAGGGAAGCGAATTGCCAGACAGGCCTGGGTCAGGGCCTGAGAGGACCCTAGTCCGATATGCGGCAGGGAGCAGACGATTTGCCAGACCCACCAGAGAAGGGCCACGCGTACCCAGAATTGTCGTCCCCAGCCCCAGCCGATCCGCGCCTCTGTCGAATGACCCGAGCCCAGACCGGAGCGTATGAGCAGACCGATTGCCAGCACGTCCATCGCAATCTCGGAAAAGACCCTGCCATGAGTGAGAAACACCGGCATAAGCAGCGTCATCCCGATACCGAGGCGGTCGAGTGCCGAGATGAGACGATCTGTTCTTGTCATGGTTTCGGTGATGCCTCGTCCCAGCATATGGCGCAAGAGAGCCGCTGATTACCTGTTAGGGCTCCAGAAAAAGGACACCACAACTCCTATTAGAGGCTTTTTCATGAAGCGAGGACCGGGCCAGATAGTCGCGCGTGTCTATTGTGGATCCTTCACCGTCAGATCCCGGCCCAACCTGGGATCTCTACAACCCACGCCATACTCTCTTCTGCACCAGATCGATCCCCTCCTCCGGGAAGTGAAGAGAGCAAGCCGCGCTGCCTCCTTTGCATTCCTACGATCAGAAAAACGTGCCGCCAGAACGCTCGCAGGGCGCAGAATCGTGCGTGTATGGCCAGGCAGGGCGATGCCCTGTGGCATTATCGAGCGAGGAGGCGCCTGATGCAGATATTCGAGTACCGATTGGGGATCCATCGCTGCCCCGGCAGGCCAGTGAGCTTTTTCGTGCACCCAGCAAACGGCGCGAAGGGATGATCCGAACCCCGGTGAAACAGGGCTTCCCGCCTTTGCCAGAGAAGCCTCGCATCGATCCCGCCCTCGCGATGGTATCGGCCTGTCCGCCTCAATCCCCTCCTCGTGACGCAGCCATAATAACACAAACGTGATGGCCAGTGCCGAAGGCGCAATATGAAAATCCGGCCCTCATGCGCCTGCATCCGAATGCGGGACGCCGAGGAGGGGCTGGGAAAACGCGCCCGCACGACGAGGCATTTCTACCTCGATGGAAGGCGGCACCCTCTCACCGTCTCGCGAGCGCATCCCCTGCACGGGAACGAAAACCGGATCGGAGTGTTAACGCATCACAGTGTTAACGCTGCACAAGCCTTCCCATTCTGAGAGGATCAACAACAATGCGCGCATACACCCGCCGGGCCCTCGCCGCCTCGACATTCGCCGCTGCGGCTCTGGCCATCATGCCGGTTGCGCATGCAGCACCCAAGGCACCCGATGCACTGGGCACGCCGGTCGGCCAGATTACCCTGACCGCCAAATCGGCTGATGTCGGTATCGGTTATACCTGGGGCCAGGGCACACTGACCTTTGGTCACAAGACCTATCGTTTCAAGATCTCTGGCGGCAACATCGCCGCTGTGGGCTTCTCGAAGATCGAGGCCACGGGCGTCGTCTACAACCTCAAGAACCTGCATGATTTCGATGGTGGCTATGGCGCCCTGAACGGCGATGCCACACTCGACCGCGGGATCGGCGGCGCCATTCTGAGCAACAGCAATGGCGTGAAGATCAAGATCACGACGGCCACGCGCGGTGCGCATCTGGCCGCTGGCGGTCAAGGTCTGTCGTTCCAGATCGAAGACTGAACGTCCGTCGGTCGTTCAGCGAGAAAGGCGGCCTTCGGGTCGCCTTTTTTTATGGCGTTCTCCAGGCCTGTGCTGCGCGCGCGCTGATCAGGCGCTCTTCCCTGAAAACGCACCCGAGCACGCTGTGGCAGAACACGCGTATGAACTCTGAAAAGGCCTCAAAAGCACTTTTTCCGTAGGGGCGTGGACGGTGCCAAGCGTCGCTTCTGCGCATACAGAGCAATATTCCAGGCGTCGTGAAGAGACGCATGTCGTGTGCTGTGCAGGGCATCAGCGTCGCACCAGGAGAAGATGAGCCTGTCTTGCCGCCGGTGATGCGGGGCAGGCTGAAGCGACAAGCCGTCCTTTCCAGGCGCCCCTGCTGCATGGAGGCAGAATTGCGACGGAAAGAGCCATTCCCCCCGCGTAGCGCGCCAGATCCCTTGGGGTCAGTCCGTCGGTTGGCTGGAAGATACTGAAGGGGCCTTCCTTTGGCCCATCATGCTCCGCAGAACAGTGTCGCGCCGGATCAGCCCATGAAAGAGCGCCGCACCGCTATGCGCGAGGATCAGACCGAAGAGCCCGAAAGCCAATATGGTATGCGCCAGTCGCAGCCAACCCCACAGTGCCGCATTTCTGGGCAGGATGGGCGGTAGCAGCACATCGCTACCAAAAAGAGGAACAGGATAGCCCCCCGCAGAGAGCATGGCCCAGCCGATGAGAGGCAGCGCGATCATCAGCCCGTAAAGGGCCCAGTGCGACGCATGCGCAGCCAGAACGAGAACCGGGGAAAGATCTCCAGGCAAGGCGGGCGGCGGATTGAGCATGCGATTGAGCAACCGCAGAAGGGCCAGAATCAATATGGCCAGCCCCAGAGGCCGGTGAAAGGCAACGAGGGCATGATAGGCGGCCCCGACGCTGGATGCCATGAAGACACCCACGAAAAGCATGATCAGAACGAGCACGGCCATGAGCCAATGCAGGAACCGTGCGCTTCGTGCGAAAACGAGAGGGGGAGTCATGAGGCCTTCTCCGGGACCGGAACTGTCGCAGGGCTGTCTGGCCGGGTCGGGGCCGAGGGCGAGAAGGCCGGCACAGGACGGCCCTCGCGTGAGCGCTCGGCAAATGAGCGCATATAGGCGGCCGAGCGCGCCTGGAGCACAGGATCATCCGAAGGCGCAATGCCGGGCGGCAGGATCAGAGGATCAAAGGTGATTCCTGTGCATGCTCCGGTGGTCTCACTCTCGATCCTGTCGAGCGTCAGCGTGCCAGCCTCGATCTGCTGGTCGTTCTGGGACCATTGGCGGCTCGGATCACGCACATTTTCTCCCTTTCCCGCCAGGGTCAAAACTAGATTCCAGCGCAGTGGGTGCGAGGAAAGGGCCTCATCCAGTTGCTGGAACAGGGAGTCCTTCCCCTGCTCCGGAGCTTCGGTAAAATGCTGCTCCTCAGGCACCATGGCAAAACGAACGGGATGGGTCTGCCCTTTCGCGTCTTGCAGGATAAAACTGTTCAGACTGCGATAGGTGTCACTCTCGAACCCCGAGGTCACCTGACGATGCGCCAGGGCCATCCCGGCCGCTGCCAGCCAGGGATGGGCCTGGCGGAATGCGGCCACAGCGCCGGGGTCGGGCTTGCCCGTGACCGGATCAGGACGTACCGCCTTCTGAAGCGCCTGGAATTCCTGCGGCGTGCTCACCGGAAATACCGGAATGTCATTCAGCCCCATGCGCCATTCCTGTCCGTCAGGGGCCATCAGGCTCAGCGCCATGCTGCGTACTTTCCCCGGAGCATCGCCCTGATACGGCATACCGCCTGCCAGCGCGAACCGTCCGATCACGGGCACTCTCTCCGCCCGAAACGCAAAGGCGGTCGAGAGCGCCGCGGCAGCGCCTGACCCCTCATACCAACCCGCAACGCAGACGCCCTTGGCATGATTACGCCTGAACCCCGGATGCTTGCCATCCACCCCCTGAAGCGCAGAAAGGAGGGTGTTCTGCGTGACCCGATGCGGGCTGAACCATCCGCCTGCAGCCGCGAACCCGGCCAGAAGCAGGCACGGCAGGGAAACAACCCCAAGCCAGCGTACCAACCCGGAAGACGTCCCGGGTGCGTTCTTGGCCATGACGATCCATTCTCCGCAGCGATCATGCTGGCAATCGGAAGCGTCTGGCGCTTCCCTGCCCTCTCTCGACCGAACGCTATCAAAGAGCTGGGAGCGCCGTTAGAAAATTCCGTTTTAGGAACGAGGGTCGGAACACGCCCCTAGCACCCGCTGACCCGAAGCTGGATTTTGCGCAAGATGAATGGCCGGTCTGATCGGGCGTCGCACAAGCTCGCCTTGGCAATTCGGACAATGCCCCCCGAGACGGGTTTCTGCGCAGCGAATGCAGAATGTGCACTCGAAGGAGCAGATCAGCGCATCCAGCGCCTCCGGCGGCAAGTCGCGATCACAGCATTCGCAGTTCGGTCTCAGAGCCAACATGAAGAGTTTCCCTACGAGGTTTCGAGGGACCATGCCCTGTTTGGCTGAATCATGCGACCGAGAAGAACCGGTCGCGTTGCACAATGCGCACATTCCAGGCCTTGCGTCGGGCTTCCGGCAGGATTGCGAAGCCTTCTCAACTCAGGCAGTCTCGTGACGTTATCGCACAGATTTTCCCCGGTGGCGGCTTGTCGCCCCCCAGATCGAGGTCTCCCACCATGCGTTCAGCCCTGCTCAAGACCATCTCTCTTTTTGCCCTTTCCGGCGCACTCGTAACGATTGCGCTTACTCAGGCCTCGTCCGCCCAGGCTGCCGATACGGCGTCTGGTGCGCTGCTCGGCAATGACGGCAAAGCTCATGGCACCGTGACCGTGACCGACGCACCGAAAGGCGTGATCCTTCGCGTGGTTGCAGAAGGTCTGGCTCCCGGGTGGCATGGCATGCATTTTCACGAGAAGGGTAGCTGTGTCCCACCGAAATTCACAAGCGCGGGCGGTCACGTCCACGCGGTTACACCGGTTGTGCATGGTCTGCTGACCCCGAATGCGACCGATGCCGGCGATCTGCCCAATCTCTATGTCGCGAAGGATGGCACAGCGACGGTGGAGCTCTATTCCACCCTCGTCTCCCTTCATGGCGTCGAGGGGCGCCCGGCCCTGAAAGATGCCGATGGCTCGGCGCTGATCATCCATACCAGCCCGGACGACTATACCACCCAGCCGATCGGTGGCGCTGGCGCCCGCGTGGCCTGCGCAGTTCTGAACTAGGCATCGAGGCTCAACAGCCAACCGCTCCCGATGTCCCCATCAGATTCCCCTTCCCCGCAGGGAGGGGGAACCCGGCGTAATAGCGTCTTTCACCCCGACCGAAATCCGGAGATATCAGAGACCCAGATCGCTCAGGCCGGGATGGTCATCCGGTCGGGCACCTTGCGGCCAGTGAAAAAGGCGATCCGCCTTTTCTATCGCTAGGTCATTGATCGACGCCATGCGACAGCACATCAGCCCCTGGCCATCGAAGATCCAGTTCTCGTTTCCGTAGGACCGGAACCACTGCCCCGTCTGATCGTGCCATTCATAGGCAAATCGTACGGCGATACGCGCGCCCTGAAAGGCAAAAAGTTCCTTGATCAGCCTGTAGTCGCGCTCCTCCTCCCATTTCCGGGTCAGGAACGCGATAATGGCCTCTCGGCCTTGCAGGAATTGACTCCGGTTGCGCCAGACGCTGTCGGGACTATAGGCCAGGGCCACCTGCCCGGGGTTGCGACTGTTCCAGCCATCTTCGGCGCGACGCACCTTGAGACGGGCGGAGTCCAGGGTAAACGGCGGTTTGAGTGTCTGGGGCATGGGGATATTTCCCTGATCGCCGTCACGCGATTTTCCGAAAAGCACCGTCTCTAATCACCTGGGTGACCGCTCCGGTAAGAAGAGACAGATCCTCGGGCGTGATCGTGAAGGCCGGTGTCAGATAAAGAATGGTGCGGTAGGGCCGTACCCAGACGCCAAGAGCGACGAGGGCAGCCTTGAGTCGCGTCATATCCTCGATCTGATCCAGCTCGACTACGCCAATGGCACCAAGCACGCGCACATCGCGCACGCCGGGCAGGGCGCGACAGGGCTCGAGTCCGGATTTCAGACCGGAGGAAAGAGCTGCGATCTGAGCCAGTCTTGGCTCGCGAGCGAACAGATCGAGCGAGGCACAAGCCGCCGTACAGGCAAGGGCATTGGCCATGAAGGTCGGGCCATGCATGAGCGCCGCGCCAGGAGCATCGGACAGGAACGCCTCGAACACATGGCGCCGCGCCACTGTGGCGGCAAGAGCGATCGTTCCGCCGGTCAGAGCCTTGGAGAGGGTAATGATATCAGGCACGATCCCGGCCTGCTCACAGGCAAACATCGTGCCGGTGCGACCGAACCCGGTGAAGATCTCGTCGAGAATCAACAGGACATCGTGCCTGTCGGCCAGCTCTCTCAGGCGGACGAGCACCTCAGGGGCATGGAAGATCATGCCTCCCGCCCCCTGGACCAGCGGCTCGACGATAATGGCGGCAATCTGATCGCCTCTCCGGCTCAGCAGGTCGTCCAGTGAGTCGAGACCGGCCTCGTCGCGCGGCAAATCGGCAATGACCTGCTCAGGAAAAACCCCGGCAAACAGGCTGTGCATGCCTTCTTCCGGGTCACAGACCGACATCGTGGCCAAAGTGTCACCATGATAGCCATCGCGGAAAGACAAAAGCTTCGTGCGGCCTGTTACCCCGCGATTGATCCAATACTGGATGGCCATTTTCATGGCGACTTCGACCGCAACCGACCCGCTATCAGTGTAGAAACAGTGATCCAGATCTCCCGGCAGAAGGCTCGCCAGACGGGTGGAGAGCTCGCGCACGGGTTCGTGTACCAGCCCCCCCAGCATCACATGGGGCATGAGATCGAGCTGCGTCGTCAAGCGTGCGCGAATATGCGGGTGGTTGTAGCCGTGACAGGCTGTCCACCATGAGGCGATACCATCGACCAGAACCCGCCCGTCCTCGAGATGGATTCGCGTACCCTCGGTACGCTGCGCCACCAATGGCGCGGGCGCCTCTTTCATCTGGGTATAGGGAAGCCAGATCAGGGGCAGATCTGGCGTCGTCTCATCGGTCATGACATCTCGTACAGGCCGGGATCGCCGGGTTACTGGGTTACGGGTTATTGGCCGCTATCGGGCTCGCGATCTGCATCGTACAGCACCTGAAGCACGGCACACCACGGATACCGCGTATCATAGAACTGGCCTTCTGCCGTCGCGAGCGCTCCGTTCGAATCGGTCGGTACATGGGTGAGCGCCACTGTGTCATCCACATTGCCGCCGATGATGCTCAACTCATTGCCAAAGGGCGGAGCATTCTGATGCGTGGCAACGACGATGCCACAATGCGAGGGAAAGCCGTATGACGTGGGCAGCATGGCAAAGGTCACGCTGCGACTCTTGCCTCGTCCCACACAAAGCAGATCACCCAGCTGCGGCGCATAGGTCTTGGGGTCCTGGGCGCGCAGCCCGGTGGACTGACCCGATGCGGCCGCATTGATATAGGTCGAATGGTTGGGCGAATACGGGAAGCGATCATTGGCCCCAGCCACACGCATCACATAGGAGATGAAGGCGGCCGACCAGGCATAATGTCCGTCATTCTCAGGGCGGAAAAGCTGGCCGTCGGCGTTGTATTTACCACTCCACGCCACTTCCGTTTCGTACGGGTCCTGACCGATCCACCAATACTCCCCGACGCGCTGCCACAACCCCGGGATACGTTCCGGCTTCAGCGAGGGCGCGCTGGGCTCGGGCCGGTCCTCGGGATCATCATCACTGACGGGGCTGCCAAACATGCGCCATTCGCGCATGGCGATGGCTACGACATCCTGACGATTGAACGGCACAAAATTGCGCGAGGCAAAATCGGGCACATGCCCGTCATACCCATAGGCTCCGACACGTCCATTGGCGTATTGGGCCATGGGCGTCTGGGCCGGATTCTGAGCCACGGGTTGAGCGGTATTGGCCGCACAGCCCGAGAGCAGAACAGCAACACCGAGCGCGAGAATTATTCGCGCCGGTGCGCCTGCGTGACTTTGTGCAATCGGCAAGAAAGAAGACAGTCCGGCGCCCATGATGATTCTCTACTCCCTGTATGCGCAACGAGCGCCGAACAGCGCCGGTTCATTACAGGGAGATAGGAACGAGTGCGGCGCTGCGGTCAAGTGCCGCCCCTGACCTCCAGGGGCAAGGCCTCGACCATATCCCCTCAGGATCGAGGCGCCGGTGCAAGCGCAGAAAACTCAGCCGGCCTGGTCGGGGAACAGAGCGGCTAGGGCGGAAGCGCTGGCGTCGCAACGTCCGCGTTCGGTAATGAGCCCTGAGACGAGGCGCGCCGGCGTAACGTCAAAGGCCGGATTGGCAGCGCTCGTGCTCATCGGTGTGACGCGGATGCGGGCAGCCTGACCCTGCTCGTCCAGACCATGCACATAGGTCACTTCCTCGCCCGAGCGTTCCTCGATGGGAATTTCCTTCACACCATCGGTCACGCGCCAGTCGAGTGTGGAAGAGGGCAGCGCCACCCAGAAAGGCACGTTATTGTCATGAGCGGCCAGCGCCTTGAGATAGGTGCCGATCTTGTTGGCCACATCGCCCTGACGAGTCACGCGATCCGTGCCGACGATCACCAGATCCACCTCACCATGCTGCATGAGATGGCCGCCCGCGTTATCGGCGACGAGGGTATGCGGTACGCCATGCGCGCCCAGCTCCCATGCGGTGAGCAAGGCGCCCTGGTTGCGCGGACGGGTTTCATCCACCCAGACATGCACGGGCAGACCCGCATCATGCGCCATATAGATCGGCGCGAGTGCCGTTCCCCAATCGACGGTCGCAATCCATCCTGCATTGCAGTGGGTTAGAATATTCAGGCGTTCCTGCCCGGGGCGACGCTTTTCCCAAAGGGTGCGGAACAATTCGAGACCGTGACGGCCAATGGATTCATTGACCTGCACATCCTCGTCGCAAATAGCATCGGCTTCGGCATAGGCCGCCGCCACACGCGCTTCCGGGGTGACGGGTTTCAGATGGGCCACCATACGCTCGATGGCCCAGCGCAGATTGATGGCGGTCGGGCGCGTCTCGACCAGACGCGCTGCAGCGTCTTCGAGTCCCTTATCCGTCGCATCCTTCTGAAGCGCGAAGGCCAATCCATAGGCCGCAACAGCCCCGATCAGCGGTGCGCCACGGACCTGCATGGTGCGGATGGCGTGCGCCACCTGCTCTTCCTCACGCAGTGCCAGAATATCCAGTGTCCAGGGGAGCCTGGTCTGATCGAAGATATGGACCAGCTGCGGGTCCTGTGCGTCGCGCCAGACGCTGCGATAGGGCGTGCCGTTGATTTTCACGTGGAGTTCCGTCTTTCGGGCGTCATGA